>Ga0210409_10000406_pt1 | contig 73897 bp, 69 predicted proteins | sample IncBWH17MmetaG_FD_161649 | JGI IMG/M metagenome (GOLD analysis project Ga0210409, IMG submission 161649) | Forest soil microbial communities from Barre Woods Harvard Forest LTER site, Petersham, Massachusetts, United States - Inc-BW-H-17-M | ecosystem: Environmental > Terrestrial > Soil >... | reverse complement strand
GTGTTACCCATGTCCCGGCACACCTGTTACCTATGTCTCCGGTCTATACACTTCGCCAAGAAAAAGTAACCAAAAAGAAGGCGACCGCAAAGCCGTTGCCTTCCCTTCGGTCAGGTCCCCAAATGTAGCGGGTGTCAGTCGGGTGAAGAGACCAACTCGCTTCGCTCAAACATGTCTCTTCACAATTCCCGACTGACACCCGCTACATTTGGCAACGTCCCAATGCGGAATTCACGTCAACAGCAACTGCAACTGCAACTGCAACGTCAAAAACAACACATCTGCCGGTGCGCTCATTTCTGTCGTCAATATCGATCTCAAGATCAACTGCGATCTTTTGATTCAGTCGTTTATCAAGAGTTGATCGCGTTTCTCGCTTTAATCCCCATCTCGCGCAACGCATCCCCAATCGCATGCACCGCCTGTCGCATTTCTTCCGCTCCAATCGCACCAATACAACCCACGCGGAAAGTCTCAGCCTGGGTCAGTTTGCCCGGGTAGAGGATGAAACCTTTATCGCGCACTCGGTTGTAAAAATCCTTGAACTCATAATTGGGACTATTCGGCGCATGCATGGTGACGATGATCGGCGCCTGGATTTTTGCCGGTAAAAACTGGATCAATCCCAACTCGCGCATGCCCGCCATCAGGGTGTCGTAGTTCTTGCTGTAGCGCGCCAGTCTTGCCGGTTGGCCGCCTTCTGCAAAAAACTGGTTCAAGGCTTGGTGGAAGGCAACCACGATATGCGTCGGCGGCGTGAAGCGCCATTGCGTGGTTTTTTCCATGTAGGCCCATTGGTCGTGCAGGTCGAGCGATAGCGATCTTGAATTGCCTGCGCATTTTTCCAGCACGCTTTTGCGGGCGATCACAAAGCCCATGCCCGGCGGCCCTTCGATGCATTTGCCGCTGGCGGCGATCAGTGCATCGAAGCTGATTTTCGCGGCGTCGATTTCCAGCGCGCCGAAGGAGCTCATGGCGTCGATGATCAGGCTCTTTTTGTGTTGCGCCACTACTTCGGCGATCTCTTGCAATGGATTCAGGATGCCGGTGCTGGTTTCGCAGTGGATCACGCCGACGTGGGTGATGCTGCGGTCGTTGCTGAGCACGCGCTCGACGTCGGCGCCGGTGGTCGGCACGTCTTCGGCGGTTTCGAATACCGTTACCTGGCGTCCCATCATCTCGACGATTTTCGCCATGCGCTTGCCGTAAGCGCCGTTGATCAGCACCAGCATGTGGCCGTTGCGTGGCAGCAGGGTGTTGATCGCGGCTTCTATCGAAAACGTGCCACTGCCTTGCATCGGTACGCATACATGGCTTTCATGGGCGTTGGCGATGTCCAGCAATTGCTTGCGCACTTTGCCGGTGATGGCGTTGAATGAGGCGTCCCATGAGCCCCAATCCTGCAGCATGGCGCTCTTGGTGGCGAGCGAGGTGGTGAGTGGTCCGGGTGTCAGCAGAATCGGGTCGCGGCTTTGCAGGCTCATGATATTTCCTTTGGTCTGTTACGGATGTCGAGGTGTGGGTCAAATATAAAATTTGTTGGGCGCTCAGATCTGGCGCCAGCTTTGCGCTCTCTTCAGCAGCACGCGCGTGGTCAATGCATACAGCAGGCAGATGATGGTGGAAGTCAGTACGATCAGGGTTCCCATCGCCGCCGCCGGGCCGATCTTGCCTTCTGCTTCCAGGTTCAGCAGCGCTACCGAGGCTAGTGTGGTGTCGGGAGAATACAGAAACACCACTGCCGAGATAGTGGTCATGGCGTTGATGAACAGGTAGCGGCCGATGTCCAGGATCGCCGGCAGGCAGACCGGCACCGTCACGCGCAAGAAGGTTTTATAGAAGGGCACCTTGAGCGATGCCGATACCGCTTCGAACTCGTTGTCGATGGCTTTCAAGGCGGTCACCGCGGTCAGATAGCTGGAGGTGAAGTAATGCACCACGGTCGACAACACCAGGATCGCCATGCTGCGATACAGGAAGTTCAAGGGATTGTCCGGGTGATTGAAGAACATGATGTAACCCAGGCCCAGCACCAGCCCCGGTACGCCCATCGGCAGCATGGCCAACAGGTGTATCACCGGCCGCGCAGCTTCCATGCCGCGCGTTTTTTCAACCAGATAGGCGCTGCCGAAAATCAGGACTATGCCGCTCAGTACCACATAGGCCGCCAGCCGCAGGCTATTGAAATACGATTCCAGAATGCCATCCTGGACCAGACCGAAATAATAGTGATCCCACACCAGCGTCAGATTGTAAGGCCATAGCTTGATGAAAGAAGTAAATACGGCCATGCCCAATACCGCCAGCAGCAACAGGCAAACCACAGCGCAGTAGCTGAACATCAGAGCGTCGAACAGGCGCTGCGGCTTGGGCGCAAACGGCACGGCACGCGCCGACAGCTGCGATTGCAATTTGCGGCGGATGGTGAAGTCGATGGCGAACGCCATCAGCGCCGGCAACAGCAGCAGCAAGCTGACTACCGCGCCTTTGTTGAAATTCTGCTGGCCGATGACTAGTTGATAAACGTCGATGGCCAGCACATTGAAATCGCCGCCTATGACTTTGGGCACGCCGAAATCGTTGACCGTGAAGGTGAATGCCACCAGCATGGCGCTGATCAGCCCGTACTTGGCGCCGGGCAGGGTGATGGTCCAGAATTTGCGCAGGCGGCTGGTGCCCAGCGATTCCGCGACTTCATACAGGCGGCCGTCAGCCAAGGAGAGTGCGGTAATCAGAATCATCAGCGCATGCGGAAACACCGCATAACACTCGCTGATGATGATGCCGATCGGGCCGTAGATGGAAGCGCCGCCCAGCAAGCCTTTGAGTGGGCCCTGGGTGCCGAACCATTGCACGAACGAGATCGCCGCCAGCAGCGACGGCGCCAGAATCGGGATCAATGACAAGGTGCGGAAGATGCGCTTGAAGGGCATCATGCTGCGCGTCAGCGCATAGGCGAAAGTGAAGGCGGCGGGAATCACCAGCAAGGTCACTGAGACTGCGATGAACAAGGTATTCAATACCGAATGCCGCAATGCAGGAGTCGACATGTATTCAGTGAACTGGCGCAACCCGACGAAGGCGCCATCGCGATCCTGCACACTCTGGACCAAAATCATCAGCACCGGCATCAACAGAAACAGCGCCAACCCGGCACACACTGCCAGCAGCAGGCCATGTGCGATGCGGTCATGCCAATGGCTTTGCTGGCGGCCGCGGGCAAGCGGCACTGCGGCCAGCGAGGCCGTCGGCAGGTTCAGGGCGCTGGATGGCCTGCTCATGCCGCCGCCTGGTTTTTGCAAGATTCGCCGTCTTGATAGACGCGGATGCGTTCCGGCAGCAGCCCATAGCGCAGCTTGCTGCCGACGCTCAGCCCCAGCTCTTTTAACAGATTGAGCGACATCGACGCCACCACTGGCTGTTGTTCCATCCCATCCAGTACCACTGTCAGATAACTGAAGGCGCCCAGGAACTCTATTTTTTTCACTTCCGCCATGGCGTGATTGTGGGTGCGCTGTTCGACGCTGCGGGCGACAAAATCCTCAGGCCGCAAATACACTTTAACCGGCTGCCCGGCTGGAATGTGATCGACCCGCGATTCGCAATTGAAATCCAGTTTGCCGACGCGGAAGCGGCCTTCTCCCAAGGAAACGCCGCGCAGGATATTCACCTTGCCGACGAAAGACGCAACGAAGGGCGAGCCCGGTAGCAGATAGATTTCCTGCGGGCTGCCGCATTGTTCGATGGCGCCGTGATTCATCACCACGATGCGATCGGCCATGGTCAACGCTTCTTCCTGATCGTGGGTCACCATGATGGTGGTGACGCCCAGCCGTTGCTGCAATTGGCGGATCTCGCTGCGCAAGCGCACCCGTTCCAATGCATCCAGCGCCGATAGCGGTTCATCCAGCAACAGCAGGCCCGGCGAAGTCGCCAACGCCCGTACCAATGCGATGCGCTGTTGCTGGCCGCCGGATAATTGCCCCGGGAATTTCTTGCCGCTGGTCGGCAGGCCGGCCAGCGTCAGCAGCTCCTGCACCCGTTCTGCCGTGGCGCTGCGGCTTTGCCGGCGGTTGACCAGGCCGTAGGCGACATTGTCGGCAATGGTCAGGTTAGGAAATAGCGCGTAAGACTGGAACACGATGCCGTAGTCGCGCTTGATCGGCGCCAGCCAGGAGATGTCTTTACCGCCCTGGACGATGCGTCCCTGGTTCTGGCTTTCGAGGCCGGCGATGATGCGCAGCAGGGTAGTCTTGCCGCAGCCGGACGGCCCCAGGAAGCAGACGAATTCGCCTTCGGCGACAGTCAGGTTGATATCGCGCAGCGCATGGAAATTGCCGAACGATTTCGAGATATTTTCAAGCGTCAGATAGGGCTTGGAAGCCAGGCACGGATTCTGCTGAGACATGATGCTTACTCTCCTGGTTAATCACGAACTGCGCACGAACTGCGCGCGAACGGCGAGGCCTTACTTCTTTTCCGCCTTGGAGTTGTAACGCGTGCCCCATTCGGCCAGGATCCGCTCGCGGTTCTTGGCTGACCAGTTGAAATCGTTAGGCGCGATCAGCAGTTTTTCGTAATTGTCTGGAATTCCTTCGACCTTCTTGGCGATGCCGGGATAGGCGACGATGGCCCACCAGTTGGAGCTGATCTGGTTGGCGTCCTTGCTGCTCATCCAGTCGACCAGTTTTTTCGCCGCTTCCAGATTCTTGGTGCCCTTCATGATGCCGCTGGCTTCCACATCCCAGCCCAGGCCTTCTTTCGGAAAAATCAATTCGACCGGGGCGCCGCTGCGTTTCACCTGATGGCCACGGAACTCAAAGGAAATGCCGATAGGGAATTCGCCGGTACCGGCCATGGTGCAGGGTTTCGAGCCGGAGTGGGTGTATTGGGCAATGTTCTGATGCAGCGCATCCATGTACTGCCAGCCCTTGGCTTCGCCGAACATTTGCAGCCAGGCGGTGACGTCGAGGTAGCCGGTGCCGCTGGACGCCGGATGCGGCATGACGATCTGGCCTTTATAGATCGGCTTGGCCAGGTCTTGCCAACTGGTCGGCGCGGGCAAGTTCAGTTTCTTGGCTTCTATCGTATTGAAGCAGACCGTCGCGCCCCAGACATCCATGCCGACCCAGCTCGGCGGCCGGGCGCTGTCCACATAGGCCGGATTGAGCTGTTTCATGCCAGTCGGTTCATACGGCAGCAGCATGCCTTCCTGGCCCAGCAGCGCCAGGCTGGTGGCGGCCAGGCCGACTACTACATCGGCTTGTGGATTGTTCTTTTCGGCCAGCAATTTTGCGGTGACGACGCCGGTCGAATCGCGCACCCAGCGGATCTCGACAGTCGGGTTGGCTTTCTCGAAACCGTCCTTGTACTGTTTCATGGCGTCGGTTTCCAGCGCGGTATATACCAGCAGCGGGGTTTTGGATTGAGCGTGGCTGCTTGCAGTCGCCAGGGTAAGGGCAGTGCCTAGCAGCACAGTTACAACTCCGGCCGCCGCACTTGCGCGCAGGATTCGTGCAAATTGCTGTTTCATTGTCATCTCCTCAGATGTTGAGCAAATCGTCCACCGTGATGCTGCCAATATTGAAACCCGGACTACTTGTTTCCACATGCATAACCGTTTTTTGGTGCGGCTTTTTATTGCATCATGTTTTATGTATTTTGTTGACAATCTACACGGTGTTAAATTAAAGTGCAATCACCAACTCAAAAAAAAGATCCGCCATGACTACCAACCGCACCATGAACACCATCGCCCTGGTCCAGAAAAATTCGCTGCCTTCGCTAGTGCAGAAAGAGCTGGAGCGCATGATCCTGAGCGGCGACCTGGTCGCCGGCGACAAACTTAATGAAGTCTCGCTGGCTGAAATGCTGGGCGTTTCACGCGGCCCGGTGCGGGAGGCGTTTCGGGCGCTGGAAGAGGCGGGGCTGGTGCAGCAGGAAAAGAATTGCGGCGTCTTCGTGCGCCAGATCTCGGTAGAAGAAGCCGACGAAATCTATGAAGTGCGGGCAGCGCTGGATGAGCTGATCGGGCGCAAACTGGCGGCAACCATCAAGCCGGGCCAGGTGCAGGAGCTACGCACTTTGCTGGACAAGATGGATGGCATGGTGACCTTGGGCGATGTCGATGGCTACTTGAAGTTGAATCTGGCCTTTCATGACTCGCTGGTGCAATTCACCGCCAACAAAAAACTGCTGCACACCTATCGCCGTCTGGTTAACGAACTCAACCTGTTCCGCCGCTCGGCGCTGGCTCAAAAGGGCAGCCTGCCGACTTCGACCAACGAGCATCACAAGATCGTCGACGCCATCGCCAGCGGTGACTCGCAAGCCGCAGGCGACATCATGCGCGAGCACGCAGTTGCCGGACGCAATCGCATGCACAAGGCGCAAGCCAAGGCTGCTGCTAGCGCGCCCAATTAACTGATCGACCCACAGCGAAAGTAAACCATGTCCAATACCAAAACTCTTAGCGTTAATGGCCGTAGCTATCAATCGATGCAGCAGCCACTGGTAGTGGTTTGCGTCGACGGCTGTGAACAGGAATACATCAATCAGGCGATACAGGCCGGCGTCGCACCGTTCTTGAAAAAAATGGTGGAGCAGGGCACGGTGCTGAGCGCGGATTGCGTGGTGCCGAGTTTTACCAATCCGAATAATCTGTCGATAGTGACCGGCGTGCCGCCGGCTGTGCATGGGATTTGCGGCAATTATTTTTACGACCTTGAAACCAAACAAGAAGTCATGATGAACGACGCCAAATACCTGCGCGCCGCCACCATCCTGGCAAGCTTCGCCGATGCCGGCGCCAAGGTCGCGGTAGTAACCGCCAAGGACAAGCTGCGCGGCCTGCTCGGCCACAAGATGCGCGGCATCTGCTTCTCGGCAGAGAAAGCCGATCAGGCCACGCTGGAACAAAACGGCATAGATAATTTATTGGAACTGGTCGGCATGCCGCTGCCATCGGTGTATAGCGCCGAGTTGTCCGAATTCGTGTTTGCCGCCGGCGTCAAATTGCTGGCCAGCGAACGGCCGGACCTGATGTATCTGTCGACCACCGACTATATCCAGCATAAATATGCGCCCGGCACGCCCGGCGCCAACGCCTTCTACGCGATGATGGATCATTACCTGACCCAGCTCGATACCTTGGGCGCGGTGATCGGCCTGACTGCCGACCACGGCATGAACGCCAAGACCGACAGCGCCGGCAAGGCCAATGTGATCTATCTGCAAGATGTGCTGGACGCCAGGATCGGCCTGGAGAAAACCCGGGTCATCCTGCCGATTACCGATCCGTATGTGGTGCATCACGGCGCGCTCGGTTCCTACGCTACTGTCTATCTTGGCGCTACCGCCGATGTTGCCGCCAATGTTGCAGATGCTGCCGATAAGATCCGCGCCATTCCCGGCATCGAACTGGTGCTGACGCGCGCGCAGGCGGCGCAACGTTTCGAATTGCCGCCGGATCGCATCGGTGATCTGGTGGTGGTCAGCGAACGTCTGACTGTGATCGGCACTTCCGCCAGCCGTCACGATCTGTCCGAACTGAAATTGCCGCTGCGTTCGCACGGCGGTATTTCCGAGCAGAGAGTGCCGCTGATGTTCAACCGCAAGTTGAGCGCCATTCCGGCCGATCACAGGTTGCGCAATTTCGATGTGTTTTATCTGGCGATGAATCACACCCAATAACTACACGCAATCGATTTCCAAGCTCCGCAAATCAGACCCGAGGATATGATGCTGACCGAACTGAGCAAGCTCAAGCAAGGCGAACCTTTACATCAAGACATGCGGATTGCCGGAATGCTGGTCGGCAACCCGCGCCGCATAGAGATTCGCAATCCCTTCAATGGCGCACTGGTCGGTTCGGTGCCGAAAGCCACGGTGGAAGATATCCGCCATGCCTTCCATGTCGCACGTGCATTCCGTTCGCCGCTGACACGCTACGAACGATCGCGCATCATGTTGCGCACTTCGGAACTGCTGCGCGCCAATACCGATGCAATCTCTGACTTGATCACGGTCGAAGCCGGGCTGTGCAAGAAAGACAGTTTGTATGAAGTCGGCCGCGCCTGCGATGTGTTTGTGTTTGCCGCCAACCAGGCGCTGGTGGATGACGGCCAGGTGTTTTCCTGCGATCTGACGCCGCATGGCAAGCAACGCAAGGTCTACACCTTGAAAGAGCCACTGCTGGGTGCAATCTCGGCGATCACACCGTTCAATCACCCGCTTAATCAAGTCGCCCACAAAGTCGCGCCCTCGATCGCCACCAATAACCGGATGGTGCTCAAGCCGACCGAGAAGACGCCGTTGTCGGCCTTGCTGCTGGCGGACATTTTGTACGAAGCCGGCTTGCCGCCTGAAATGTTCTCGGTAGTCACTGGCGATCCTGGCGAAATCGCTGACGAAATGCTGACCAATCCTGATGTCGATCTGGTGACGTTTACCGGCGGCGTACCTATCGGTAAATACATCGCCGGCAAAGCGGTATATAAACGGCAGATCCTCGAACTGGGCGGCAACGATCCGATCATCGTGATGGAAGACGCCGATCTGGAAGAAGCGGCGACGCTGGCGGTTTCGGGCTCGTATAAAAATTCCGGCCAGCGCTGCACTGCGATCAAACGCATGATCGTGCACCAGACGGTAGCGGACGAATTTGTCGAACTTCTGGTGAGCAAAACCAAGGCCATCAAATATGGCGATCCGATGGATCCGCACAACGACATGGGCACCGTGATCGATGCGCGTTCTGCCGCCGCTTTCGAAGCAAAGGTCAACGACGCCCAACAGCACGGCGCCAAGCTCCTGTTCGGCAATCTGCGCGACGGCGCGCTGTATTCGCCAACGGTGCTGGATCATGTGCCAGCCGACTGCCAACTGGTCGCCGAAGAAACCTTCGGCCCGGTATCGCCGGTGATCCGCTGCACCGATATTACCGACGCCATCCGCATCTCGAATTCGACGCCCTACGGCCTATCGTCATCGGTATGCACCAACCGCCTCGATTACATCACGCGCTTTGTGCGCGAACTGCAGGTCGGCAGCATCAATGTCCGCGAAGTCCCAGGTTACCGGCTGGAACTGACGCCGTTCGGCGGCATCAAGGATTCCGGCCTGGGTTACAAGGAAGGCGTGCAGGAGGCGATGAAGAGCTTCTGTAATACCAAGACTTATTCTCTGCCTTGGAATTGAGTTGGAGCTGAATCTATGCTGACTATCCCGCAAATCTGCGAACTGTTCGAACGCGGCGGCCATCAGATGTACAGCGGCGAGCCGGTCAACCAACTGCAACATGCGCTGCAATCGGCCACCCTGGCAGAGCAGGCCGGGGCGCAGCCGGAACTGATCTGTGCCGCCCTGCTGCACGATCTCGGTCACTTGCTCAATCCGCAAGGCGAGACGCCGTCGGCACGCGGCGTTGATGATACTCATCAATATTTTGCGATACCGTACCTGCGCGGCTTGTTTAGCCCTGCAGTGCTGGAGCCGATTCGTTTGCACGTCGACGCCAAACGCTACCTGTGCGCTACCGATGCCGCTTATTGGGACCGGCTGTCCGAGGATTCCAAGCGCAGCCTGGAATTGCAGGGCGGGGTGTTTTCCGCCACCGATGCGGGGCAATTCATTGCCCGTCCTTATGCCGTCGACGCGGTCAGCTTGCGCCAGTGGGATGACCAGGCCAAGGTAGAAGGAATGGCGACTCCCGATTTGCAGCATTTTTCCGTGCTGATGTCTGCTTGTGCTTTAGTCACCGCTTAGTCATTGCTCACCTAGGACAGATACCCCATGCGCCCATTCTGGCTGGAAGATGCACTATTCGCCGACGGTGAGTTGGCCCCCGCGCTGCAAGGCCGGCAAACGGCAGACGTCGGCATTGTCGGCGGCGGCTTTACCGGTTTGTGGACCGCGATCCAGCTCAAGCAACAAAATCCGGCACTCGACATTGCCATCATCGAAAGCGATCTGTGCGGCGCCGGCGCCAGCGGCCGCAACGGTGGCTGCCTGCTGACCTGGGCTACCAAATTCTTCACCTTGCGCCGCCTGTTCGGCGAAACCGAAGCCGTGCGCCTGGTCAAAGCCTCGGAGGCGGTAGTCGATCACATCGGCAATTTTTGCCGCGAACACAAGATAGCCGCCGAATTCCGCCAGCACGGCACGCTGTATACAGCCACCACCAAGGCGCAACTGGGTGTGCTCGACCCAGTGCTGGAAGAGCTGCAACGACAGGGCATCAGTTCCTACCAGCCGTTGCCAGACGCCGAAGTGCAACGTCGTTCCGGCTCTGAACGCAATCTTGCCGGTGTGTTTTCGCCGATGGCGGCTACCGTGCATCCGGGCAAGCTGGTGCGCGGTTTGCGCCGCGTTGCGCTGGAAATGGGCATACGGATTTATGAAAGAACGCCGATGCTGTCGTTCACACCCGGCGCCACGGTCACGCTGCAAACGCCGGCCGGCAGTCTGCAAGCCGGCAAGATGGTGTTGGCCATCAACGCTTGGATGGCCAGCCGTTTCCCGCAATTCGAACGCACACTGGCAGTCGTCTCCAGCGATATGGTGATCACCGAAAAGTGCCCTGAACTGTTGCAGCGCATCGGTTTGATGGACGGTGTGTCGGTACTGGATTCACGCACCTTCGTCTTCTATTACCGGACAACTGAAGACGGCCGCCTGATGCTGGGCAAGGGCGGCAATACCTTCGCCTGGCGCGGCCGCATCCTGCCGGTATTCGATCAGCGCTCGCCTTATGAGCAGCAGCTCAAGCGCAGCCTGCACGAATTTTTCCCAGCGCTGGTCGAAGTGCCGATCACCGCCAGCTGGAACGGCCCATCCGATCGCTCGGTGACCGGTTTCCCTTTCTTCGGCCGCCTGAACGACATGCCGAACGTGTTTTACGGCTTTGGTTATTCCGGCAATGGTGTCGGCCCCAGTTACATGGGCGGCCAGTTATTATCGTCGCTGGTGCTGGGTCTCGATAATGCATGGAGCCGCAGCCCGCTGGCAGCCGGCCCACGCGGCCAGTTCCCACCGGAGCCGCTGCGTTATATTGGCTCGCTGGTGGTGCGCGATGCGATCCGGCGCAAGGAACTGGCGGAAGACCAGGACCGCAAGCCCTGGCTGCTGGACCAGATGCTTAGCAAACTGGCGAATGCCGCGGGTAAGGCTGATAAGGCATAGTTGGGAATCCGTCCCAGATAGGATGGATCGAGCCCCGTTGCCTTCTGTCGGGCTTGTATAATGCAAGGCTTAAACCGCTTAGGATAGACCATGCAAAAAGCCTATAGCCATGCCTAAATTGCCTGCCGCACCTCCTTCCTTGCCTGTGCTTGACTTGAACTGGCAAAAATTGATGCCATTGATGAGTCGTGCCAATGCAGCCTTGGGACGCTACGATGGTCTGCTCCGTTCCTTGCCCAATGCGGCGGTATTGCTGTCGCCGATTACTACCAACGAAGCTGTTTTATCGTCTCGGATAGAAGGAACGCAAGCGACGCTGGAAGAGGTGTTGCAACAGGATGGTGGTGTCGAGCCAGCGCCAGAGCGGCAGGCCGACATGGAAGAAGTTCGCAACTATCGCAATGCCTTATTTGCGGCCGAAGAGGCTTTGGAACATCGGCCACTATCGCTTTCCATCATTAAAGAAATACACCAGAGTCTGATGCAAGGCGTGCGTGGGCAAGATAAGACACCGGGTCAGTTCCGCGTCGATCAAAACTGGATTGGCCGCCCGGGTTGCGCGATGGATGAGGCACGGTTTGTACCGCCTAACCCGATGGTATTGCCTCAAGCGTTAGAAGCGTGGGCTGCCTATATCTCCAGCACTGATGATGATCCGGTCTTGCAAATTGCGGTAGTACACGCCCAGTTCGAGATTCTGCATCCGTTTAAAGATGGCAATGGCCGCATTGGGCGGATGTTGATTCCCTTGTTGCTTTTTCAGCGAGGATTGTTGTCGCGCCCAATGTTTTATCTGTCTGAATATCTTGAATCGCATCGAGAGGAGTATTACGACAGACTATTGTTGGTTACGGAGCAAGGTGATTGGCAGGGTTGGGTTGAATTCTTTACCGAGGGAGTGATCTCGCAGGCAGATACCAACTTGGCCAAAGCGCAGAAAATGCTGGCCCTATACAACAAATTGAAACCGCAATTTATTGAGGCAACCCGCTCACAATTTGCTGTGCCCGCGCTGGATGCGTTTTTTAGAAAACCCATTATCAACTCAACCGACTTTGCAAAAAGAGCAGGTATTGCTAACCGTTTTACCTCCAATGCTATTTTGAAAACCTTGACGGATCTTGATTTAATTCAAGTTTTCAGAGCTGGTGCCGGGCGCAATCCACATATCTATATGGTCAGTGACCTGCTCAATATTGCTGAAGGGCGCGATATTTTTTAAGCATGCGTTTTGTGTCAGATCTGCCTGATGCAAGGGCGCTTGTGTATGGTGTACCTAACGCAAAGGTGCTTGCGTTAGGTACACCTAACGCAAAGGTGCTTGTGTTAGGTGCACCTAACGCAAAGGCGCTTGTGTTAGGTGCACCTAATGTGAAGTAATCCATAACTTCATATGGCTTATTTAACAAGCCAAACAAGCATCTGCCGGACTTGTATAATGCAAGTCTGCCAAACAAGCTTGCCACCATGACTAACACCACGCATTTCGGTTATAAAACCGTCTCCGAGGACGATAAAGTCCACAAAGTTGCCGAAGTTTTCCACTCGGTCGCCCCTAAATACGATGTCATGAACGATTTGATGTCGGCCGGTTTGCATCGGGTCTGGAAAATTTTCACCATCGCCCAGGCAGCGATCCGTCCTGGCTTCAAGGTATTGGATATCGCCGGCGGCACCGGCGACCTGGCCAAGGCATTCGCTAAGCGCGCCGGGCCCAGCGGCGAAGTCTGGCTGACCGATATCAACGAATCGATGCTGCGGGTTGGGCGTGACCGTCTCTTGAATAATGGCTTGTCCACCCCCACTTTATTGTGCGATGCGGAGAAATTGCCGTTCCCGGACAATTATTTCGACCGGGTATCGGTGGCGTTCGGTTTGCGCAACATGACGCACAAAGACGCTGCACTGGCAGAAATGCGGCGCGTATTGAAGCCGGGCGGCAAGTTGCTGGTGCTGGAGTTTTCGAAAGTCTGGGAACCCTTGAAAAAGCCTTACGACGTTTACTCGTTTTCCGTATTGCCGTGGCTGGGCAAGGCAATTGCCAATGATTCGGAAAGCTACCGTTACCTGGCTGAGTCGATCCGCATGCATCCCGATCAGGACACCCTGAAGCAGATGATGATCGATGCCGGTTTGGCGCGGGTTGAGTATTTCAATTTAACTGCCGGTGTGGCGGCCTTGCATACCGGCATAAAACTGTAGGAGTTCGCATGAAGAAATTTTTGCTGGTGTTGCTGATGGTAGCAAGCACCTTGTCGTTGACACTATCGAATGCCGATGCGCGTCGCCTGGGCGGCGGCGGGTCGTTCGGCAAACAGTCGTCCGGGATTTCGCGCCAGGCGCCAAGCCAGCCGACGCAGAATTTCGGCAATACCAACCAGGCCAAACCGGCAGCACCTGCCGCTACGCCGTCTGCGATCCCGCCTAAACCGGCCAGCCCTTGGAAGGGTATTCTGGGTGGCGCTTTGCTAGGACTGGGCCTGGGCGCCTTGATGTCGCACTTCGGCATGGGCGGTGCTTTCGGTTCTTTCCTGATGATGGCTTTGCTGGCAGTCGCGGTGGTTTTCGTGGTGCGCTTGCTGATGCGTAAGAACAGCAGCGCGCCGGCGCCTGCTGCTTATCCTGGGACCAGTTCTCCTGCCGCTGCCGCCAGTTTTGACAACAGCCCTGCCAGCTTTACGCCGGAAATCGGCTCGCGCATCAATTCGGGCCCGTCATTCCAGCCGTCGGCATTGCAGTCTGATTCGGCTGCGGCCGGGCACAGCGCGCCCTGGGGCATTCCTGCCGATTTCGACGTGCCGGGTTTCGTGCGCAGCGCCAAAACCTATTTTATCCGCCTGCAAGCGGCTTGGGACAAGGCCGATATCAACGATATCCGCGAATTCACCACGCCGGAAATGTTTGGCGAACTGCGCCTGCAGTTGCAAGAGCGCGGCGCATCGCCCAACAATACCGATGTGGTGCAGCTGGATGGCGAATTGATGGGTATCGAAACCGTCGGCAGCGATTATCTGGCCAGTGTCAAATTCACCGGCCTGATCAAGGAAATGCCGGAAGCATCGGCGGAACCGTTCACCGAAGTGTGGAATTTGTCCAAGCCGCAATCGGGGCAGGGCGGTTGGGTTCTGGCCGGGATTCAGCAGGTCAATGCATAGATGCTAAGGCTGTGAGCGGGCTTTAAAACGGCTTTAAGCCTGACAAACTGATAAACTTGAGACCGCCCGTGAATAGTCACGGGCGGTTTTATTTTGTGATAATGACTCCTCCACTTAATTTCACGCCGATCACTGCCGCCGTCAATCATTTGCTGGCGCAAGAACCCTGGGCGCAGCGCATCCTGGCTTCGCACGCGGATAAAGTCGCTTGTTTCGACGGCGGCGCAGTCAAACTCAGCTGGCAGGTCAGCGCCGACGGCTTGTTGCAAGCGCCGCCGCCGGATATGGCCGTGAACGTCACGATTCGCGTCAATCTGGCCGATCTGCCGCTGATTGCGCAGAATCGGGAGCGCGCCTTTTCTTACGTAAAGATCGACGGCGACGCCGATTTTGCCAACGCCATTTCGCAAGTCAGCCAGGGTTTGCGCTGGGATGCCGAACACGATCTGAGCAAGCTGGTTGGCGATATCGCCGCCGTGCGCATCGTGGCCGGCGGCAACGCGCTGATTGCCGGAGCCTTGGCCACCCATAAAAAACTGGCGGAAAATGTCGCCGAATATTTTCTGGAAGAGCAACCGATGCTGGTGCGGCCACAGGCGGTATCCGATTTTACGAATGATGTCACCAGGTTGCGCGACGATCTGGAGCGACTCGCCAAACGCATCAACAAACTAAAGAACACATGATCCCGAAATTCCTGCGAGTGTTAAAGATTGTCCGCGTTGCCGTGCGCTATGGGCTGGACGATATCGCGATGTCGGGTTTCGATACGCCACGCATCTCCAAACTGATCGATACCCTGATTTTCTGGCGCGATATTTCAGCGCCGCGCGGCGAGCGTTTGCGCATGGCGCTGGAAGAACTGGGGCCGATTTTCGTCAAGTTCGGGCAAGTGTTGTCGACCCGCCGCGATTTGCTGCCGGCCGACATGGTCGACGAGCTGGCGCGTCTGCAAGACCGGGTGCCGCCGTTCAGTTCCGATCTGGCGATTGCGCAGATCGAAAAATCGTTGAAAGCCCATCCGGATGATTTGTTCGCCAGCTTCGAGCGTGAGCCGGTGGCCTCGGCTTCGATCGCGCAAGTGCACTTTGCGACGCTGAAAAACGGTAAGGAAGTGGCGGTCAAGGTGCTGCGTCCGGGCATGAAAAAGTCGATCGACGAAGACGTCGCGCTGATGCATATCGCCGCCGGCCTGGTGGAAAGATTGTGGGCCGACGGCCGCCGCCTGAAGGCGCGCGAGGTGGTCGGCGAATTCGATAAATACCTGCATGACGAACTGGACCTGATGCGCGAGGCCGCCAACGGCAGCCAGTTGCGTCGCAATTTCGCCGACTCCCATCTATTGGTGGTGCCGGAAATGTACTGGGATTATTGCTCATCGTCGGTGATCGTGATGGAACGCATGCACGGCATCCCGATTTCGCAGCTGGATCGCTTGCGCGAAGCCGGCGTCGATCTGGGCAAGCTGTCGCGCGACGGTGTCGAGATTTTCTTCACCCAGGTATTCCGCGATGGTTTTTTCCATGCCGACATGCATCCGGGGAATATCCTGGTATCGGTTGCGCCAGCCACTTTCGGCCGTTACATTGCGCTCGATTTCGGCATCGTCGGCACCCTCAACGATTTCGATAAAGACTACCTGTCGCAAAACTTCCTGGCGTTTTTCCAGCGCGATTACAAACGCGTGGCCGAAGCCCATATCGAATCCGGCTGGGCGCCCAAGGAAACCCGGGTCGACGAGTTGGAATCGGCGGTACGCGCCTGTTGCGAACCGATTTTCGACCGGCCCTTGAAAGATATCTCCTTCGGCCAGGTGCTGTTACGCCTGTTCCAGACTTCGCGCCGTTTTAATGTCGAGGTACAACCGCAGCTGGTGCTGCTGCAAAAGACCTTGCTCAACGTTGAGGGCTTGGGCCGCCAGCTCGATCCGGAACTGGATTTGTGGAAAACCGCCAAGCCGCATCTGGAGCGCTGGATGAGCGAACAACTGGGCTGGCGCGGCCTGATCCAGCAGTTGAAGATCGAAATGCCGCGTTACAGCAAGTTGCTGCCGCAGTTGCCGCGCCTGGTGCACCAGGCCTTGAGCCAGGTGGTGGAACCTAAGTTCGAGCAAGGCAATGAAATGATGTGGCGGCTGATTGCAGAGCAGCGCCAGACCAATCGCTTCCTCGGCATGCTAGTGTATGTCGGTGGAGGCCTGGTAAGCGGTGTGCTGTTGACGCTCCTGTATTTGCGTTTCGGACATATGATTTGGTGGTAAGCATGGCTAAGTCTGATTCTAAGTCCGCTTCTAAGCCCGACCCCAACCCCAAGTTCTCCCACCGCGATCCCTCCCATCCGGATTTCTGGAGCGAGCGTTTCGAGCAGGATTTCACGCCTTGGGATACCGGCGGCGTGCCGCAGGCCTTGCAGCAATATGTGGCGCGCGCCAAGCCGGCCGCAACCCTGATTCCCGGCTGCGGCAGCGGCTACGAAGTGGCCTTTCTTGCGGAGGCCGGTTGGGATGTGACCGCCATCGATTTTTCCAGCGCCGCCGTGGATGCAGCGCGCAAGGTTCTGGGTAAATGGTCTGAGCGGGTATTGCAGGCCGATTTCTTTACTTACCAGCCGCAGCAGCCATTGGGGCTGATCTACGAACGCGCCTTCCTGTGCGCCTTGCCGCCGGCCAGGCGCGCCGCCATCGTCAGCCGCTGGGCCGAACTGTTGCCGGCGGCTGGTACATTGGCTGGCTTCTTCTATTTCGACGATGCGCCCAAGGGGCCGCCGTTCGGTATCAGCCGGGTCGAACTGGAACGCTTATTGCATACCGATTTTGAACTGGCTAACGAACAGGATGTGACGGATTCCATTACCGTATTTGCCGGTAAAGAGCGCTGGATGGAGTGGCGCCGCCGAGGTTAGTGTAGTCACGGCCCGTGAGTTGCCAAAATGTGAGTCAGTGTATGTCCGACGGTACATACACTGGCTTTTTTCACATAATTTGCAGTCAACTTGCTACAATTGGCGGTTTTTCGCCCTTCTGGAAATGACTAAATATGGCGCTGCTAGAAATCCGTAACGTCAGTCGTCGTTTTGGCGACTTTGCCGCAGTCGACGATATCAGCCTGTCGATTGAAGCCGGCGAATTCTTTACTTTGCTGGGACCGTCCGGCTGCGGCAAAACCACTTTGCTGCGCATGATTGCCGGATTCGATCTGCCGGATGCCGGCCAGATCCTGCTGGATGGCGTCGATCTGGTAGGTAGTCCGCCGGAACATCGACCGGTTTGTACCGTATTCCAGAACTACGCGCTGTTTCCGCACATGACGGTCTCGGCGAATATCGCGTTTCCCCTGAAAATGGCCAAAGTGCCAAGCGAACAGATTCGCGCCCGCGTCGACGAGGCGCTGGAAGATGTGCGCCTGACCGGCTTCGCTGCGCGCTTCCCGCATGAATTGTCGGGCGGCCAACGGCAGCGGGTTGCAGTGGCCCGGGCGCTGGTGTCGCGCCCCAAACTGCTGCTGCTGGACGAACCTTTGTCGGCGCTGGACGCCAAATTGCGCGAGCAGATGCAGATCGAGTTGATCAATTTGCAAAAAGAAGTCGACATCACTTTCGTCTACGTCACCCATGACCAGGGCGAAGCGCTGGCGCTGTCGCACCGGATTGCGGTCATGAACCGCGGCAATGTCGAGCAACTGGACGAACCTTCGCGCATCTACAGTTATCCGCGCACCCGTTTCGTGGCCGACTTTATCGGCACCTGCAATTTGCTGGACGGCGCCATCGCCAGCATCGACGGCGCTTCCATGCAGCTCGATGTACCTGGCCTGGGGCTGGTCAAGAGCGCCTTGCCGGCGGACGCCGTGGTGGGTCGTAAAGGCACCTTGACTTTGCGTCCCGAGAAAATCCACATCAGCGCCGAGATCGGCACCGACACCGCGGAAAACCACTTCAAGGGTTTCGTCAAAGAGTTGTTGTACCTGGGCGACGTCACCGTCTACATCGTGCAGACGGAGGGGGGCACCACCATCGAGGCTCTGCTGGCGAATTCCGCAGCCGGCCGCGCCAAGTTCTTCGAAGTCGGCGACATGGTCGACATCGCCTGGCAATTCGACGCAGGACATTTCTTGTATGAATAAGGTGGCAAATGAGGTGGCAAATGTGGTTGCAAACAAGTTGCCTAACACCGCAGCGCAACGCGGCCGGCTGGCGCGCTGGCTGATCAGCGGCCCGCCGCTGTTTTACCTGCTGTTGTTTTTTGCCATCCCGAGCCTGATCATGGTGTTCGCGTCGGTGCGCTATGCCGGTGATTACGGCGGCCTGGCGCCGGTGTTCGATGAAGCCGGCAAGCTCGATCTGACGCTGGAGAATTTCCAGCGCTTCACTTCCGATTTTATCTACACCGCGATCTTCCTGAAGTCGCTGATGTACGCGGTGATCACCACCTGCTGCTGCCTGCTGATGGCTTATCCGCTGGCGCTGCTGATTGCACGCAGCCCGAAGAAATACCGCGATCTGCTGATCCTGCTGGTGATCCTGCCGTTCTGGAGCAACTTCCTGATCCGCGTGTATGCCTGGATGATCATCCTCGGTCCGCAATCCGGCCTGACGCAGGCAGTTAACTATGTTTTGGGGCTGGCCGGGATCGAACCGGTGCGCCTGTTGTTTACCGGGTTTGCGGTGATCGTCGGCCTGGTCTATGTGCATTTGCCGTTCATGGTCTTGCCTCTGTACGCCAATCTGGAGAAACACGATCCGGCCCTGGTCGATGCGGCTCAAGATCTGGGAGCTTCGGCCTGGCAGCGTTTCTGGCGCATCACTTTTCCGTTGTCCTTGCCCGGCGTCTATGCAGGCGCGGCGCTGGTCTTTATTCCGGCGCTGGGGATTTTTGCGGTGTCTGACATTTTGGGTGGTACCGGTAGCGACATGATAGGTAATGTGATCAAGCAGCAATTTCTGGAAACCCGTGACTGGCCGTTCGGCAGCGTGCTATCCATCGTCCTCACGGTAGCAGCCCTGATCGCCGCCGGCATTGCGGTGCTGGTGGCGCGGCCAAGGAGAGGCGCATGACTAATGTAATCAGGCGTCCGCTGGGCTTGTGGCTGGTGGCGCTGGCCGTGTATGCCTTCCTGTATGTGCCCCTGGTCATCGTGGTGGTGTATTCCTTCAATGACTCGCAACTCAATGCCGAGTGGGTCGGTTTCACGTTGGACTGGTATCGCAAGCTGTTCCATAACGAAGAGATGTTGCAAGCCGCCGGCAACTCCCTGATGATCGCGCTGGTCGCCAGCGCCGTCTCGACCACGCTGGGCACGATGGCCGGTTTTGCGATGCACCGCTATAGATTGAAATTGCTGCCCTTGCTGGTGCTGACGCCGATTGCGATTCCGGAAATCCTGGTTGGCGTCTCGCTGCTGATTTTCTTTGTGATGTTGAATATCACCCTGGGACTGGTATCGATCGCCCTGGCGCATATCGCGTTTTGCATAGGTTTCGTGGCGATCGTGGTGCGTTCGCGTTTGTCGGGCATGGATGAAAGCCTGACCGAAGCTGCGCGCGACTGCGGCGCCACGCCGATGCAAGCGTTCCGCCTGGTGACGCTGCCGCTGATCATGCCGGGCGTGGTGGCCGGAGCCTTGATGGCGTTCACCTTGTCGATCGACGATTTCGTGATTACCTTCTTTACAGCCGGCGCCAATGCCTCGACCTTGCCGCTGCAGATTTATTCAATGATCAAGATCGCCGTCACGCCGGAAGTCAATGCGGTTTCTACCTTGTTGATGGGGTTGACTCTGCTGCTTATAATCATCGCGTCCAAGCTGGCGCCAAACGCCATTCGTTCCTCGTAATTTCGTCTCTTTTCCGTCTCTTTTTCGTCCATTGTCAGCGCCTATCAGGATTGCCATGAAAAAACTGCTCACCGTCGCGACCCTCTTGTTTGCCAGCATCTCGGCCCAGGCCGCCGATGAACTGCGCTTGTATAACTGGAACAATTACATTGCGCCCGAAACCGTGCAGCGTTTCGAGACTTTCTGCAAATGCAAGGTGGTGCAGACTTATTATGGCGACAACGAAGAAATGCTGGCCAAGCTGGCCGCCGGCGCCAAGGGTTATGACATCATCGTGCCGACTGGCAATGCGCTGGATGCGCTGATCAAGCAACAAGCCTTGCTGCCGCTCGACAAGAGCCAGTTGCCGAATCTGAAAAACGTCAATCCAGCCTACCTGAATACCGATTTCGACAAGGGCAACAAGTACTCGGTGCCGTATGCATACACCGTCACCTTGATGGGTTACAACGATCAAAAGATGAAGGAGCTGGGGATTCCGGTGGATAGCTGGGCGGCGATTTTCGATCCCAAGATCCTGGCCAAGATCAAGGGCAAGGTGACCGTGCTGGATTCCGCCAATGAATTGATGGCGGCAGCGCTCAAGTACCTCGGGTATTCCGCCAACGATACCGACGAGCAGCACTGGCAGCAGGCCAAGGATGTGATTATCAAGGCCAAGCCGTACTGGGCGGCGTTCAACGGCAGCAGTTATATCAAGGAATTAACGGTCGGTGACATCTGGCTGGCGCATGGTTATTCGAATGATATTTTCCAAGCCGATGTCGATGCGCAAAAAGCCGGCCGTAAATTCCATATCCGCCACGCTTTGCCGAAAGAAGGCGCGGTGCTGGCGCTGGACAGCATGGTGATTCACAAAGCGGCGCCGCGCCCTGACCTTGCGCTCAAGTTCATCAATTTCATGTTGGATGGCAAGAATGCTGCCGAGCTCAGCAATCTGATCGGTTCCGGCAATCCCAACGCCGACGCTGCCAAGTACATCAAACCTGAAATAGCCAACAACCCGGCGATTTTTCCGGACAAGGCGGGTTTCGCCAAGCTGGAGATGCTGAAAGATCTGAACAGCAAGCAAAGGCGCGCCGTCAATCGCATCTGGACCGAGATCCGCGCACGTTAGGGTTAGTTCGGCGATTCATCGCTTTAGACTCATCGTTTTATCTGATGCAAAATTAATAACGGCGACGTCAATTCATGGCGTTGCCGCCACAAGCCATCGGCTAAGCCCGTACATATTCGAAAAAACCTTTATAATTCAGGGTTTTGTAAGATATTTGCGGAGTTTCACCATGCCGATTTATGCGTATCGCTGCGAAGCCTGTGGTTTTGCCAAAGATGTGCTGCAAAAGATGTCCGATGAGCCGCTGACGGTTTGCCCGTCCTGCAGCAAAGCCGCGTTCAAGAAGCAAGTGACTGCGGCTGGTTTCCAGCTCAAGGGCACTGGCTGGTATGTCACCGATTTCCGTGGTGGCGCAGGTGCGACGGTGCCGCCGGCAAACGCTGCAAACCCGGCTGAGCCGGCAGCAGCAGGCAGCACCGCTGCCGCTGCGACCACTGCAGCCGCTGCAGCGCCTGCCGCCAGCACCACTGCGCCGGCTGCCAGCAGCGCCGGCAGTACACCTACTGCAGCGACCTAATGTCATCCAAGTAATTCAGCAAGTTGCCACCAGGCGCACGTACCTGGTACGTGTTGTCCGACAAAGAAAGCCATGCGTAAATATTTCATCACCGGTCTGCTGGTTTTAGTACCCCTGGCAATTACGCTGTGGGTGCTGAATCTGATCATTGGCACGATGGATCAGTCATTGCTGCTGCTGCCTGAACAATGGCGGCCAAAAGCATTGCTGGGGCATGATATTCCCGGTCTGGGCACGATCCTGACCCTGCTTGTGATTTTCCTGACTGGCCTGGCGACGCGTAATTTTATCGGCCGCCAGATCGTCTCGATATGGGAAGCCGTGCTGACCCGGATTCCGGTGGTCAGCTCGATCTATTCCAGCGTCAAGCAAGTATCGGACACCTTGTTTTCATCGTCCGGCAACGCCTTCCGCAAAGCCTTGCTGGTGCAATACCCGCGCCAGGGATCGTGGACCATCGCCTTCCTCACCGGGGTGCCGGGCGGCGACGTAAAAAACCATCTGTCCGGCGATTATGTCAGCGTGTATGTGCCGACCACACCCAACCCGACTTCCGGTTTCTTCCTGATGCTGCCGCGCGCAGACACCGTCGAACTCGACATGAGCGTCGATGAAGCCTTGAAGTACATCGTGTCGATGGGAGTGGTCGCACCTGAGCAGCAGCCCGGGAAAAAGCTGGTGATTGATACGCCGCCAGGCAGCGGCGTAGCAGGCGGTAATTAAGATTGACCATTTAGGATTGACGATTGCCACAACGGCCGCGCTTATATACTGATCTACAGCCTTAGTCATAAAATTAATATCTACAACATCTGAACTGCGAAAAACTGAATATGTCCATGCGAACCCAATACTGCGGCCTCACTACTGAGGCACTCCTCGGCCAAACCGTCAGCCTGTGCGGCTGGGTGCATCGTCGTCGCGATCATGGCGGCGTTATTTTCATCGACCTGCGCGACCGCGAAGGCCTGGTGCAAGTGGTGTGCGATCCGGACCGTGCCGAAGTATTCAAGAACGCGGAAGCAGTGCGCAATGAATTCTGCCTGCGTATTACCGGCGTGGTGCGTTTGCGCCCGGACGGTACCGGCAACAGCAATCTGAAATCCGGCAAGATCGAAGTGCTGGCGCATGACCTGGAAGTGCTGAACCCGTCGGTCACGCCGCCGTTCCAGCTGGACGACGACAACCTCTCGGAAACCACCCGCCTGACACATCGCGTGCTGGATCTGCGTCGTCCGCAAATGCAAAACAACCTGCGCCTGCGTTACAAGGTGACGATGGAAGTGCGCAAGTTCCTCGACGCTCATGGTTTCATCGATATCGAAACACCGATGCTGACCAAGTCGACCCCGGAAGGCGCCCGCGATTACCTGGTGCCGTCGCGCGTCAACGCCGGCCAGTTCTTTGCGCTGCCGCAATCGCCGCAATTATTCAAGCAATTGCTGATGGTGGCCAACTTCGATCGTTACTACCAGATCGTCAAATGCTTCCGCGACGAAGATCTGCGCGCTGACCGCCAGCCTGAATTCACCCAGATCGACTGCGAAACTTCCTTCATGTCGGAACAGGAAATCCGCGACATGTTCGAAGGCATGATCCGCCTGGTATTCAAGAACGCGCTGGATATCGACCTGCCTGACCCGTTCCCGGTGATGGATTTCGCCACTGCGATGGCGCTGTACGGTTCGGACAAGCCGGACATGCGCGTCAAGCTCGCCTTCACCGATCTGACCGCAGTGATGAAAGACGTCGATTTCAAGGTGTTCGCCGGCGCCGCCAATATGGACAACGGCCGCGTGGTCGGCTTGCGGGTGCCAGGCGGCGCCGCCATGCCGCGTTCCGAAATCGATGCTTACACCCAGTTTGTCGCGATCTATGGCGCCAAGGGCCTGGCTTACATCAAGATCAACGAAAAAGCCAAGGGCCGCGACGGTTTGCAATCGCCTATCGTCAAGAACCTGCACGATGCAGCGCTGGCGCAAATCATCGAGCAAACCGGCGCTGAAGACGGCGACCTGATTTTCTTCGGCGCCGACAAGGCCAAGGTAGTCAACGACGCCATCGGCGCCTTGCGCGTGAAAATCGGCCATAGCGAGTTCGGCAAGAAAGCCGGCTTGTTCGACGATACCTGGCGTCCATTGTGGGTGGTCGATTTCCCGATGTTTGAATACGATGAAGACGGCGATCGCTGGAACGCCTTGCATCATCCGTTCACTTCGCCAAAAGACGGCCACGAAGACTTTATCGAGACCGATCCAGGCAAGGCAATTGCCAAGGCCTACGACATGGTCTTGAACGGCTGGGAACTGGGCGGCGGTTCGATCCGTATCCACCGCGCCGATGTGCAGAGCAAGGTATTCCGCGCTCTGAAGATCGACGCCGAAGAAGCGCAACTCAAGTTCGGCTTCCTGCTAGACGCTCTGCAATATGGTGCACCTCCGCATGGCGGCCTGGCGTTCGGCCTGGATCGTATCGTCACCATGATGTGCGGCGCCGAATCGATTCGCGACGTCATCGCCTTCCCGAAAACCCAGCGCGCCCAATGTCTGTTGACGCAGGCACCGTCAGCTGTCGACGAAAAGCAATTGAAAGAATTGCATATCCGTTTGCGTATGCCTGAAGCGAAAGTGGTTTAATTTCGGCGGTCGACGATAACCGGGAAGTATCAAAAGAAAAGCGCGGTTTTCCGCGCTTTTTTTATGGATGGTCAAAACCGGTTTATAGTGATGCTTTATAAAACAACGGCGGAAACGACGGCGTTTCTACTGATTATTTTTGCCTATTTGCATGTATAAAATTCCCGAATCGGTTCTAGTTGTCATCTATACGGAAGATCTCCAGGTCTTGATGATGGAGCGAACCGACAAACCGGATTACTGGCAATCGGTAACGGGCTCCAAGGATTTCCCGGATGAGGCGTTGGACGCTACTGCGATCCGCGAAGTACAGGAAGAAACCGGGATTGTGGTCGGCAATGGATCCGGGGCGGTGCCGCTTACCCACCTGAGTGATTGGCGGCTTGCCAATGTATATGAGATTTACCCGGTCTGGCGTCATCGTTATGCGCCGGGCGTGACAAAAAATACCGAGCATGTGTTTGGCCTGCTGGTGCCCGCCGCGATCCCGATCACGCTGGCGCCGCGCGAACACCTGCAGTACCAGTGGTTGCCCTATCGCGAGGCGGCTGATTTGTGTTTTTCACCGTCGAACGCCGAAGCGATCCTGCAACTGCCTCACCAGATCAAGATCAGCAAGTAGTTTGCATCACCGAAGAGATCCATGAAACTGCGCATTGCAACTTACAACATCCACAAAGGCTTGTCGGCGCTGGGCAGCCGGCCGCGTGTGCATGCATTGAAGCAGGCCTTGGCGCGAATGGAGGCCGACGTGTTTTTCCTGCAGGAAGTGCAGGGCCGGCATGATTTGATGGCGGCGCGCCATGCGGCGCACTGGCCGGATCAGCCGCAGCATGATTACCTCGCCGGCGACTCGCATCACGCCGCCTACGGCATGAACGCAGTGTACGACCACGGCCATCACGGCAATGCCTTGCTGAGCCGCTTTGAAATCGGCTCGCAAAGCAATCAGGATGTATCCGATCATGCCTACGAGGCGCGCGGCATCTTGCATTGCGTACTGAAAACCGAGAGCGGCGATATCCATTGTTATGTGGTGCATCTGGGTTTGTTCGGCGGCGGCCGGCGGCGTCAGACTGCGGCCCTGATCGAAGCGGTGCGCAGCTCTTCGCCGCCCGGGGCGCCGCTGATCATTGCCGGCGATTTCAACGACTGGGGCAATCGTTTGAGCGAGTTGCTGAGAGCGCGGCTCGATGTCGCGGAAATTTTCGACGAACGGCTTGCCACCCAGGGCGTGATGCAGGGCGTCGGCTCTTACTTGCGGCAACTGATAGGGCGTACCCCAAAGTTGAAACCGGCGCGGACTTTTCCCGCCGCCTTTCCCTGGTTGCGTCTGGATCGGATTTATTTGCGTGGCTTTACGGTAGAATCTGCGGAAGTCCTGCATGGCGCGGAATGGGCAAAATTGTCGGATCATGCGCCTATCGTGGCGACTCTCAAATTGCGATAATTGCAGGCAGCGCTACCTTTTGCCATGACCTCAGAAAGACCAGCCAGATGCCATCTCTCCCCATACTTCGGGTCTTCACTATTGCATGCGCGCGGTAACTTTTAGCGCAGATAACCACATAGCGCTGTTGCATAACGGCGCTGCTTTTTTTCCGGCGCTGATTGCCGCCATCGACGCTGCCCGCGTCGAAATCTATCTGGAAACCTATATCTTCGCCGACGACGACACGGCGCAGCTGGTGCAGCAAGCGCTAAGCCGCGCAGTGCAGCGCGGCGTGGCGGTAAGAGTGATTGCCGACTGGCTCGGCACCGGCCGCCAGCGCTCGATCTCGCTGCAGCAGGAATTTCTGGCAAGCGGCGTGATGTATCGCGCTTTCAATCCCTGGTTTCGGCGCGGCGTGGCAAGAATGCATCGCAAGCTGTGCGTGGTTGACCGCCAGATCAGTTTTATCGGTGGCTTGAATATCATCGACGATATGGTTTCCGACGACGATCAGCGTTTACCTTTGCCGGCGCCGCGCTGGGATTTCGCAGTGAGTATCAGCGGCGCGTTGGTGAACACGATTCATGCGGAACTGGAGGCGCAATGGATGCGTCTGGGCGAGATGAAACTGCTGGCCCGTTTGCAGCAGTTCAAACGTCGCCGCGCCATCAGCAACGGCGCAGCACATGGGCCGGCCCTGGCAGGTCTGGTGTTGCGCGACAATCTGCGTAATCGCCGCACGATCCAGCGCGCCTATTTGCACGCCCTCGGCCATGCCCGCCAAAGCGCTTTGCTGACTAGCCCGTATTTTGCCCCGAGCCGGAAATTGCGGCGCGGGCTGGAAGAGGCTGCGCGGCGGGGCGTCGAGGTCACCTTGCTGCTGGGGGTAGGGCAATTCCGCCTGCAGGATGCAGTCAGCCATTCCTATTATCCGAAGCTGCTGAAGGCGGGCGTCAAGATTGTCGAGTACCGGAAAACCGCCTTGCATGCAAAAGTGGCGGTGGTCGATGACGAATGGGCCACCGTCGGCTCCAGCAATTTTGACGGTCTGAGCCTGCTGGTGAACCAGGAGGCGAACGTGGTGATCAGGGACGCCGATTTTTCGCGTGCGCTGCGGCTGCAGATAGAAAGCGGGATCGCCGAGGGCGAGCCGATATCCGTCAGCGCATTTCAGAATCAGTCCTGGCGCGCGCGCGCATGGCATGACGCGGCTTTTTTCTTGTATCGTTTCCTGATGCGGATTATCACTATCGGTAACGGCGAGCGCTGATAAGCGACTGACAATAGACTGAAAACAGACCGCGATGCGCAGCTACGCTCTGGTCTGCAGCCAGAGCCGCCGCTATATCTGAAGCCAGGAACCCTTGAACACGATAGGACCGGTCGGCCCCTTGGGATCCGGCGATCCGCCTTTCGGCTCCAGTGTCACCGCCAGCAGCGGCACGGTTTGCGGCGTGGCGTTATCCGGCAGCACCAGGGTGACGCTGCCATCCGCCGCCAGCAAGCCCAGCGAACGCGGCGGCCCGTCTTTCGGCACAGCCCACAACTGCAGACTCTTGTCGGCTGCAATCGGCTGCGGTGCAAGCAACTTGACTTGCAACTGGCCATTTTGCGCATCGCCGGTGACCACGGCAATCGGCCGCGCCTGATCGTTGCTCAGCATCGCGATATACGAAGTCACCGGCGTCACGGGTACCGACAATTCTTGTTTGGAGAGCAGCAGCGTGGTGAGGATGATCGCGGCGGTGGTCGAGAACAGGCCGAGGCCGCGCCAGAAACTCAAGTCTTCACGCAATTCAAACCAGCTTAGGCGTTTGGACTGCGGTTTGCTGTGTAACCCGAGCTTGGCTTCGATTGCCGGCCAGATAGCGGCCGGCGGCTGTGTCGACGACTGCGCCGGCTGCACCAGTTCCGCCATCGGCTGCAAGCGATCCTGCCATTCGGCGACAGCCTGGCGCAACTCGGCGTGACGGCGCAGCAGGCCTTCAAAACGCCGGCGCGCACCGCCGCGTAGCGTGCCGATCACGTATTCGGCCGCCAGTTTATCCACCAGATCAGGATTACGCTGAATCTCCATCAGGCGCTCCCGAGTTTGCCAAGGCAGTTTTTCAAACTCGCCAGCCCGCGCCGGATCCAGCTCTTGACGGTGCCGATCGGCAGCTGCATCTGCGCTGCCACTTCGCTATGCGAGAGGTCGTGATAAAAAGCCAGGGCGATAGCCTGCCGATGCATGGCTTCCAGGCGCGCCAGGCAAGCCGCCAGCGCCTTGGCATCGCCGCTCAGCTGCAGCGCCTCCAGCGGTGTCGCGGCGGTGCTTTCCATAGCATCCATGACTTCCTTGTCAAATGTGTCGGCATCGATCTCGACGGCGTTGTCCGTGCGCCGTAAAAAATCGAATGCCTTGTTGCGGACGATGGTGGTGATCCAGGTCATGGGCGCCGCCAGGCTGGCCTGGTAGCTGTCGGCGTTGTTCCAGATATTGATGAAGCTTTCCTGCAGCACCTCTTCTGCCCATTCGCGCTTAACTAGTATACGCAGCGCGAAGCCGAACAGTTTCGGCCCGGTCGCATCATAGAGTGCGCGAAAGGCGAGGGGATCCTTGCGCACGACTGCAGCCAGCCAGATTTTCAGTTGTTCCGGCTGCAAGTCTTTAGATGGCAATTCGGCTTCCTTCATATGGACCTCGGCTGCCGCTGTTGCTCAGTTGGAGTAGCTCAGTTGGAATAAATAAGCGAATGGCGATTATGTTGTTACAGAATCAAGCTGCTTATGCCACAGATTAGCGCATGGTAACTGCCGCTGCAACAGCCGGGCCTTGTCGGTTTCGGCCACGTTCAAGTAAAAAGCCCGCTATAAGGTGGCGGGCTTTTATGCATCGGGGCAGGCAGGTAAATGCTACTTTTTCAGAGAGTCGCGGATTTCACGCAGCAATACGGTATTTTCCGGATCGGGCGCCGGCGCAGGCGGTTGTTCGCCCCGCAATTTGTTGATAATGCGGACCATCTGGAAAATCACGAAGGCCAGGATGACGAAATTCAACGCGATCGTGATGAAGTTGCCATAAGCCAGCACAGCGCCCGCTTTTTTCGCCTCCGCCAGCGTCAATTCAGTACTTTGGCCATTCAAAGGAAAGTAGTGATTGGCAAAATCAAGACCGCCGAAAATCTTGCCAACCACCGGCATGATGATGTCCTGCACCAAAGAGTCGACGATCTTGCCGAACGCGCCGCCGATAATCACGCCGACCGCCAGATCCATCACGTTGCCTTTGAGTGCAAAGGTCTTGAATTCCTGCATCATGCTCATGGCGCTGATTCTCCGTATTAATGTTGATATTCGGGAAGATACTGCGATCGCGACCGGATTAAAAGGATAAATTTGTCAATTCTTGTTATTTCCCGTCCCCTTATGGATGCTTGCTGCAGTGCAAGAGTGGGTTCCTGATGGGAATTGTCCCAAATTTAACAGCAGTTTCTATAGATTTAGCTGATTTTGTACGTGGCTGCATGTATTTCCTTTAAAACAGGCCTTAGCTTCGATATAATCTAGGGTTGCTAGAAGTTCCGTGCAAGTTTCGTATTTTGACTGATTGGGGTTGGTATGAGTATCGAAAAGCAGGTCGATTCCGGTCGACGTGGTTTGCTCGTGGCTACATGTGCGGCGGGCGGCGTAGCTGGTCTGGCGACGGCGGGGGCATTTGTCTCCACCTTTCAGCCTTCCGAACGCGCAAAAGCCGCGGGAGCACCAGTGGAAGTTGATATTTCTGGCATTAAACCCGGAGAGATGCACGTATTTGAATGGCGCGGCAAGCCGGTGTGGATTATGAAACGTACACCGGAGCAAATGAAGAGCCTGGAAAAAACCACCGCCGAACTGGCCGACCCGGAGTCGCTCAAGCCGTACACCATGGACTTGCCCGATTATTGCAAGAACAAGTCGAATAATCGCGGCCACGCTGGCCACGAGGATACGCTGGTGCTGGTTGGGATTTGTCCGCATCTGGGCTGTTCGCCATCAAACAAATTCACGCCCGGCCCTCAGCCTTCACTGCCTGATAATTGGGAAGGCGGCTTCCTCTGCCCTTGCCACGGTTCAACCTTCGATCTGGCCGGCCGCGTTTTCAAGAACAAACCAGCCCCAAACAACCTCGACGTGCCACGTTATATGTACCTGTCGGATACCAAGATCATCATTGGTAAAGACGAGAAAGGTGAGGCTTAATCATGGCATTCCACGAAAAACAGCTGCCGGCCGATGCTCCTATCGCCGACAAGGCCCTGAACTGGGTTGATGCGCGTTTCCCGCTGACATCGACCTGGAAAGCGCATCTGTCCGAATATTACGCACCGAAGAATTTCAACTTCTGGTACGCCTTCGGTTCGCTGGCGCTGCTGGTGCTGGTGATACAGATCGTCACCGGGATTTTCCTGGTCATGCATTACAAGCCTGACGCCACCCTGGCGTTCGCCTCGGTCGAATACATCATGCGCGATGTGTCCTGGGGCTGGCTGGTGCGCTACATGCACTCGACCGGCGCTTCGGCTTTCTTCATCGTGGTCTACCTGCACATGGTGCGCGGCCTTCTGTACGGTTCGTATCGCAAACCGCGTGAGCTGGTGTGGCTGTTCGGCGTCGGCATTTTCCTGTGCCTGATGGGCGAAGCGTTTATGGGCTATCTGCTGCCTTGGGGCCAGATGTCGTATTGGGGCGCGCAGGTTATCGTCAACCTGTTCGGTGCGATTCCTTTCATCGGTCCTGACCTGTCGCTGTGGATCCGCGGCGACTACGTGGTCTCCGACGCTACCCTGAACCGCTTCTTCTCGTTCCACGTGATCGCGATTCCGCTGGTACTGATCGGCCTGGTGGTTGCCCACATCATCGCCTTGCACGAAGTCGGTTCGAACAATCCCGACGGCGTTGAAATCAAGGAAAAACTGGATGCCAAGGGCGTGCCGCTGGATGGCGTGCCTTTCCATCCTTACTACTCGGTGCATGACGTGATGGCGGTTGCGGTATTCCTGATCGTCTTCAGCGCCGTGGTGTTCTTCGGCCCGGAAATGGGCGGCTACTTCCTTGAGTACAACAACTTCGTCCCGGCCGATTCGCTGAAGACGCCACCGCATATCGCACCGGTCTGGTATTTCACGCCTTACTATTCGATCTTGCGCGCGGTCACTTCGGATTTCATCGTTTACCTGCAAGCCGGCGTTGCGGCCTTTGTCGCGCTGCTGTGGCTGAAATCCAGCCTGAGCAGCGTGGTCAAGATCGCCGCCACTGTCGTCGGCCTGGCCATCATCGGCGCCATGTTCATATTCGACGCCAAGTTCTTCGGCGTCGTGCTGATGGGCGTCTCGGTCATGATCCTGGCCGGCCTGCCTTGGTTGGATCACTCCAAGGTCAAGTCGATCCGCTATCGTCCAAGCTGGCACAAATATATCTACATCCTGTTTGGGATTACCTTCGTAGTGCTCGGTTACCTTGGCGTGCAACCGCCATCGGCGATCGGCGGCTATGTGTCGAAGGTTTGCACCTTTATCTACTTCGGCTTCTTCCTGTTGATGCCATGGTGGAGCGCCGCAGGTACATTCAAGCCAGTGCCGGACCGTGTTGTCTATCATCCACACTAAGCACCCGCACTAAGCCAGAGGATAAGAACATGACATTGCTAAAAAGTGCGTTGATAAAAAAATTGATGGCGACTCTAGTGCTGCTACCGGCGCTTGCCTTTGCTAACGAAGAAGGCGGTTACCCGCTGGATCGCGCGCCGGAACAGGGCAATAACCTGTCGGCGCTGCAAAACGGCGCCAAGCTGTTTGTGAATTACTGCCTGAACTGTCACGCCGCAGCATCCATGCGTTACAACCGTTTGCAGGATATCGGCCTGAGCGAAGAGCAGATCAAGAACAACCTGTTGTTCACCAGCGATAAAGTGGGCGGCCTGATGACCATTGCGATGGCGCCGAAAGACGGCAAGGAATGGTTCGGCGCTACACCACCGGATCTGTCGGTGATTGCCCGCGCCAAGTCATCCGGCGCCGGCAGCGGCCCTGACTGGCTGTACACCTATCTGCGTACTTTCTACAAAGATGACAGCCGTCCAACCGGCTGGAACAACATGGTCTTCCCTAACGTCGGCATGCCGCACGTTTTGTGGGAACTGGAAGGAATTCGTACTGCCAAATACGAAGACGTGAAAGATCCGCACGAAGAGGGCAAGACCGAACACAAGTTTGCCGGTTTCGAGCAAGTCAAGCCGGGCAAGATGAACAAGGTCGAATACGATGTTGCCGTTGCCGATCTGGTGTCCTATCTTGCATGGATGGGCGAGCCTGCTCAGAATACCCGCAAGCGCCTCGGCGTCTGGGTTCTGCTGTTCCTCGGCATGTTCTTCGTTCTGGCATGGCGTCTCAATGCGTCATACTGGAAAGACGTCAAGTAGTTTTCATGCCCGCGATTTTGCGGGTATGCGTTTTGGGGTGAGCCGTATCGGGTCTCACCCTTTTGTTTCTAAGGAACTATAAAAATGATGGTTCTCTATTCGGGTACAACCTGCCCATTTTCACAACGCTGCCGTCTCGTTCTGTTCGAGAAAGGCATGGACTTTGAAATTCGCGATGTCGACTTGTTCAACAAGCCGGAAGACATCTCGACCATGAATCCATATGGTCAAGTGCCGATCCTGGTCGAGCGCGATCTGATTCTGTACGAGTCCAATATCATCAACGAATACATCGACGAACGTTTCCCGCATCCGCAGCTGATGCCGGCCGATCCGCTGATGCGCGCCCGTGCGCGGCTGATGCTGTTCAACTTTGAGAAAGAATTGTTCATCCACGTGCACACGCTGGAAAACGAGAAAGCCAAAGCAGCAGAAAAGAGCCACGAAAAGGCACGCTCGGAAATCCGCGACCGTCTGACCACGCTGGCGCCTTTGTTCCTCAAGAACAAATACATGCTGGGCGACGAGTTCTCGATGCTGGATGTCGCCATCGCGCCGTTGCTGTGGCGTCTGGATCACTACGGCATCGAACTGTCGAAGACGGCTGCGCCGCTGATGAAGTATGCTGAGCGCATTTTCTCGCGCCCAGCCTACATCGAAGCGCTGACGCCGTCCGAAAAAGTCATGCGTCGTTAAGATCGTGTAGATTACTGGTGTGTATCGCTCCGGCGATACGCGCCAGCCCTTGCCTAAATTTTGTAGTGATAGCGTTTTTCCAATGTCAGAAACCTCTACCAAACCGTATTTGTTGCGCGCTATTTATGAATGGTGCACCGACAATGGCTACACCCCGTATCTGGCGGCCAGGGTAGATGCGCAAACACGGGTGCCGATGCAGTTCGTCAAGAATGGCGAGATTGTATTGAACATCAGTTTCGAAGCCACCAGCGGTTTGAAAATGGACAACCAGTTTGTCAATTTCAGCGCCCGTTTCGGCGGCGTATCGCGCGACATTTCGGTGCCGGTGGATAACGTGATTGCGATCTATGCACGGGAAAACGGCCAAGGCATGGCGTTCGAAGCAACGGCTCCGGCCGCAGAATCGGATACCGAAGCCGCCGCCGAGCAAGAGCTCAACACTGAATCACCCGCAGCGGTAACGCCGATTCTGACCTCGGTGCCATCGCCGTCATCGGATGCAAAACAGAGTTCGTCAGGTACGGATCCAGAAAAAGATCCGGAACCACCAAAAAAAGGTGGAAGACCTACCCTAACTCGAATTAAATAGGTATAATTGCGGACTTCGCAGTTTAGCTGGCTTAGCTCATCTGGTAGAGCACCTGACTTGTAATCAGGGGGTGGCGGGTTCAAGTCCTGCAGCCAGCACCAGAATTTAAAAGGCCCTCAGAAATGAGGGCCTTTTTCTTTTGCTCCGCAATTCTCCAGTCGCAAGGGTTCGGTTCAGTTACACAGGAAAAACCGAGAGCTTAGTGCGCTGGTTTGATGATTTCCATCATGATTGCTTTGCTGATGGCATGGCGGGTGCTGTAGACGCCAAGTTTCATCACGACATTTCTCAAATGGAAATATACGGTGCGTTGCGAAATCCCCAAGATCAGTCCGATTTCGAAGCTGGTTTTGCCCTCTGCACTCCAGCGCAGGCATTCAAGTTCGCGTAGCGATAGCAGAGGCGGCTGATTGGGGATGGTCTTGCACCACAGTAGTTCAGCGGCCTCCTGCAGATGGAGGCCGAGTAGCAGCGCAGTGGCTTGAGTGTTAATGTCCAGCGCCATCGGTTTTGCGGCATTGTAGTAAAAGTCGAGGCGGCTCACCGCATTTTTTCTATGCGTGGCCAGACTCATCCCATGTGTGATACCCATCGATTTCAACAGCGGGTAGATTTGTCCGCCGTCTAGAATGCACAATTGCTCAACCTGCCAGGTTAAGGGGAGGCTGGATCGTGATAGATGCTGCTGGATCGGATCTGTTTTTCCAGGCGGAGGATTATTGAACAGCTGCAGCCAGGAATTTGGCAAGCTGCTGAACTTCTGCATCAACGGCTTGCCGTTGGCGCAGAAGATGTCCATCTTCAAACAAAAATCACAAATCCCGAGTTTCATCAGAACGCGCTGCATATGTTCACGCAGCCTTTCCCAGTTTGGCGCATGCAATATCTCCAGCAGATCTGGAGCGGATAGTCTGGGAGCGGCTTCGCTTCGTAAAGATTCGACGTTTGATCCAGTTTTATAATCTGACATTAAGTGTTCAAGAAAGATGAATTTGAAATTTCGAGCCACAGCCACGGAAAGTTTTTGCGCTGCAAGCTGCCCCGCATGGTGAGGCTCACAAAATTCAAATGCGTTTACCAGCGGCGCGCAGGAGACGCGCGATATTTTCAGATTTCATGGTGATCGTCTTCTATTTTTGAAGTCATCGAATCGAAGCGGTGTTTTGCTGATATTGCCGCTTAGAATTATTATTTATTCCGACAATCAAAACAATCCTGAAAATTAGAACAACACTTGTGCCGTAGCGGCACAAATAAAATCGTAAGCGCCACGTCTTTAGCTACCGTTCGCTACGGTGATGACTAAGAATGGGTGGGAAATGACAACGGCGAGATGGATGTCGGGCAGGACGAGATAATAGGGGACAGAACACTATCTTCTGACAGAGGAAACGGCGCTGCCGTTTCCTCGTCCCGGCTGAATTTCACAGCCGTTCAATCTTTACGTCTTATTTGCGTCTTATTTACGTCTCAACTAGGCAGAAGCACCCGGCTCAATCATTCGCTACCAGTGTTACGCCGCTAAATGTGGCATACGAATTGAGCAGCAAATAATAAGTCCCTGCTTTCGGATTGCTGATTGTGATGTTCTCGGAAGTCGTCCAACCGTCGGAAATATACTGATACGAACTTGTGGTCGGAGCCGAACCGAAGCTCACGTAGATATCGCAGTCGCCGCTGCCGCCGGAAGTCTTGAAGCTGAGGCTGCTGCGGCCGGCAGGAACGACGATGGTGTAGAGCTTGCTGGAACCCGCAGGAAGCGCCAGACCGGTTACCGGAACACCGCTTTTCAGCACATTGCCTGGTGGCGGTGGAGGCGGTGTGACCGAACCGATGACTGCCGCAAATTTTGCAACATCCAGACTGCCGTAGCCGCTGGCATAATCCCATCCAGCCTTGGCGCTATAGCCTTGGCTACCCGAGGTGATGTCGTGGAACATGGTCGGATTGGCCGCTGCCTTTTGGTAGATTGCAGCTGCCGGGAAAGCCAGGCTGTTGTTGTTTTGCGATTGGACACGAGCCCAGAAGCCAGTGAACAATGGCGCCGCCAGGCTGGTTCCGCCAATCTGCTGAGCGGCGCCATTGATCAGGACCATTGCGCCGCTGGATGGATCGGCATCCAGGGAGATATCCGGGACGCCGCGTTTTGTCGATGAGCCGAGAACGCCGGCATTGATTTGCCAGCTAGGTGCTGCCTCAGTCAGGCTAGGACCACCGCCGGCGCCGCCGCTTGCGCTTTGCTGGCAGCTCTGCCAATCGGTACAGGCCCACACGGATTCCGAGGACCAGGCATTGTTCGCACCGGTGCTGACCAGAGTACCGCCCAAAGCCATCACGTACGGCGAGACTGCCGGAAAACTTTGGGCAGTCGAACTGGTGTTGCACTCGTAGGCGCCGGAGTCACCTGACGACACCGAGAACATCTGCCCCTGTGCGACCGCAGTCTGGAAAATTTGGTCATTGCTGGCCATGATACCGGACGCTTGGGCATCGTTTTCGCATTCGCCCAGCGAGACGTTGATCGACTTCGCCTGGTTGTCCGTCACCGCCTGGTTGTAGGTGGAGGTCAGGTCAGCATCGCTCAAGGTGTTCGCTACGTACAGGATCATCTGCTTGATGGTCCCGCCCGCTGCAGCCAGTGAACTTTGCGTGTCCATGTTCCATTCACCGAGACCGGCAGTATCGGTGCTGGGGCTGCCGACCACGACGGTGGAGACATTAGTCTGCGGATAACCGGCATTGGATGTGAAGGTATTCAAATCCGCAATGGTTTGCGTCACGTCGCCCTGGGTGATGATGCCGATGGTGGCGTTGGTCGCGCTAGGCAGGCTGCTGGCGTTGTAGATTACCGGGAAATCGGTAGGATTGTGGCCGCTCACCCCGAGCGTCACGGCATTTGGTTTCGCTTCCAATTTCTTTAACGTGGTGTGATGCAGATGTACCGTCTGCAGACCGTGCACCGCCAGCACAATACCACCCAACGACTGCGGAACAGCGGCGTCGCTGATGTTGGCGTAGGCATTGCGGCCATTCACGCTATAGGTGTGCAGTTCGGTATTGAATGCGGATTTTACCGAGCCAGCAGAGCCGTTGGCGCTGACCAGCAAGTTGTTAGCAGAAACGGTAATGTTGGTAAAACCGTTTTTAGTCAGATGGGCGACGACAGCTTGCACCTGTTCTTTGGTAGGGGCATACAAGCGCATGAAGTCGGCGCTGGACAGCGTCCTGTTTGAATGCCCTGACATGAGATTAGCCGTGAACTGGTCCAGTTCAGGCTTGTTGCGCAGTTTCAGCGCCACGACCACGTGAGTCAGAGCGCCGGCCTGCATTGCCGAGATATGCGTCACGGCGGTTCGCGCCGTGCTCGCAACAGCGGTTGCCTTGGTCGCGGTTGGCGCCCAAGTCTCCGCTTGTGCGGTTGTGGCGAAAGCAGCAAGCGTCAAGCCCGCGAGCGCCAGCATTTTAAAGTTGGATCTGAATGTCATTACTTTACTCCGGTTTTTAAGGGATAAAGTGATCCCGTCGACGGTGGTCGACTGGATCTGCTCAGTGGATGCATTCCTCTGAAATGTAAGGCTCTCAAAGGAAGTCGCAATTTCACGCAACGTCGAACCTCCTGACGATGCGGAGAAATGCCATATTGCGTGTCACGCACAATCGGCGGACATAACACAAACGCCAGGCGACCAAGATCAAGCCGTCTGACTTATTGAACAAATCAGCGAACAGAAAAACTCAATGCGCGCTGCTTTAAAGGGCATAAATTCGTGCTACAAGCTCGACGCTGGATGAACGACGGCGTGTGACGCCTGGCAACCAGGTGGGCGCAGCGTTGCCTCAATGAATGCCCGGTTTCGTGCAGTCATTTCGTTTTATCGCTTTTATCAAAAATCAGATGCCAGCGATAAATTAGTTTCCCGTGCGCAACTAAAATTACGCGGGTTGGCATATCGTGAATAGCTGCAATAAGTGTCAGTTGACAATCGATCTTCAACCGGCTGTTGAAAATTACAGGCGCTGGAAATTGCCGTGATCGACAAGTCGGACCATGAGGCAGCCAATTTTTGGCGGGGCTCTTTGAGTAAATGTGGTTCCGCAATTCGCCGTTAAGCATTTGTAAGGTCGCGTTTGCTTTCGGACTGATTTGCTTTCGATTCTGGATATAAAAAAAACCGCTTGCGCGGCTTTTCTTTTGTGAATTCAGAGCATCAGCGCCGCCTATTTTTGGCCTTCTACCCATCGAATCATTTTCTTTGTCTCTGCGGCCACGCACATCGCCTGCGCTGTCGGCCTCATTGACCCTTCACCGAACTCGCGCGCAGCAGATTTAGCACATGCTGCGTCGCGCTTCTTCTCCCACTTGGCAATCTTTTCGTTGAAGGCATCCGCACGCTGCGCCTGCTTGGCGGCGATCGCATGTTTAAGTGTCAAATCGGCGGCCACTTGGTCGCGATAGGCGCACAGATTGGTGTTTATCTGATTGGCGTCGCAATTGGCAAGGCTCTGCTGCAGGTCGGCTTCGGGCAAATTACTGCGGCGGGAGAGTTCGGTCAGCACCTCGCCAGCCGGCGGGACGTAGCTGGCCGAAGCGCTGGCCGCTGACACAGCCGTGAACAAAACCACAAATAGAAATTTTTTCATATTCGAAGGCTCTTCGTTTTTGATCGATTGCGGAGCGAAAATCACGTTAACTTATTGATTTGCATGGCATTTGGTGTGGACTTGTAATCAGGGGGGCGGGTTCAAGTCCTGCAGCCAGCACCAATATCTAAAATGTAGTAGTCCCGACTTCACGCGTATTGTGATCGATAAGCGGATGCGAATAGCCGATTTAGTTTGGCTCCAAACCTCTTGCCTTCAAAACTGCCTTCGTCGCAGCCGTAACCAGCAGGTCAATGAACGCCTGAGCTGCTCCAGGGGCTTTCGCTTCAGTTGCTATGGCGGCAGCAAATGACGAATAGACTTGAACTTCCGGGGGAAGCGGGCCGACCAGCCTTGTGCTCGGCGTATCCAGAATCTCGCTAATCTGCGTAAAGCCCATTTCGGCCTGACCTGATGCCACGGCCTCAGGGGCAGTTATCGCAGTAACTACGATTGTCTTCGCGCTCATCACTTCAGTGATTCCAAACCGCTCAAATATTCGCTTCATAATTGGCGCTGTTGCGCCTTGTGCCGAATACACAATCGACTTCGCAGATAACAGTGCTTGCTTTAGTTCCTCGCCAGTCGTGATGGATGGTGCGGCGGCTCCTCTTTTTACTGCGATGCCGACACCTGACTTGGCCACGTTGATTTTGCTGATCTGTGTGAAACGGCCCTGTTTGATTAGGTCGTCGACAGCGGCAACCGTCAGCAGCGCGACGTCACAGGGTGCACCTTTTTCGATTTCGGCCTTGAGTTCCGCAGCTGTTGCGAATCGCAAAACAAGCTTGTGATTGGAGTCGCGTTCAAACGCGGGAGCAATCTCCTCCAACACGGACTTTGCCGCTACCGTACTCAAGACGACTACTTCTGCAGCTCGAGAGTTGGAACTCGTTGCTCCGATCAGTATCAGCGACAGTGCTGCGATCGCGACGACAGGACGAAATATCATGGTATCTCTCCTAGTTAATCTATTCACTGTCTTGCACAAGTCCACGGTGCACGGTGATTCTCCGCACGGAGAAAGCCGTGTGACACTGAATGCAACGTGAACCTCAAGCAGTGTGGCATGAATCGGGAATTGCGGTATATCGCTACTGGTCGAAAGCTGCTGAAACCAACGCATTACTTGCTTTGGGATTCACGGGGTCGGAGTCGAATATTTTTTGGCACGGCGCTAGAAACACCAAGTCGGTATACGGCAGCCACTTATTGCCACGATATCAAAGAACGTCTATAGTTTGTTCGTCCCTGCAAAAAACAGGGATCAGGTTTTGCAGCCTGTATTTGCATATAGCGCACAGACCGCGCCACGCGGTCTTTTTTCGTGCGTACTACTACGTTCTCCACGGGCGGCAGTGGTAGGGAGCCTTCGGGCTGCCGGTTTTCCTATATGCACCGGTCTGCAAACCTTGCCACATGTCGCCCTCCCGTTTTGCAGCGGAAAGCGACTTAACCGCATGTATGGAGATCGTAATGACTTACACATCTATCGAATTCCCGCGCACCCCGGTAAAAGCAGACCATCAACCATTCTCCTGGCTAGCCGAAGAACTGCGCATGGATACATCCGCGCAATTCATGGCGCTTACTCTCGATCTGAGCCAAGGTATTAAAACCTGTTTGTCGCTGATCCACGCCAGCCATCTGGCGCGCGAGCATGGCGACGAAGAATCTCCGCCTATGCTAAATGTGTCCGATACAGAATGCCTGACACGTATGGCGATGGCTGCGGCAGGCGTTCTGTCGGAACGGGCTGAGAGCTACATTGATGTCTTCAACGACATGCAGGTGAGCTGCGGGGAGCGTAAGCCGCATATGTGATGCAGTAGCTGGCGCCAGTAATCTAAAAGGCTCACAACAATGTGGGCCTTTTTCTTTTTTCCGCAGAACCTGATTTTTGGAGGAGCTTGTGCTTGCTGAACGATTTCATCAATCTGTTGCATCTACCGGTTGAATCCACTTCCCCAAGCGGACGTTCGGCATTTTGCCGCGGCGTTTAGTCCCGCTTTATCGCGCAGTGACATGCACCAAGCTCGTCATTGCATCAACGTACAAGTGCTGTTCATCTGCAAGCAGTGGCAGCAACGGCGTGACCGAGACTTGATTCACTTTTGTCATGCGAATTTTTCCTGTCGCATCACGAAAAACGGCAAACGGCACATCTTGTATTACGTAGGGTTCACCATTGACTTTCCCCAAAATCATCAGCACATGTCCCGGCACCACGATCAGGTCGCCTGTCTGAGCATCTGATACTGCCTTGACGCGCTCTTGGTGAGAATCTGAAGCCGAGAAAACGCGCTGCCGTAATGCCGGGCTGCGGCCTTGGGCGGCAGAATCCGGCGGCAGGAAAATTCCCATGCTGCGATATACGTCGCTGGTAAATCCGCTGCAATCGCGTGCGTTGTAGAGGTGTCCCCAGCCATATCGCTCGCCGAGGAACTTGAACGCCTGGCGAATAATGTTGGCCCGGGTGAGCGGGAGATAGGTGGGGGAGGTGTCTTTGATTTTTTGCAGCAGTGCGGGTTTGAAGCCTAGCGATCCATCGTCGCGGCGTACTGGCAGATCGATGGTCCAGGACACGTAAGGCCCTTGGCCATTCACCGCTTCGCCGGCGGGGAGCTGGGCGAGCGGGATGCGCGTACCCATATCCAGCTGCAGTTCGGATACCTCGGGAGCCTCTGGCGTAAATACCGTGTGCACCTTATCCCCGGTCACTATGCGAAATGGTTGCTTATCTGCATAAGAAATCACCTGTTCGGCCGTGCCCTCGGCAATGTCTGCGCGTGCCACCCAGGCAGGGCCTTGCTCACTGAAGACCAGAAACCACTGGTTGTCGACGCTCGTATGCGCAATTACGACGGGATTACCTGGGAAAAGCGTGCCTCCCTGGAAGCTTTCGAAATCCAGAAGATCCTTGGACGGGAAAGCTTTGAGGGGCGTCGGAAAGAGGCGCAGCTGAGCGCGTCTTACGCTTAGTCCGTAACGGATCGGGGTGCTCGCCGCGATCCGATCGATACTGAGGTTGGCTTCGATTGCATCGATCGTTGCTTTGGGGATCGCATTACCCGATGCGTCTACCAGTGGCTTGCTCGGTAGCGCTGAAGCCTGGTTCAGCCAGGACAGTATTTGCTCCCGGGATAAGCTGGATCCCAGCTTGCTGAGATCATGCGGCGCTGGGTCCGTTGCGAGTGTTTTTGCATTCAGTGCATCGATCTGCCGCGGTGACATCAAGACTTTGTTCGGCGTGGCAGCCCGCGCAATCCAATAGTCAGGCGAAAGCATCGCCTGATCGAAACCGATAACTCCGGAAGGTGGGATGGGCAGCGTATTATTTTGCGCGCCGGCGGTAGCCGAGATGAAGAGAAAAAGAGAAATGCCAACCCTTTGGAACGACAATCTTTTCGATTGGCCCATCGCCATTTTTATTTTCCTTTGGTAATTTCGGGGGAGTGAGTTGATGCATGCTGCCATAGGTGATTTATCAAAGCAACATCAAGCAGATGACCTTCGTAGCCATAGAACCTCGGCATTGCACCGCTTATCCGCTGGTCGAATTGATAAGCACCCACCTGACACTTTTACCAGTATGTTTTCCTTGCGCATGCGACTAGCATTGGTTTCTCTTCGGCAAGTGTTGGCATTTTTGTAGCCTGTAACTGGAAGGCCGCGACAGCTACGGGTATCCGACTATGCGGTCATCGCAAGGGGAATATTATGACGACAGAACTGGCTGGTGGTTGGACTCAGTTTGACTATGAAATAACCAGTGCTGCGAGGGCAGTATTCAAAGAAGCGACGGCGGAAATTATTGGCGTGACTTACACGCCATCGGCTTTTGCAACGCAAGTTGTGGCAGGCACGAATTATTGTTTCTTGTGCACCGCTCAAGTTGCCCATCCGGTGGTTTCTCCTTACCCGGCTCTGGTTTCTATTTTCAAGCCGCTGTCTGGCAAAGCCCACGTCAGCGAAATTACAAGAATCAAGCCTCAATAGAAGCTTAGTCTTAGAGACTCCAAAAAGGGACGTCTCAGCAGAACCCCGGTAAGCGCAAGCTGCCGGGGTTTTCTGTTTGGAAATAACGGGGTCAGCGATAATAAAATTACAGAGACGACAACAAATTCAAGGATTACAATATGCACAGAGGGGGATGTGCGCAGCATAGGGTAGCGCCCCGCGCAGCCGCATTGGCATATGAACAGCATCAAGTACAAGAAAATGACTGGTATGGGCGGCATCATCGCCCTCGGGTGGCTGATTTTTACCACCGCAGTCGCGGTTAGCCAGCGCAAACTGATTTTCAAGCCGGTTCGAAACAAGGAAGTCGAACATCCCCACAGCGTTGGCCACAGATCCCGTCTTATCGTGTTGCGCAGCCTTGATGGCACTCGCCTCTCGGGATGGTTGTTGACGCCGCGCGTGCCCGGTCCTCATCCTGGCGTAGTGTATTTCGGCGGCCGCTCGGAGGAAGTCTCTTGGGTGGCGCGCGATGCGTGGCGCATGTTTCCGAATATGACTGTGCTTGCCATTAACTACCGCGGCTACGGCGATTCGGAGGGCATTCCGGGCGAGCTGAAAATGATGGAAGATGCTCACATGCTGTTCGACTGGTTTGCCGAGCATCGCCATATCATGGCTGGACAAATCGCCGTGGTCGGGCGCAGCCTTGGCTCGGGCGTGGCGGTACAGATAGCGGTCAGCCGGCCAGTCGCAGCGGTGGTGCTGATTACGCCCTATGACTCGCTGCTGGCCCTAGCCAAGCGCCGCTTCCCGTCCATACCAGCTTTCGTTCTCAAGCATCGCTTCGATTCAATCAAGCATGCGCCTTTGTTGTCTGCGCCGACGTTTATCATCCGTGCCGCATCTGACGATGTGGTGCCGGCTTCGCACACCAATCTGCTGGTGGCCAAATTGACGAACCCGCCGCAGGATGAAACCATCTCTGGCTCCGACCATCACAACATCCCCTACCTCGAAGCTACCCAGGAACGCATTGCAGCCTTCCTGACGGCGAAATTCAGCAGGGGCAGTCTCTAATCAGACAGCGTGAAGCTAAAGGATTGTTCGGCAATCACGGTGTCGCTTTTTTAGGTGCAACTACCAGCACGTTGACGCTATCCGGCAGCACCGGCGCGCGCGGATGCGGGACTTCTTTGCTTGGTTCTGCCGGCTTGCCGAATTTGGCGCTCACCAGATAGACCAGATGGTTTTCCGGATTAAACGCCAGCGTCTTCGCTCCCTTTTGCGTAGGGAGGTTTGCCTTTACCGTGTACTGATCCGCTGTGTCTTGATGCACGACGGTCAATGTGCCGCTGCCATTGGAAACCAATACCAGCCCCAATTCGGGATCAAAAGCAACCGCATCCGGGCTTTCGCCGATTTCCACCGTGCTGACGATTTTTCCGGAGAGGGAATCGACCACCATCATTTTCTTGTTGCTACACACTGAAAATAAGCGGTGCTGCTTGTCGTCGATCGCCAGGCCGCTTGGCTCTTCGCACGGAGCAAGCGCCCAGCGTTTGACTATTTTGGAGGATTGCGCATCGATGACCGCAATTTCTCCCTTGTCTTCGACGTTGAAAAAGATATGTCCCTGGCTGTCGCTGACGGCGAATTCGGGGCGTCCGGCAACTGCTATGGTGTCGATCACCTTGCGGCTCACAGCGTCGATCACTGTGATGTTGCCGCCGCGGCCGTTGAAGCTGTAGACCCGTTTCAACGGAGCGTAGTAGAAGATCACGTCGGGCGCTGCGCCGGTGGCTTTGATGGTGTCTAAGGTTTGCAGGCTATCGAGGTCAAATACCGTTACCGTGTCCGATTTGCCATTGCTGGTAAAACCGAGATTGAGATCCTGGGCGATGGCGACGCCATGCACACCGGCAGTACCGGAGATGTTGGCTACCAACTTTTCAGACTTGGTATCGATCACCTGGACGTGATCGGAGCGGCTGACGAAGAGATGATTGCGTTTGCCATCGATTGCGAGGAAATCCCAGCCTTCGTTTCCGGCTACCGGAAAGCGCGACACTATTTCGTAGTTGTCCGGCGTCGTTGCTGGTGCTGATGCCGGTGCTGCTGCTTGCGCCGATGAAACCAGGGCGGCTTGCAGTAAGGCCAGGGCGCCAAGCCTAATCATCGTCGATTTGCTGAAGTTAAAATTTTTCATGTGCTCTTAATAGTTGGATTCGATAAAGGTTAGTAGCTGGCGGTGACGCCGACTTGAATTGTCTTGCCATACGTTTCGCGCTGAATCGGACGGTTTTCGGTTCCTTCCGTGAATTTCAAGGCGGTGTTGGTCAGGTTTTTCACGTTCAGATAAATCGAGTAATTTTGCCTGATTGCGTAACTCGCGCCGAAGTCCATGGAGAAGCGTGGTTCCGAATAGATATCGGTGGCGGCAGAACTTCCTACCCCAAACAGGTTTCTGCCGACGTAGTATGCAGCCAGTCGCATGTCGAGGCCATTGCGCTCGTAGAACAGGGTGGCGTTGGCTGTGTTCTTCGAGGTCGAAGGCAAGGACTGGAATTCGCCGGGACGAATTTCGAGCCGGGAATGCACCCAGGTCCAGTTAAACGAAGTGCCGAGGCCGCTCAACAATCCGAGCAGCCCGTGGAACCGTTGTTCGTAGTTGAGTTCAGTGCCGTAGACCCGGGCCGACGAGATATTGTCATAGGTGAAAACCTTGGCTGGGCCGGTAAATCCTGCAAACAAGCCATCGTTAGGAAAGGTTTGCGTGCTGACCTTGCTCACCACGTAGTTGGAGAGGGATTTGTTGAACACGCCAAACGATGCGACCCCGCCTTGCGACAGGTAATGCTCGATCGACAGATCGATATTGTCCGCCGTGGTCGGTTTCAAGCCCGGATTCCCCTGCGATACAAAATCTCCACCCGGATTGATATTGATCGCTGCGCTGGTCTGGTTAAAGCCAGGGCGGGCAATGGTGCTGGAGTAGATCGCGCGGCCAACCAGCGACGGCGCGAACTCATAGCGCATCTGCAACGACGGGAAGAAATTCGAATAATTGCTGTTTGCCGAAACCGGCTGGACTGGATAGGTCGTATTGCCTGAACTGTCTGTTTGAGTTGAAACCGCATTGCCTCTGAAGGTGGCGCGGGTAAGTTCTGCGCGTAAGCCGGTCAGAATGCCGAGCTTGCCGAAGCCGAATTGATATTGGCCGTACAAGGCGTAGACGTTTTCCTTGTTGTCAGCGGCGCCGCGGGCTGCAGTTGCCGCATCGGCCAGCGTGTTTTGCACAAAGCCGACGCCGCTTTGATAAGCGCTCCTGATCAGATCCTGATTGATTTGCGGACCATTTTGATAGTGGTCGTTGTAATAGGTGACACTCGATCCGCCTGCTGCCTGCGACAGCGGAATGGCCGGCACCGCAGAGTAGGTAAAGGCGCCGATAGTCTGTGTGTTCTTGCGCAGGCGAGCACCGGCGCCAAACTTTATTTCTTCATTTTCTGCGGCAGTGAAATGCGTCGGAATCGTGACATTGGCCGCAGTCGACCACTCGCGTGTGGTGTTCTGCTGGGTACCGTTGTTAAAGCCGGTCAGCGTATAGGCCGAAGTGTCTAGCGGGCTGCCGCCGCTGACGATGTTATAAGTCGGGTAATTCGGACTGGCGGTGTTGTTGTAATTGACGGTTGACGGACCGGGATTGGAAAAATCCGAGTTGTAATCGTATGGCTTATCGTAGGAGCCAACGGTATGCGCCAGCCAGTAATCAATCTTCATGCCGCCCAGATCGTTTTTACCGCCGATCGTGAATACCTTGGTGTCGATGGTTTCTTTTTCGTCGCGCAAGGTCTTGTCGAAGCTGACCCCTTGTTCGGTAAAGCTGCCATCCGCATTGACGGTCGGATTGCCAGGGAAATTAAGCAGCAGGCGATTGCGGCTGACTGTTTCCGTATAGCCGGCATCGTAATAGCGGACATACCATTTGTTTGCAGCGTCCGGCTCATACGCCAGTTCGCCGCCGTAGCCGTGACGCTTGCGATGATAGTTGTAATAACGTTGTTCTAAAGAGGCGAAAGCCTTATCCGGAACAACCGGCTGGCCGTCGACATAAGAGGCTTCCAGATCGTCGACGCCGCGCCGGTCTTCGTAATACGACAGAGTGCCGATGAAACTGAATGGATGGTCCGAATAGGCCACTGGCTGGCCATCCTTGGGGACATTGTCAGAGCCGCCAAAGCGGCCGCCGAAAGTCAGCCCAAGCTCCTTGATGCCGGTGTTGCGCAACGGCTCGATACCGCTACCAAGTTTTGCTTCGATAAAAGGTTTGCCTGAAAGCGGAACCGACTTCGGCGTAATTTCTACGGTGCCGCCCAGGGCTTCCGCATCCTGTTCTGGCTTGTTGGTCTTGGTCACCAGAATGGAGCCGATAATCCCGGCAGGAATGGAATCGAACGCAACTGCGCGGCCGCCGCCGAACGGACTTGCGGTATTGGTCGGCGGTAAACGCACGCCGCCGAAAGTCGTCCCGGTGAGGTCTGCGTCCAGTCCGCGGATATTCACGAAGCGGCCCTCGCCGGTATCGCTTTCCAGCGAGACGCCGGGAACGCGGCGCACCGCTTCGCCGGCGTTGACATCCGGCAGCTTGCGAATTTCTTCTGCGGTCATGACGTTGATCATGTTCGGCGCCACTTCCTGTTTGGCGCGCGCGATGTCATTGCGGCGTGAATTGACAGTCACGGAAGCGAGCGAGGCAGTGCTGCTAGCCAGCGTAATGTCACGCGTTGTCACCGCGGCGTCGTCGACGTGAACGGCTTGTTCTACAGCGGCCTGCTTGCCGACCGTGATTGCTAATGTGTAATCGCCTGGTGGCAAGTCCTTGAATGCAAATCCGCCGTCGCTGGCAGTGGAAGTGCTTGCACCCGTCTCGCGAATCTCAACCCGCGCATTCGCCAACGGCCGATGATCTTGTTCTGATTGCACATGTCCTTGCAAGCCGCCAGAACTGGCTGCAATGGCAACTTGCACAACGAAACTTGTGGAGACTCCCAGCAGCAGGCATGCCTGTCGCGCCTGTGATTTACGCAGCATTGTCGATCCCTCAATTAATAAAAAATGACGATGCTGCCGTTGCAGCCTCGTCGCAAAAGAGGGCAATATCCGCTTGTTTTGTTACTGCATAATTACACTGCCGATCAGCTTGATGTTGTGCGACAACAGGTTTAAATGCTAAGCGTCAGCTAAGTATCGGCTAAGTATCGCCTGATATTTTCGCGGCCGCGCGCAGTCTTGCATATATAGGAAAAATGGTTGGACAAGCTCTGCCGGGCGCAATGAAAATTGCCGGCGAATACTAAGTGAGCGCTAAGACTGAGCTATCACAATAGATCGTGTCAATGCGATAAACCAAAGGCTCACACATGCAAGCACTTAACGCTACTATCGAACACTCCGCACGCGGCGGGCCGGGCCAACCTGGCGCTGAAAGCGCTGCCTACATGCGCAACAAAGTCCCGCAGGTTGTCCTCGCTTTCTGGGTGATCAAGATCTTGTCGACCACCGTCGGCGAGACCGGCGCCGATTACCTTGCGGTGCATGCCGGACTTGGCACTGCCGTTACCGGTGGCATTACCGCGACTCTTCTGGCGTTGGCACTGCTGTTGCAATTCCGCCTGAAGCAGTATGTGCCTTGGGTTTACTGGCTGACAGTGGTCTTGCTGAGCGTGGTCGGCACCCAGATAACCGACGCCCTGACCGACGGCCTGGGTGTCAGTCTGTATATCAGCACAGCCGTATTCAGCGTGCTGCTGGCTGCGTTGTTTGCGCTTTGGTACCGGCAAGAACATACCCTCTCAATCCAGACCATCGTTACCCGGCGTCGTGAACTTTACTATTGGGGCGCGATACTGTTGACTTTCGCTTTAGGCACCGCGGCAGGCGATCTCGCAACTGAAGCGCTCGGTCTTGGCTTCAGGTTTGGCGTCATCATTTTTGGGGCGCTGATTGCATGCATCGCCGTGGCTAATCGCCTGGGCGCCAGTTCTGTGCTGACTTTCTGGCTGGCTTACATTCTGACCCGGCCATTGGGCGCCTCGCTTGGCGACTTGCTGTCGCAGTCGCCTGAGTACGGCGGGGTCGGTTGGGGGACAGTAAATACCAGCATCGTGTTCCTGACCGTCATCACTATCTTTGTGCTCGTTTTGAGCTTAGGCAAGAGCCGTCCTGCTTCCTGATTTTCTGCAAGCGCAATCCCGTCAAATCAAATTGATTCTTCTCTTAAAGGTAAGAAAATGTACAAACTGAAATCAGCTTCAATCTTCGCCGCTCTGATGGCAGTAGCGATTTTGGGGGCCGCGCAATTCACGCCGTCGGGTTCCTTGATCTCGTCTGCCGCAGCCGCAACCACAGCCCCGGCTTCTAAACTGGGAGACCTGGCGGCGTTCCGGCGGATTGCTCAAGACACTGCTGCCTTGGTCGAGAAGGGTGATTTGGGCGCTGCAAAAACCCGGATCAAGGATCTCGAAACCAGTTGGGATGAAGCCGAGGCCGGTTTGAAACCGCGCTCGGCGGCGGACTGGCATGTTGTCGATAAGGCGATCGACCGCGCCTTGGCGGCATTGCGTGCAGCCAAACCTGATGCGGCTGCGTGCAAGCAAGCCGTGGCGGAACTCCTGAGCATCATCGACAAGCAAACCGGGAAGCTGTAATTTCAGCTGATCTTTATCAATCCTGATCGGCGTTCTTTTAACCTGCGCCTGCTGATAAGAAAAGGCCCATAGCAATATGGGCCTTTTCTTTTTCTCTGCAATTCCAAGTTTGGGCTGATGTTGGGCTGATAGCGCTAACTATCCCGCGCTGACAACCTCTCTCATGGACTCTTCTTGGTCCGCGCAATCGATCCGCTGCTTGCATCTTCCCGGTAGGCGTAAGCCACCTTGCCGTTGCGGATTTCACCCATCACGATCATGTTCAGGGCAATCGCTTCATGGTCGGTTGGCGAGAAGGGTTTGAAGTAACGCGAGACGACAGTCGACGTCGTGTGTACTTGCAAATTCTCCAGCGCATCCTTGATCTTGACGCCATCCGCCGAGTTAGCCTGGAATATTGCCAGCGTAATCAAACGCAGCGCGTCGTAGGTTTGGGCGGCAGCCACGGCGGAGGGAATGTGGTTGGTCTTGTTCACATTGCGATAGGTCAGCGAGAACTGGTTGCTGACTGAACTCAATTCGTTTTCGATGAACGTCACAGAGCTGCGCACGCCTTCAGCGCCTTGGCCGGCCTTGTCGATGAAGGTCTGTTGCGACATGCCCCACGGCCCGACTATCGGCAACCGCATTTTCAGTTTTTCCGAGCTCCTCACCACCATCGCGCCCTCGGGAGCGAGGCAGTACATCACGATGGCCTGGGCGCCGTTGTCTTTTGCGTGCTGCAGTTGCGTCGTCATGTCTTGATCGCCGACCTTGAAACTTTCCACCAGCACCGGTTTGATCTTGCGCCGCTCCAGTTCCGCCAGCATGCTTTGTTTGCCGAACTGGCCGTAGGGGCTGTCGTCATGGAGCAGCGCGATCTTGTCGATTTTGCGGCGGTCGATCACATCATTGAGAATCACGATCGGTTGCAAGGCGTCGCTGGCGGAAGTACGGAATACATAACTCACCGGATAGGCCGGCGGCATGAATGATTTGGTGATGGTAGCGCCGGTGGCGCCGGTCACGATCAGCGGGATCTTGGCTTCCTGGAAAATTTTCGCGGCAGGCAGGGCGACGCCGGTATTGCCGAAACCGACCACGGCGACCACTTTTTCTTTTTCAATCATTTCCTTGGCCATGGCGGCGCCGATGTCCGGCTTGGCGTGATCGTCGCGCTCGACCAGTTCGATGCGTCGGCCCAAGACGCCGCCGACCTGGTTGATGTCAGCCAGGAATACCCTGGCGCCACCGATCATGCTTAACCCCATGTCTTCCGATGGCCCGGTGATGGGGCCGATGACGCCGATCTTGATGGGGGGCAGTTCGGCCAATGCACTTGTGCTAAACCCAAGTGCTGTCAGACAAAAAATGACGCCATACATATGGCGTTGGCTGCGTTTTTGCATCGCTATCTCCTTGATGAGGCATTATTTTAATTTCCCCGTGGAAATATACATGAGGAGAATGCGAAATGTGGCAGTTTGATGTGCCAAAATTGAAATTAAACGCGTTTGCCGGTTCAGGTAGAGGCAGCGCCCTGCAGATAGCCGTTCACCGCCAGCATCACGCGTTGTTCCAGCGCAACCGCATCAAGTTCGCCGCGCTCGCCGGCGGCATCGACCATGCCGTGAACTATGGCCAGCAGATCGTGAGCCACCAGGGGTACGTCGGCCAGCCGTGGCGCGTCGGGCAATTGCAAGGCGGCTGCCAGTTGCGCATGGATGATATCGGCCACGCGTTGATTGCGCTCGCCTAGCGGCAACCGTCTTTCCTCGAAGTCAATCAGCCTTGCCAGCACCGGCCGCCGCATTTGATGCGCGACCGCTGCCCGCACCATGTATTGAATGCGGCTGCGCGCGGTTTGGCCTTGCGCGGCGCGCTCGATATCCAGTAGCAACTGCGCCGTCTCGCGCTCGATCAACGCTACTGTCAGTGCGTCGCGGTTGGGAAAATACTGATACAGCGAGCCGACGCTGACGCCGGCGCGTTCTGCGACGGCGTTGGTGGTGCAAGCGGCGAGCCCCTGCGTTTCGAGAATGCGAGCCGTTGCTTCGAGCACGGCTTCAACGGTTTGCGCTGAGCGCGCCTGGACCGGTAATTTGCGGGGTTTGAGGCGCTGCGTGGCGGAGGGTTTCGGCATGGAGGGAAAGCGAGTTTTAAATGTGAGCAATGGCTCGTATTATGGGCTCGTTTCGCGAAACGCTGCAATCTACCTCTCACTCTTACTGGAATTGTCACTATGACTAACTCTGTAACTACCCCTATAACTACCACTGCAAGCCAACCGGAATTGACAGTTTTCATGCTGGTGAAGACGATGCCGGAATGGCTGGGTTTCCCGATCGACGAACGGTTTCGCCTGCTGCGTGAGCATCTGGAACCGCTTCTGAAGAAACATGCCGAACACATCCGCCTGCGCTTCTACGATATCGAGTTCTACTCGGCTCGCGTGACCGATCTGTGGATGTGGGAAGCGAACAGCCATCACGCCTACGAGTTGCTGGTGGAAGACTTGCGCGAAACGCCGTTTTGGGACCGCTATTTCGCGATCGTTGAGATCCTGCCAGGCGTGGAAAACGCCTATGCGAAAAATTACGACAGGGCTGCCTTGCTGGCTTCTTGAATTGCGTGACTCAGGAGCTTGTCACGACTGCTCCGCCCGTATCTTGAAAGCAACGGCTCGGTTGCCCACGCAAGCGGATCACCAGTACTTTGATGAGACGGGTACTGCAAGCCTGGCATGACTACGGCACACGGAGCGCTCAAGCGCCGTGTGCCGCTATGCACTCTTGCTCTGCGATTAGCCGACGTTCGGCCCGGCCTGCACGGCATTGATGATGACATCGGGAACAGTGACAACTTTATTGCTGCTGAAAGAAAATTTCTCGAAAGTTGCCGGATTTGGTATCCATAGCTTCTGATTGTTGGTCACCAAATAGATATTGCTAGGACTTCCTTTGGCCAGTACCGCGCCTGAAGTCAGTGGGGGGCCGGAAGGAATACTGTCGACCAGATAGTCGCTGACGACGACGCCACCCCAGGTGCTGAATAGATTGTTGTACGTGGTCGGATTGGGAATCAAGTGGCGCAGGCCATTCATGACCAGATATATCGCTCCTCCTGTGCTGGCGGTGATGCGTTCGCCATCATATTTTTCCCAGTCGACCAGCGCCAGAGCTTCCTGTACCTGGCTTTCCGAAGCGATTGTCAGGTTTTTTTCGGAGTGAATCGGTGACAGTTGTGACGTCATGATAATCCCTCATTGGTTATTGTTAGGTTGGCATCCTGGCGCTCAGGAAAATGCAGCGCCGGACCAGATCAGCATAGGTCGCGAAGCAAGCGCTACAAGCTGTGAAAAGTGACAGTGGTTTTTTTGGAATGCTCGGAAATCAGAGATTGATTGGGGGCTGTCATGTAAGGTAATATGCAGCCCTGTTTGAGCTTTGGCGCGGACTTGCAATCAGGCAAGCAAGAGGTTCAAATCCTGCCGCCAGCATCAGGTTTCATAAGGCCCTCAGCTATGAGGGCTTTCTTATTTTGTCTCGTAAAACATTGTTATTTCCGCACAATTCATTCGTCTGATGCAAGGCGCCCTTGCTTAGGATATTTTTGATCGTTAGTTTTTGTATTTTTTGTATTTTTGTATAACGGCAGGAGACGTAAATGAGAAAAATTAAGGCAACGACGTGGATTATGGTCGGCATGGTTCTGGGTATCGTGGTCGGCTATATCTGCCACAATCTGGCGCCGAATGAAGCGGCAGCAAAGGAAATCGCCGCTTACTTCTCCATCATTACCGATGTGTTTTTGCGGCTGATCAAGATGATTATCGCGCCTTTGGTGTTCGGCACGCTGGTATCGGGCATTGCCGGCATGAAGGACAGCAGCTCGGTGGGCCGCATCGGCATCCGCGCCCTGGGCTGGTTTGTCATCGCTTCCTTGCTGTCTTTGGCGTTGGGCATGTTGTTCGTCAACGTGCTCCAGGTCGGCCATGCGCTCAACCTGCCGTTGCCGGCGCTGGGAGCCGACACCAAGCTCAATACCAGCGGTTTTAATCTGAAGGATTTTGTCTCGCACGTGTTCCCAAGCAGTTTCGTCGACGCTATGGCGAAAAACGAAATCCTGCAAATCCTGGTGTTCTCGCTGTTTTTCGGTTTTGGCCTGGCGTCCGTCAAAGGCGAGGCAGGAAAAGCAGTAACTACCGCCATTGACGGCCTGGTGCACGTCATGCTGAAGGTCACCGATTACGTGATGCGCTTTGCTCCGCTTGGCGTCTTTGCTGCAATCGCTGCGGTCATCACAGTGCAGGGCTTCGGCGTGCTGGCGACTTACGCCAAGTTCCTGGGCGGTTTCTATGCCGGGCTGGCCACCTTGTGGGCGCTGCTGATCGGTATCGGTTATATTTTCTTGCGCGGTTCGATCTTCACTTTGTTGCGTTTGTTGAAAGAACCAATCATGCTGGCGTTTTCTACCGCCAGCAGCGAAGCGGCCTATCCGAAAACCATGGAGCAGCTGGAAGCATTCGGCGTCAACAACAAGATCACCGGCTTCGTACTGCCGCTCGGTTACTCCTTCAATCTCGACGGCTCGATGATGTACCAGGCGTTTGCCGCTTTGTTCGTGGCTCAGGCCTACAACATTGAAATGTCGTTTGCGCAGCAACTTACCATGTTGCTGGTGCTGATGATCAGCAGCAAAGGCATGGCTGGCGTGCCGCGCGGTTCGCTGGTGGTGGTGGCCGCTATCCTACCGATGTTCCATTTGCCGGAAGCCGGCATTCTGCTGATCATCGGCATCGATCAGTTCCTCGATATGGGACGTACCGCCACCAACGTGGTCGGTAACGGCATCGCGACCTCCGTGATCGCGAAATGGGAGGGCGAGCTGGATCAAGACGTTGCCCGGCAAGCCCTCGAAAATAATGCCCTCGGAAGTAAGGCCTGAAAAGTAATGTCTGAACAGTAAGGCTTGAAAAGTAAGATCAGAGACACAGCGCCCGCAAGGCGCTGTTTTTCATTCGGGAGTATGCTAATTTACTGGCTTGCATCGTTCTGTAAATGACCAGAAAGAGATCCCGATGGAGAAACTGCGTATCACCACCGAACCGGCTGAATTGGATATCCCCCTGATTCATCGCTTCCTGTCTGAGGAATCGGCATGGGCGCGTGGAATCCCTCTCGCGACGGTTGAAGAGTCGATCCGTCACTCTCTGAATTTCGGCCTGTTCGCCGGTGCCGCACAAGTAGCTTATGCGCGCGTTATCACCGATTATTCGACGTTTGCCTATCTGGTTGATGTGTTCGTGCTTACCGAACATCGCGGCAAAGGTTATAGCGTCGAGCTCATGACAGCCGTCATGGCGCATCCGAGACTGCAGGGATTAAGACGTTTCATGCTGGCGACCAGCACCGCCCACGGCCTGTACGCCAAGTTCGGCTTCGCGGCGCCGTCCAGGCCGCAAGCGCTGATGGAGCGTTATGCGCCGGATGCGCACCTGCCTGGCGCCTGAGTCGCGCTCTGGTCGGCATCGAGATCGTGATTACCCGTTTGTCGGGCAAATGGAAGGTCAGCCAGAACCAGCCGGCGCAGAACCAGGCAACGGTGATTGAGGGTTTGCGCGCGCAGGCCAGCGAAGAGTCCGTGGCCATGGCGGCGCTGGTTGAAGCTGGGGCTGAGGCGGGCAAGATCGCACGTTAAACCACAGTTGCATTTTGGGGCGTGGCGTTGTTGTACTATCGTAGCTTTCCGTAAAACCTGCTTGCACGGCGCTCCGCCTGTGTTGAAAATTCATGCCACGCAAACAACCAGCGCCCACACTTGCCGATCAATTCACCATGCAATCCGGCAGCCACTTCCTGCTTGGGCTGGTGCTGACAGCGGCCAGCGTTTTGCCGCTAGCCGCGCATGCCGACGATATCGAGGAAGAGAACTGGGGTATCAAAGGGCAGGCCACCTACATCTGGCAAAAGAAACCTTCTTTCGATGCGGCTTATTCGGGGACAAACAGTTTGAACACGCGGGCCGAAAAGGGTTATTCCTTTTCCGGCACGCTGTTTCTCGGCTTGCGGCCGTGGCGCGGCGGCGAGTTGTACTTCAATCCGGAAGTGGTGCAAGCCGTGCCAATGTCCGGCCTGACCGGCTTGGGCGGGATGATGGATTCAGAACAGCAAAAGGGCAGCAGCCCGAATCCCACTTTTTATCGCGCCAGATTGTTCTTGCGGCAAACCTGGGGTTTCGGCGGCGGCCAGCAGGCGCTGGAATCGGCCCCAAACCAGTTGGCCGGGATGGTGGATAAGCGGCGCCTGGTGCTCACCGTGGGCAACCTCAGCATCATCGACATCTTCGACAACAATGCGTATGCCCACGATGGCCGCACTCAGTTTCTGAACTGGGCCTTGTCGACTTATGGCGCCTTTGATTATGCCGGCGACACGCGCGGCTATACCTGGGGTGCTGCGGCCGAATATTACTACGACGACTGGGTCTTGCGCGGCGGCAGATTCATGGTGCCGCTGGAATCCAACGGCCAGCGTCTGAATACCCAACTTACCAAATACCACAGCGACCAGATCGAGCTGGAGCATGATCACATGATCGGCGCTCAGCCGGGGAAAGTGCGGGTGCTGGCTTTTCGTAACAAGGAAGTCATGGGCAGTTTTTCCGATGCACTGACTGACGCAGCGTCCAACGGCGGTACGCCTGATGTGGCCCTGGTGCGCAAAGGCCAGGTCAAGTATGGGTACGGGATTAGCCTGGAGCAGAGCTTGAGCGACACCCTCGGCGTCTTTGCCAAGGCCAGCCGCAACGACGGTAAAACGGAGACCTATTCGTTTTCCGAAATCGAGCGTTCTTTGACGCTGGGGATGGCGCTCAAGGGCAGCAGCTGGCATCGTGAAAACGACACCTTCGGTTTGGCGCTGATACAAAATGGCTTGAGCAAAGCGCATCAGGACTATCTGGCGGCCGGCGGTCTTGGCGTGTTTATCGGCGACGGCCGGTTGAACTACCGGCCGGAACGTATCCTGGAAGCCTATTACAGTTTCAGCGTGTCCAAAGGCGTTGCATTAACGGCCGATCTGCAGCATTTTTATAATCCTGCATATAACGCCGACCGCGGGCCGGTGACGGTAGCTTCGCTGCGGCTGCACGCGGAGTTCTAGTTATCCCTGAGGCCGTGGCCGAGCGCATTGCTCAGCACTTCATAACAAGCGCCCATGGTGTGGTAGTCGGTCTTTCCAGCGGGGCTTTTTTCATCGCCGTACTTGCGGTTGTCGCGCGTCAGGATGCGGTACCAGGCACCGTATTGATGATCGACGAAGTGTTGCCAGCTGTACTGCCAGATGTGTTCGTACCAATCCCAGAAGCGTTCTTTGCCGGTGCGTTTGGCGAGCAGGGCGGCGGCGGCAAAACTTTCGGCCTGCACCCAGAAATATTTGTCCTGGTCGCAAATCACGCCGTCCGACGCAAAGCCGTAATAGATGCCGCCGCATTCGATATCCCAGGCTGCATCGAGCCCGGCGTCGAACAGTTCGATGGCGCGTGGCAGCATCCAGTCTTGCGGCCGGTGCCGTTCCAGGATCAGCAGCAATTTGGCCCACTCGGTGTGATGGCCGGGCTGGAAACCCCAGGGCCGGAAAATATTGCTGCTGTCTTCCTTGTTGTAGTGCCAGTCGGGCGACCAGTCCTGGTGGTAGTGTTCCCAGATCAGATTATTGCTCAGCGCCGCCTGGCGCACGGTGATATGCTGCGCCACCATTTCGGCGCGATCCAGAAACATCGAATCGCCGCTGGCTTCATAGGCTGCCAGCAGCGCTTCGGTCATGTGCATATTGGCGTTTTGGCCGCGATAACTTTGCAGCTGCCAATCGGCGCTGGCTTCATCGGCATACAAACCTGCGTGCGCTTCCCAGAAATGCTGTTCGAGCAAATCGTAGGTTTGATATAAATCTTCTTTGGCGCTGCTTATGCCCGCCATCATGGCATGGGCATAAGCCAGCAAGACAAACGCCAGGCCGTAGCAGTGACGCGTCGGATCCAGCACCTGCTTGCGGCCGTCTTGCCACGACAAGGTCCAGTCGTAACCTTGGTGCAGCGGGTCCCAGTGCACTTCACGCAGGAACCTTAGTCCATGCTTCAACCCATCCAGATAAGCAGCATCGCCGAACTGGCGATACGCCATGGCGTAGTTGAAGATGAAGCGTGTGCTGCTGACCAGGTGCCGGGTTTCGCTGTCGTATACGCTGCCGTCATCTCTGAAGAAATGATAGAAGCCGCCGGAGGGATCAAGCGCCGCCGGATGGTAGAAGCGCATGGTGTCGCGTATGTGCTGCAACAGAAACGATGGATTGCGAAACTCGGCTTTAGGAATCGGGTTCAGAGGGATTGCTTTCGATTCGTGCATGTTCATGGCGATAGCGGATCAGTTGCCAAGTGTGCTGGCGCGTTGTATCAACTCCACCGGCAGCATCACTTCGGGTTGCGCCAGAGCGTCGTCCAGCAATAGCTTGATGCCCATCTGGCCTAAAGCTTCCTTGTCTACCGCAAGCGTGGTCAGTGGCGGGGTGGAGCTGGCGGCGGCATCGATATTGTCGAAACCGACGATCGCGATATCTTCCGGAATCCGCAAGCCGCGCGCCTGGCACACATTCATGACGGCCAGCGCAGTGGCGTCGTTATAACAAAATACGGCGTCCGGCGGGGCGTCGGATTGCAGCAGGTTTTGCATCGCGGCGGCGGCGTGCAGATGCAGTTCCGGTCCCGATTGCAGGTTGATTTCCAGGCGTGGATCGAATAAACGGCCGGCTTCGAACAGCGCCTGGCGATAACCCCGCGCCCGTTGCGCAATACTGTAATGAGATAGCGGGCCGCTGATGAATGCCAGCCGTTGACGGCCAAGCTTGATTAGATGGCGGGTCGCGGCCAGCGCGCCGCTCAGATTGTCTGGATTGATGGAGCGGAAGCCGGGCGCCCAGAGGTCGATCAGCACTACCGGTTTGCCGGTCTGGGCCAGCAATTCCAATACCTCCGGTTCCATGAAACCGGCTACCGCCAGTGCGTCGGGTTCGTGCAGACGGATCTGCTCCATCACATTGTCGGCGGCGCCGATCGACAATACGGTCGGCACGATGCTGCGCTCGCGGCAGGCTGTTTCCACACCGTGCAGCACATGCGAAAAAAACGGACTGGCGACGAAATTGTTGTGCTGGCGATGCAGCAGGAAAGTCAGGCGCCGGATTCTTCCCTGACGCAAATTGGCTTCGTCGTAGCCAAGCTGGGTTGCAATTTTTTGTACATGGATGCGGGTTTGCTCGGTCAAGCCGGGCTGCTTTTTCAAGGCGCGCGATACGGTGCCGATGGATACCTTCGCAGCCGAAGCGATGTCCCGAATCGTTGGTCTCATGATCTCCTCTTTATATGCCAGCCGGCGCATGCATTTGCCAGGCCGGATGCCGCTGTTTGCGGCTGGCGAGGCTGCTGCCCAGGATTGTTTTAGTTGGATAGTAATGTATAGTAAAAAAATTATATTTACAAATAATCCTTCAAATAAACTCTCATAACACCTTGTTATATAAGGATTTATTCATCATGTATTTCATATATTTGTTTAATAAACTTACTAAACTTTTGTCTCTGGATAAGGCTGAAATGAGGATTTGCTGAGAAACAGTATCGAAAGCAGGAGCGGATCGTTTTTGTCGCTGCTTTGTTGGATCTGCGGTTTCACCGTAGCTGAAAATAAAAATGGCGGACGACCGTTTCCGGTCGCCCGCCATTCCCAGGCAATTTGGCGTCTTTTACTTCGGCGCCAGGTGCTTGGCTAAAAATCCTTCCATCGCGGTATAAAAATCAAAGCGATTTTCTTCATTGTGGAAGCCATGGCCTTCGTTATCCTTCACCATGTATTCGACCGGCACGCCACGCTTGCGCAGGCTCTCGACGATCTGGTCCGACTCCGCTTTATTGACGCGCGGATCATTGGCGCCTTGCGCAACGAACAGCGGCGTCTTGATGCGGTCGGTGTGCAAGGCTGGTGAAACCGCCGTCAGCAAGTCCTTGTCCTTGACCGGATCGCCGACCATTTCGTGCATCTGGTCGAGGAAAGGTTTCCAGTATGGCGGGATGGTTTTCATGAAGGTGAACATATTCGAGACGCCGACATAGTCGACCGCCGCCGCATACAAATCCGGCGTGAAGGCGACCCCGGCCAGCGTCGCATAACCGCCGTAGGAACCGCCGTAGATCGCTACCCGTTTAGGATCGGCGATACCTTGTTCAACCAGCCATTGCACGCCGTCGGTGATATCGTCCTGCATGGTCTTGCCCCATTGCTTGAACGAGGCTTCCCAGAACTGCCGGCCATAACCGGTTGAGCCGCGGTAGTTCATCTGCAGCACCGCATAGCCGCGGTTTGCCAGCATTTGCACTTCCGGGTTGTAACCCCAGACATCGCGCACCCACGGGCCGCCGTGCGGGTTGACGATCACCGGCAGGTTTTTCGGATCTTTGCCAAGCGGCAGCGTCAGGTAAGCATTGATGAGCAAGCCGTCGCGCGCCTTGTATTGCACCGGTTTCATCACCGCCATGTCCTGTTCGGCGATGGCCGGGTTGATGTCGGCCAGCTTGCTCAGCGTGCCGAGCTTGCTGTCGAACAGATAGCGGCTGCCTTGGGTTCTGTCATTGTAGGCAGCGACAATCCATTTCGATTCATCCTTGGTGTGCGACTGCGTAACAATTTCGTAGCCAGGCAGTTTTTCCTGCAGGGTTTTATGCAGAGCTTCGCTTTGCGGGTCGAGGAATTTATACTGGTTTTTCCAGGTGGTGTAACTGATCTCGGTCAGCACCTTGCGCTTCTTCGAGTAGGACAGTCCGTCGACGTCGACCTCTGGATTTTCATATAGAACCTGTTCTTCCTTGGCCGTCTCCGGATCAAGTATCACTATCGCTTGTTTATCGCGGCCGAGGTTCGACGATGCGTAGAGTTTCTTGTTGTCGAAGGTAAAGAACAGCGGACTTACCGAATCCTTGAAGGATGTCGTCAGCACGGTCTTGAACGGTGCGCTTTCGGTGGCGCGATATAGCAGGCTGGTATTGACGCCGTCGGAAGTGGTCGCGGCGCGCACCTTGCCGTCGTGATCGGTGATCCAGGACTGGATGGTGCCGGGGTTTTTCGCTACCAGCTTTTCAGCGCCGGTCCGGACGTTGATCCGGTAGACATCGAATATTTCCGCATTGCGTTTGTTGTGGCTGACCAGGATTTCATCCTTGTTCTCTTCCAGGTCATCAACAATCTGGGCGCGCACCTTCGGATACGGCGTCAGGTCTTTCAGACCCTTGCCATCGCGGCCGACCGACACCACGTGAAAATTTTCGTCGCCGCCAAAATCCTTGGCAAACAGGATGTGATCGTCGCCTTTCCAGAAATAGCCGCTGATGTCGCGCTCCTTTTCGGAGGTGATGCGGGTTGCTTCAGCATCCGAGCCGACGCTCTTGACAAAGATGTTCATGCGGCCATGCCATGGCTGCATGAAGCTGATGTATTTGCCGTTGGGCGAAAGCTGGAATCCGCTTTGCTCGGGATTGCGGAAGAAATCGCGCACTGAATATTGTTTTTGCGGGCTTGCCGCCAGCGCATCCCCACCCAGTATGGACAAGCCGAAACATGTGGCGGTAACCACTTGAAGAATAGAAATAGCGCGCATCAAAAACCTCCAAAAATATTTCGGTCGTAGGTGTCGTCGTGTTGTTTCCGGTAGTCTGAGTTTTGATCTTGCAGCTCGGCGCGCTCGCACTGCCGGGCTGCAACAACGCCGCTTCAATTATCGAACAGGCGGCCGAGTTCAACCCCGGGCTGTGCTGCGCGCATGAAGGCTTCGCCCACCAGGAACGCGTTGACATTGGCGTCGCGCATGCGCTTGACGTCATCCCGGGTGTGGATGCCGGATTCGGTCACGACCAGTTTGTCGCTTGGTATCTGCGGCAATAAATCCAGGGTGGTTTGCAGCGAAGTGTCGAAGGTGCGCAGATTGCGGTTGTTGATGCCGAGCAGGGCGCTCTTCAGTTTTAACGCCGCGTTTAATTCTTCGGCGTTGTGCACTTCCACCAGCACGCTCATGCCCAGCTCATGGGCGACAGCTTCCAGCTCCGCCATCAGGCCGTGGTCGAGTGCGGCGACGATCAGCAAGATGGCGTCGGCGCCCCATGAACGGGCTTGATACACCTGATACGGATCGATCATGAAATCCTTGCGCAGGACCGGCAGGGCACACGCGGCGCGCGCCTGTTGCAGGTATTCGGGCGCGCCCTGGAAGAATTGGATATCGGTGAGCACCGACAAACAGGCCGCGCCATGCGCTGCGTAGTCGGCAGCAATCTCAGCTGGCCGGAAATCGGCGCGAATCACGCCTTTCGACGGCGAGGCTTTTTTGACTTCGGCAATCACGCCGGCATGGCCCGCCGTGATTTTCGTGCGCAAAGCCGCTTCATAGGCGCGCAAAGCGGCGCGTGCTTCTGCATCCGACTCTACCTCGCGGCGCAGGCTGGCAAAGTCTTGCTGCTTTTTTGCCGCAGCGACTTCATCCGCTTTGACGTCAAGGATTTTATTCAAAATATCAGACATGGTGCGATCCCTTTATTGCGCGTGCCGTCAGTTGGCGGCGCCGATGGTTTGCGTGACTTGTACGAATTGATCGAGTTTGGCCTTGGCCGCACCGGAAGCGATGACAGCGCGGGCTTTATCCAGCCCATCCGCAATCGAACTGGCGACGCCGGCGGCGTACAAAGCGGCGCCGGCATTGATGGCAACGATGTCGCGCGCTGGCCCTGCCTGGTCCTCCAGCGCTTCCAGCACTTTTTGTCTGGACTCTGCCGAGTTCGATACTTTCAGATTTCGGCTGGCAATCATTTGCATGCCGAAATCTTCCGGATGGATTTCGTATTCGCGAATTTCGCCGTTCACCAGTTCGCCCACCATGGTGCCGGCGCCTAGCGAGACTTCATCCATATTGTCGCGGCCCCACACCACGATGGCGTGTTGCGCACCAAGCCGCTGTAGCACGCGCACCTGGATCCCGACCAGATCGGCATGGAATACACCCATCAGGATATTCGGCGCGCCGGCCGGATTGGTCAGTGGGCCAAGGATATTGAAAATGGTACGCACACCCAGTTCTTTGCGCACTGGCGCAGCATGTTTCATCGCCGCATGGTGATTCGGCGCGAACATGAAACCGATGCCGGTCTGTTCTATCGATTCTGCCACCTGGGTCGGCGTCAGATTGATATTGGCGCCAAGCGATTCCAACACATCGGCGCTGCCGGATGACGACGAGACGCTGCGGCCGCCATGTTTGGCGACCCGGGCGCCAGCGGCGGCGGCGACAAACATGGAGGCGGTCGAGATGTTGAAAGTTTGCGCGCCATCGCCGCCAGTGCCGACGATATCCACCAGATTGCCGGTATCGCGGCAGGGAACGGGAGTGGCGAATTCGCGCATGACTTGCGCCGCCGCAGCGATTTCGCCGATGGTTTCTTTTTTAACGCGAAGGCCCATGGTCAACGCCGCAATCATGAGCGGCGACATTTCGCCCTTCATGATGCGGCGGAACAGCGACAGCATTTCATCGTGAAAGATTTCGCGATGCTCAATGCAGCGCAACAGGGCTTCTTGTTCGGTGATTGGCATGATTTCCTTGCTACGGATTCTACGGATTCTACGAATGAGGAGTGCGGCGCCTTATTTGCTGACGAGGCGCCGGCGCTAAACGTTCAAACAGTTCTTTGAACAAAATTCCGCAGCAAGGCGTGGCCGTGCTCCGACAAGATCGATTCCGGGTGGAATTGCACACCTTCGATATCGTAGTCCTTGTGCCGCACACCCATGATTTCGCCGTCATCGGTCCAGGCCGTGATTTCCAGGCAGGCCGGTATCGAACTGCGCTCGATGGCTAGCGAATGGTAGCGAATCACTGTAAACGGGTTGGGCAGATCCTTGAATACGCCGACACCGGTATGGTGAATTGGCGAGGTTTTGCCATGCATCACTTGTTGCGCGCGAATCACTTTACCGCCGAACGCTTCACCGATTGCCTGATGGCCAAGGCAAACGCCGAGTATTGGCAGCTTGCCGGCAAATTGCTGCAGCAAGTCGACGCAAATCCCGGCTTCCTTCGGGCTGCAAGGGCCTGGCGACAGGCAGATGCGATCAGGTTTCAGGGCAGTGATTTCATCCAGCGTGATTTCGTCATTGCGGAAGGTACGGACGTCTTCACCAAGTTCGCCGAGGTATTGCACCAGGTTATAGGTGAAGGAGTCGTAGTTGTCGATCATTAGCAGCATAATAGTTCTAACCCATTGATTTTGTTTGGGAATGCTGCCCGCGGCATGGTTGCTTGTACGGTATGTTGTCCGGTTGTTGCAACACAAACGCAAAAATCTCGCGGGCGACACTAAATCAGCCCTGAATTATAGGGCGCATAGTGTGGTTTTGGCTTTCCACCAACCTTAGTCTAGGGACGCCATCGCAGCTGCGGAGTCGCAGGCTGGATAAAGTTGGCAGTGAGGCGGGGTGTATTCATCTATGGAGATAGGTAGGCAGTGCAAGCACATGTCGTTGCAGCAAAGTATAGCGTCATGGCCGTAAAACGTGCAATAACCATGATCATAAACGGAAATATCGGTAGCGGTTTGGTTTTATTCAAAAGACTAGCCTGGAGGCATCAGATCGCCACGGTTGTTAGTCGTCAAAGTTGGCAAAAGGCAATTGAAGACCTGATGCTGAGGCCTCCAGGCAGACAGCTGGCGAAAGGCTAACGCTGCGTTGACAAACGCTTCCTTGATTCCTAAGATTTATTCGCAGGCGAGCTCGCAGCAGGCCGTTTGCATGCGTCGGATTTGTGCATTCGTGCAATCACATTGCTGCAATGAAGGAGTTCACAATGACACGCAAATACATCGACTGCCGCGAATATCCGAGCGATACCAACTGTTCTGTGGCGATCGCTGCAGACAATGACGAAGAATTGCTGGCGGCGGCGGTCCAGCACGCAGTAAGTGTTCATGGCCACCAGGACACGCCGGAATTGCGCAGCCAGCTTGGACAGCTATTCAAGGAAGGTACGCCGCCGCTGAAAATATGACGGCGACAGCATTGTTCTAGGGATGGCGGAACTGGCGCGACCGCGGTTGGTAAGCATCATCCATGCGATCATCCGCGCGGCTGCATTAACGACTACTCTCTTGCGCAGGCAGAATCATGAGGGTTTCGCCGCGCGGCGTTTGTATTGCCTTGCCGGTTGACTTGAGTACCGGCCTCGGGTTGCCGACCGTGACAGGAATCGATATCGCATTCGTGCGATCGTCGATGGTGACGGACACATCCAAGTGATACACACCATCTGCCGCTGCCTGCACATTCGGCGTATCTGTCACGGTGCCGTCTTGTTCACTGATTACGCTGCCTTGTGTACCTGTCGAACTTAGCGCTTTCCATTGCATACAGAGCGGCGCCATCGGCAGACGTACCGTAACCAATCGATTAATCGTCCTGAATCGCGAAATCCTTTCCTTTCATGCCGTGCTTGCCGTTCTGGCTGCTTTATCTCGCGACTATACCGCTCAATGTTTAGTTGAGCGGCATTGAGAGTGATTCTGGATTGTCTTGCCGATTAGTTCTTTGCGAACTACCCGGTAAGGGAATTTGAACTGTTTTTCTTTCACTCGCAGTGAGTAAGGTGCAAGCCATGATCGCTAGTTATCGTCCATGGTTTGCATGAAATATTAATATAAAGGCAATTACAATGTTATAAAATAATAAATTTCATGATTAAAATTAAAGGCAGGCAAATTGCATCGAGCTACAAGTGTCGGGATCTTATATTGATGTCGCTAGTGATTGGACTGAGCGTCTCCGCTGCCCATGCGGGCTCGGGGGTTCGGGTAGAGGTGCTGCAGGGGGCGGCGCTTAATGGCGTGTTGTCCGGTCAAGCAAAGGTGCGTACGACCACAACGGCTGAGGATGGAACGAGCAAAGTCGAAGAGCTGTCCATCCCGGATGGCGCTGTCTATGAAACGCAGGCGACTGGAAGCGGATTGCCAAACTTGCGGACACCTATCGCCCGATCAGGCAACCCCGGTGAGCAGACGTTGCATAGCGCCTTGCCGCCTGATATCAAGCTGGGCACTATTTTTTCGGCGCCGCAGTGCGATGTTTCGCGTTTGAGTAACTGGAATGACGTGCCACAACCGGAAGCGGCGGCAATTGCCGCGCGCGATTCGCGTGATCCGTATGTGATTGCCGCTTATATGTCACAACAATACTATGGCGGCGGTTTTAGTAATCGCCGTGGCTTGACCAATTCCCTGGCTGCATTTAGCGGTGTACAGCCGCAGGACATGAGTGCACTTGTCTTGCAGCCAGCGAATGAAGCGTTGTTCCGGGAGTTCTCTACGCAGATACTGAATCACCAAGAGTGGTATGAGCCGCTGGTCTCCCGGCTGACGCTGCGTCTAGGCAAAGTCGCCAGCATCCGATGGCCAACCCCGCCCGTCCAATTTTCGCAGGAACAGCTTACTGCGTTACGCGCGGCCTTCATAAAGAAGGATGGATTGATTCTGGGCGGGAACCTACTCCTTGCTTACCCTGATCGACTGGAACGCAATGAAAAGATGATCACGCAGCAGTACTACGACATCTCGATAGCAATGGGATCGTTAATTGGGAACGAGGCAGATTGGGCCACCTTTGCCACGTGGGCGTCCGATACTGTTGGGCGTAGCATTGGCAAAGATTTTTTGGTTGATGTAGCTGAAACTGCGGGTTCGAATCCTCGTTATTGGTTGAGTAAAGGTAACGCACAGCTGGCTTCGCAATTGCCTGTGGCATATGTTCAATTTATTCAGACCTTCAAGAATGGCGCAAATCGCCAGCTGAGTTTCGAAGAGTTCTGGAGCCGCCTGGTGAAGCGATATTCCGGTTATGGGGTTACGTATATCGATGGCGACGAGCAGTCCAAGCGTGACGCCAAGAACGCTTTCAAGGCGTATTACGACAGTATGAAACTCTATGACGAAGAGAAAACTCTTCGAAATAGCTACTGGCCCTGGGACGTGAAAAGGCGTATGTCATTGCGCGAGACGCGGGGCCAGTACATGCTATACGGAAATGTTATGACTGTATTGACCGAACAGCGACTGCCGGCGACACAGACCGCCCTCAATAATGGGCAATGTATCGGTGGCGTGATCAATCCGATCGGCGCTGCTAGCGCAATCGGTGTGATATTCCACCTCCCAGGGTGGGCGGGTATTGGCGACAAACCGCTGCCGGCGATATTGGGTTTGCCATTGAACACACTCTATCGCGTCTATTTGAATCGGTCTTTTGTTACTTCCAATGGCGCCTCGATAGACATGGGGAGGGAAGTGAAGAATCTCTTGAACGGTCTGCGAACTCGCAATTTTTATAAGGATAAGTATTTACCGATCTATAGCGCAACGGCGCATTGGGAGGATCTTGGGGAGCGCATGGCATACATTTTCCACATGTTTGCCAATTTTCAGCGCTATAGCCCGATATACAGTAATCCTCGAAAGGTGTACGGCTCCAGGGCGGGGGTGAGCGTTAATAACCCGATCATTGAATATGCTCTGCTGCCATGATGACGTCCCACGACAGTTTGTTTATCAAAGTCTGTAGAAGGATGAACAGCCGGTTCGCCAGGATTAATCGTCGATTACGTGAGTGCGGATAGGCGATCAATACCCAAGCCAAAGGGGGGATTCTTTGGCGTTTTTACTCGAGAAGGAAATACATATGAAGCAGCTCACTATTGAAGAAACCATGCAAGTATCCGGAGGCGGTATGGGGGCGGCGTGGTTCGGTTCCGCATTGATTGGGGCAGTTGGCATTGTTAATAACCTGCTTAACGCAGCAGGGCCAATCGGGCTGGCACTCAATAACCTCGGTCCGGTCGTGCGGATCGCCCACCAGGCGGGCGATTCAGCTATTTATGAGATATCTAAGATCGCAACTGGCATCGGCCGTGCGTTGGGAGGTAAGGGCAGCCCGAATTACCACTATCCGACCGAGTGGTAATTCTCGCTGAATCTCGTTGAATCTCGCTGAATTTTTGGCTGGAAAAGCAATGCGGCCCTCTTGCCGGTAAACCGTCGACCATGAGCGATAGCTAACGACCGAGATCAGCCTCAGATTTCTCCATCTAAACCGTCTTGCACCTGTTCTGCCGCGCGCAATACTGCGCGCGCCTTGTTTTCGGTTTCTTGCCATTCCATTTCGGGCACCGAATCGGCGACGATGCCGGCGGCGGCTTGCACATACAGCATGCCGTCCTTGATGACGCCGGTGCGGATCGCAATGGCGACATCCATTTCGCCGCCGAACGACAGGTAACCGCAGGCGCCGCCGTAAATCCCGCGCTTGGTCAGTTCCAGTTCGTCGATGATTTCCATGGCGCGGACCTTGGGCGCGCCGGACAGGGTGCCGGCCGGAAAGGTGGCTTTCAAGACGTCCAGATTCGACAGGCCGGATTTGAGCTCGCCTTCGACATTGGAGACGATGTGCTGCACATGCGAATATTTTTCAATCACCATCTGGTCGGTGACCTTGACGCTGCCGGTCTCGGCGATACGGCCGATGTCGTTGCGCGCCAGATCGATCAGCATCACATGTTCGGCGATTTCCTTCGGATCGGCCAACAGTTCGGTGGCCAGTTGCTCGTCCTGTTCCGGCGTCGAACCGCGCGGCCGGGTGCCGGCCAGAGGGCGAATCGTGACTTTACGCTTGCTTTCGCCATTTGCCTTGGGGGCTGAGGTTTGCTCATTGCGCACCAGGATTTCCGGCGAGGCGCCGACAATCTGCATGTCGCCGAAATTGTAGAAATACATGTAAGGCGATGGATTCAGCGAGCGCAAGGCGCGATACAGCATCAGCGGTGAATCGACATATGGCTTCTTGATGCGCTGGCCGATCTGGACCTGCATCAGGTCGCCCGCCATGACATATTCCTGGGCTTTGGCGACAGCTTTCAGATAGTCGTCTTTTTTGAATTCGCGTATGGTTTCGGTACGTACCGAGGCCGAGGTAACTGGCGCATCGGCCGGACGGCGCAGCATGTTGCGCAAATCTTTCAAGCGCTGGCGGCCTTTGGAGAATGCTTCCGGCTGGGTCGGATCGGCATACACGATGAGATACAGTTTGCCGGACAGGTTGTCGATCACCGCCAGTTCTTCGGTCAGCAGCAATTGAATGTCAGGCAGGCCGAGATCATCCTTGGGCGTCGAGTTTGCCAGGCGCTTTTCGATGTGGCGCACCGTGTCGTAACCGAAATAACCCGCCAGGCCGCCGCAAAAACGTGGCAGGCCAGGGCGTAGCGCCACTTTGTAGCGCGATTGGAATTCGGCGATGAAATCGAGCGGATTGCCTTCGCGGCTTTCGATCACCTTGTCGTCCTTGACCACTTCGATCCGCGTGCCGTAGCTGCGCAATAGCGTGCTGGCCGGCAAACCGATGAAGGAGTAGCGGCCGAAACGTTCGCCGCCGACTACCGATTCAAGCAAGAAGGTGTTTTTGCCGGTGTGCTGGGTTTGCGCCAGTTTCAGATACAGCGTCAACGGAGTTTCCAGATCGGCAAAAGCTTCTGCGATCAGCGGGATACGGTTGTAGCCTTGCGTGGCCAGCGATTTGAATTCGAGTTCAGTCATGTTTTTCTCCAGACCGCTATTGTAAAACAGCGGTGGTGCACTACAAAAAACTTGCCTGCGACTTAAAAGGTGAATAGCAGGCAGCAGCGATCAGCGGACTTAGTTGGTCCAGGATTGCCAGCGTCGCCATAGCCAGGCCTCAGGGGCGGCTAGTGGGACTTGATGTTTTTTGTCGAGAAACATGAGAGAGATGTATTAAATAAGTCGGTTCAGTGGCTTATGTTTTGTGCTGCAACAAGCAGCGAAGCGACTATACCATCCGAATCGACGTCTTGTATAGACTCGCCGTGATTGTATCCATAGGGTACGTTAAACACCGGGCAACCGGCGGCGCGCGCTGCCTGGGCGTCGTTGCTGGAGTCGCCGATGGCGACTACCTGCGCCGGTTGCAGCTTGAAATCGGCGCACACTGCCAGCAGCGGCATCGGGTCCGGTTTTTTCAGCGGGAAGGAATCGCCGCCATACACCACCTCGAAATAGGCATGCAAGCCGGTTTTCTGCAGCAGGGCCACCGCGAACGCCAGCGGTTTGTTGGTCACGCATGCCAGCCGCAAGCCTTTATCGCGCATCGCTTGCAGGCCGTCCAGAACGCCCGGATAGAGTGTGGCGTAGCTGCCGTTGACCACGGCGTAGTGACTTTGATAAGAATCCAGCGCGGCGCTGAAACGTTGCTCTACTTCTGCCGGCGGATAATCGACGCCGAGTACGCGCCGGATCAGGTTTTCGCTGCCCTTGCCGACAAAATCGATAATCGTTTTTTGCGGCAGCGGCGCCAGCGCCAGTTCGGCCCGCATGCGATTCACGGCGACATGGAAATCCGGGGCGGTATCCAGCATGGTGCCGTCCAGATCGATGATGGCGGCGGCGATACCCTTTAGAGCAACGATTTCAGGTGCTGCCGTATTCATACGGTTGCCAGTTGGGCGCGCATGTCATCAATCACTGCTTTGTAGTCGGCCTTGCCGAAGATGGCCGAGCCGGCGACAAAGGTATCGGCGCCGGCCTTTGCTGCCGCGGCGATATTCTCGATCTTGATGCCGCCGTCGACTTCCAGCATGATCTCGCGACCTGAAGCGTCGATGCGCTGGCGCACTTCGGCGATTTTCTTGAGCGCTTCCGGAATGAACGACTGACCGCCGAAACCAGGGTTGACCGACATGATCAGGATGATGTCGATCTTGTCCATGACGTAATCCAGATAATGCAGCGGGGTGGCCGGATTGAATACCAGGCCGGCTTTGCAGCCGTTGTCGCGTATCAGTTGCAACGAGCGGTCGACGTGGTCCGATGCTTCCGGATGGAAAGTGATGATATTGGCGCCGGCCTTGGCAAAATCGGGAATGATGCGGTCCACCGGTTTGACCATCAGGTGGACATCGATCGGCACTTGCACGTGCGGCCGGATTGCTTCGCATACCAGCGGCCCGATGGTCAGATTGGGAACGTAATGATTGTCCATCACGTCGAAATGGATCATGTCGGCGCCGTCGCGGACAACATTGCGTACTTCTTCACCCAGGCGGGCGAAGTCGGCGGAGAGGATACTGGGAGCGATACGATAGGTTGGCATGGCGGGCAATCCAGGGAAGGGCGCTAAAAAGAGCGCTATTTTACCCTTTAGCCTTGCGCCTGGCTTCCTTGCAGCTTGCGTCCAGGGGTAAATTCGTGTGCAATGAGCTGTTAGCTATATAGCGTCAATCGAGGAAATCAGCATGGCCGCCTATGAATTCACCGTTTCTGTCAGAACCCAGTATCTGGAAGAGCAGTCTCAACCTGACAGTTCGCACTATGTATTTGCGTATGCGATCACGATCAGGAATACCGGCCAGGTCGCCGCGCAATTGATTTCACGCCACTGGGTAATCACCGACGCTAATAATCATGTCGAGGAAGTGCGCGGCCTGGGCGTGGTCGGCCACCAGCCTTTGCTGCAGCCCGGCGAGCAGTTTGAATACACCAGCGGCACTTCGATGGCGACGCCGCAAGGCTCGATGCTGGGCGAGTATTTTTGCGTCGCCGAGGACGGCGAGCAATTCGAGGCGCGGATTCCGGAATTTATCCTGTCCCTGCCGCGCACTTTGCATTGACGCGCTCGGGATTGAAGCATTCTGGATTGACGCATTCTGGATTGAATCTATTGGTCCTTGCCCTTGTCTTTAGGTGGTAACGACTTGGCGGGTGGTTTCTGATCCGGCTTACGGCCGGAAAACATGGTCCACCAGACAATGAATGCGAATACGAAGAAGGCGAAGCACGCTTCGAGAGCCACTAACCACATAAAGAATCCTAAATGCCATTTAAACGTATCAGTCTACCCGTTTCCGCCTTAACTGCCTTAATCATCGGACTCAGTTTAGCTGCCTGTACCACCGCCCCAGTCACCACGCCAGTGCAGGAAACTCAGCGCCCGCCCGGCATCCCTACGACGCCGTCCGCCACGCCCGGCGCCAGCTTGCGCGCCACCACCTTTGCCGCTTTGCCGGGTTGGGGTAGTGACGATTTGCGCCAGGCGTTACCGGCTTTCCTGACTTCATGCTCAACCCTGGCGCGCAAGACCGACTGGAAAGAACCATGCGCTGTTGCTGCGGGGCTGGATGGTAGCAATGAAAATGCAGTACGCACATTTTTCCAATCTTTTTTCACCCCTTATCAAGTTATTAATGCCGATGGTTCCGACAATGGTCTCGTGACCGGGTACTACGAGCCTTTGCTGAAAGGGTCGCGCAAGCGTGGTGGTCCGTATCAAACGCCCATTTACCGGGCGCCGGAGGATCTGATCACGGTCGAGTTGGCGAGTATTTATCCCGAGTTGAAAGGCTTGCGTCTGCGCGGCCGCCTGGTGGGCAATAAGGTGCTGCCCTATCCGAATCGCGCCGAGCTGGATAAATCCGGGGCGCTGGCCGGCAAGGAAATCTTATGGGTGGATGACCCTATCGATGCGTTTTTCCTGCAGGTCCAGGGTTCCGGCCGAGTCCAGTTGAATGACGGCGGCAGCATTGTACGTGTCGCCTATGCTGATCAAAACGGTTATCCCTATAAGTCGATCGGCCGTTATCTGGTCGATAAAGGGGAGCTGAGCCTGGCCCAGGCTTCTGCGCAGGGGATCAAAGCGTGGCTGGCGGCGAATCCGGGCCGGCAGCAGGAATTGTTGAACGCTAATCCTAGCTATGTTTTCTTTAAGGAGGAGAAGGTGCTTGATCCGAGCAAGGGGCCCAAAGGCGCGCAAGGCGTGCCGCTGACGCCGTTGCGCTCGATCGCTGTGGATCCGCAGTTTGTGCCGTTGGGTACGCCGGTGTTCCTGGCGACGACTCAGCCCAATAACAATGTGCCGTTACAGCAGCTGGTAGTGGCGCAGGATACCGGTGGGGCCATCAAAGGTGCGGTAAGAGCTGATTTCTTCTGGGGTTTTGGCGATGAGGCTGGCGACAAGGCCGGCAAGATGAAGCAACGCGGCATGATGTGGTTGTTACTGCCAAAGCTGGCGGCGGTGCATTAGGGGGGCAAGGCTCGACGCTGTCTGGCGTCGAGTGTGGCGAGCTTGCCGGTAAGAGCTTAGCGCAGGACCAGCACCGGGATGGTGGAGTGCGCCAGTACTCGTTGGGTTTTGCTTCCTAAAAACAAACGGCTCAGACCGCTGCGGCCATGCGAAGCCATGAAAATTGCGTCGCAATGATATTTCTCGGCCGCGCTGATGATTTCTTCGTCGGGATTAAAAGCCTGTGCAGTCAGCACTTCACAGGGAACGCCAGCAGTCTTGGCGGCATCGGCGACCTTTTGCACGTTGAGCTTTGCCAGCGCCAGCATGTTTTCTTCATAGGTGCCAGGGTCGGTCGCCATGGTGCTCTCCGCCATCGGCGAGAACGGGTAAGGTTCGGCAACCGAGAGGGCAATTATCTTGCCGCCGCTGAATTTGGCAAACTCAATCGCTGTATTGATGGCTTTGTCTGACAAGTGAGAGCCGTCGGTTGGTACAAGAATGGTTTTGAACATGGCTTGCCTCCTTCTGGTTGAAAAAGGGGTGTCGGTCAAAATCTGGCGATCTTGTCGGTAATATATAGGGCTCTAATGCAGAGCTTTAATACAGAGCACTAATATAGCGCTTTAATAATATAGAGCTTTATTATCGAACCGTACTCAAACATAGACAGTTTGAAAGCTGGAAGATTCCGAGGGCGACTGTTAAGTATCCACGTTACAGTCATCCTATCCGTTATCCAGCGGCGCTACAATTAAGTTTATTCGACTCAAGTTAAATGGGATCTGCAATGACATACGAAAATATTCTGATTGAAATACAAGGGAAAGTCGGCCTAATCCATCTGAATCGCCCTAAGGCTCTGAACGCCTTGAATGATCAGCTAATGAGCGAATTGGGCGAAGCTTTGCTGAAATTCGACGCTGATCCTGAAATCGGTTGCATCGTCTTGACAGGTAGCGACAAGGCCTTTGCTGCCGGCGCCGACATCGGCGGCATGGCTGAGCTGAGCTATATGGATGTATTCAAAGGCGATTACATTACCCGCAACTGGGAGAAGATCCGCAGCGTGCGCAAGCCGGTGATTGCGGCTGTAGCCGGGTTTGCCCTGGGCGGCGGCTGCGAGCTGGCCATGATGTGCGACTTCATCATTGCCGCCGACAATGCCAAATTCGGCCAGCCTGAAATCAAGCTGGGCATCATTCCCGGTGCCGGCGGTACCCAGCGTTTGCCACGCGCCATATCAAAATCCAAGGCGATGGACATGTGCCTGACCGCACGCATGATGGATGCTGCTGAAGCTGAGCGCGCCGGCCTGGTGTCGCGTGTCGTGCCATTGGACAGATTGCTGCAGGAAGCCATGGAAGCGGCAATTGTGATTTCCTCTATGTCGTTACCGGCGGTCATGATGATCAAGGAGTCGGTCAACCGTGCCTATGAAACCACCCTGGCGGAAGGCATTCAATTTGAGCGCCGGCTGTTCCACAGTACCTTCGCTACAGAAGATCAAAAGGAAGGCATGCAGGCATTCTTAGGGAAGCGTTTACCTGTTTTTAAAAATCTTTAACAAATCGCTTGCCATAGGGCGAAATGGTTTGCTATAGTTCGCCTCCCGTTGAGAACGACGCGAAACAAGCGAAGCAGCTGAGAGGTAAATGAGCTGTTTTTGCGAGCGAAGTTTGAAGTGGGGAAGCGGGTTAGGAAGTTGTGGTGGTAGTAAAAAGTTTTTCGGTGAGTAGTAAAAAAGTAGTTGACGAAAAACTGGAAACGCCACATAATCTCATCTCTCTGCTGCTGACAAACAAAACGATTTGACA
>Ga0210409_10000405_pt1 | contig 74025 bp, 62 predicted proteins | sample IncBWH17MmetaG_FD_161649 | JGI IMG/M metagenome (GOLD analysis project Ga0210409, IMG submission 161649) | Forest soil microbial communities from Barre Woods Harvard Forest LTER site, Petersham, Massachusetts, United States - Inc-BW-H-17-M | ecosystem: Environmental > Terrestrial > Soil >... | reverse complement strand
GTGAAGTTCGAATCCTTGCGACGCAATCCTAGCCGACCTGGTGGAAATAACCTGATGGTGTGCCGTGGACACGATATCGGCGCATCGGATTCCCGGGTGCTTACCTGGGATTTTGCCACCAGGAAGAAAGCGATTCTGTGCACTCCAGCTCAGAAATGAAAATGCAAAATCCGCAGATCAGCAGAACGATCGGAATAGCAAATACGAACCGACGGTCTTCTCAGGATGTGCTGGCGACTCGGCGGGCAAACGCCGAAATCGCGCTACACCGCGCCTTCAATTGCCGGCTGTAGCTCGCCACAATTCAAAGTGCACCTCGAAGATAGTCCTGAAGAGAGTGTCCCGACACGAGATGGGTTGGGTCCGTGGGCGCAGATGCTGAGTCGGAGCCGACTGCTCCTTATTAATGACCGAAGATCCGACACTCGTCCCAAGACATGTAAGCCAGTGGAAGTCGGCGGGTCTCAGGCCGCGCGGTCGTAGCGATGGTGCAAACCGCCCAATCGCGCATGGCAGATCACCGGACCGGTCGCCGCGGAACGGATTCTGCGGCTAGGGGTTTCCTTGCGGAGACCAAGATGCGTGCGGTCCTCGTGATGGTAGGAGACGTATTCGGAAAGGAGCCGCTTCAGGTGCCGCTCATTGAGAGCAATGACATGGTCGAGCAGCTCGCGGCGACAGCTCCCCACCCAGCGCTCGGCGACGCCATTCTGCCAGGGACTTTCGAACGAGGTCCGCACGGCGTTTATTCTTAGGGATCGAATCGCTGCCGGGACCTCCGTCCCGTATTTTGCATCCCGGTCATGGATTAGAAATCGGGGAGACGCCCAAAACGGAAACGCCTCCCGCAACTGCTGGATGATCCAAGCGCTCGTCGGATGCTTGGTGATGTTGAAATGCAGGATACGCCGGCGATCGTGACGGATGACAAAGAAGCAGTAGAGCACGCCGAAGCTGATCGTGGGCATCGTGAAGAAGTCCATGGCCGCAATCGCTTCCCGGTGATTCGCAAGAAACACGCGCCAGCGCTGGGCTGGCTGGGGGTCTCTCGGCGCCCGCTTCATCCAGCGGGAGATGGTCCTCTCGGAGGCATCGAAGCCCAGCATGAGCAGTTCACCGTGAATGCGAGGAGCGCCCCAGGTTGGGTTCTCCGCCATCATACGGAAGATCAGCTCCCGAACTTCCGTTGACAGTTTTTTCCTACCGACCTGTTTTCTCGCCTTCGAGATCAAACTCCAGTACAGTCGAAACCCTGCACGATGCCAGCGAACTACCGTCTCCGGATTGACGAGCACGAGAGACTGCTTCCAAGCACCCCAGAAACGACGGGCGAATACCCAGAAGATTTTGTCAACCGCTCCCATCTGGGGTCGGGGATGCTTGCGCTTCAGCACGACCAGCTGTTGCCGGAGAGCGAGATTTTCCAGGAGCAGGCTTCGATGCGATCGAAAGCAGCGGGTGAGCAGGCCCAACCCTAATCCGACGTAGCGACACATGAGCACCAGTCATAGCAGATACTCCCGCTGAGGAAAGTGTGGAAGCTGTTGATTTCAGGACCGGACAGAATTTTGGCGAGGCACAAGGCGAAACATTCGTGATTGTGTCCCATACGGCTCCTGTACTGCGTGCGGTAATCGACGATTACTTTAAGCGATCCGGAATAACAATCACGCCAGTTCACGAAGCGGACCATGTCACCATGGGAATTTCCTTAATAATGTCGACCCGCGGGCTGGGGCTGCTACCTGCCTACGCGCACAACTTTCTCCCTGCGTCTGTTACGAGTCGCCCTCTGAGGGGAGATGCGCCAACTGTCGATCTGGTTCTCGGCTACAGGAAGTCCAACCAGTCTCCGATCCTCAAGCTTTTGCTTTCGAGATTAGACGAGTTGGTCGCTCGTGTTTCGAAGAAGGCAGATTAAGGCCTTCGTACGTAGAACGGTTGGGTCAGGTGTGCCGCAACTCGCCTTCCGAAGTCTTGTCCGAATGGGCAAACCGGAAGCTATCAATCACGTCCTGCCCATCGTGAAATATAGGAAGAGCCTTTAGACGCAACTTTCGCGAATCACCACTGCGGCATTACAAATTCGGATGGTTGCAGGGTTTGCAGAAGTTATTGAAAGAGAAGTCCATGTCTCCGGAACGGACACTTAAATACTGGCGGAGAGAGAGGGATTCGAACCCCCGATACCCGTAAAGGTATACACGCTTTCGAGGCGCGCGCCTTCAGCCACTCGGCCATCTCTCCGCGCCCTCTAGTTTTCATTTTTATTTTATCAGGCAAGCTGTTGGCCTCGGATTTCCCGGCCGATCTCACTGAACTGAGCCCGGCTCAACCTCCTCACCCAAACCCAGGATGCGGTTTGTGACCTGGTTCACCATTCTGGCCACTTCCGCGTCCGTAATCTGCGTATAGATGTCCAGGGTGGTACGAATATCGCTGTGTCCGAGTTGGGCCTGCATCTCAGTCGGGTGTGCTTCCTTCTTGCCATGCGTGGAGAAGCTCCTCCGGAGCACCTGAAACGTAGGATGAAATGCAATTCCCAGTTTGTTTGCGACAGGGTAAAGGCGCAGGCGTAGCCAATTGTCCGGATGAATCGGCGTCGCCAGTGGCTTTCGTGCACGCGCTTGCATCCCAGGGAACATGAGGGCATTGGCGTCCGGGTTCGGGCACTTCGCCCTCCACAAGTCGATCGCCTGACGCACGGCTTGCGGGATCGCGACAAGCCGGTAATTGGTGCGTCCATAGCGGTTCTTGCGTTTGATTTTCTTGCGCTGCAGCCGGCCACGCCACGCGGTATTCACAATGGTGAACACATTGCCGGTGTAGCATCCCCAAGTCAAACCGAAGAGTTCGCTCGGCCGCAGGGCGCAGAAACAGGCAATCAGGAAGATGGCGCGGTCACGGATGCCGTCAAGACCCGCTAACAGCTTGGCGTACGTCTCGACGGGCAGAACCGGCTTGTCGGACTCCTCGATCTCGGGAATGACGGTCTTGCGTGCGACATTTCGTTCCAGAACCTCTTGATCAACGGCCTCCGCCAATCCAGCTTTGATCAGATCGCGCACATGATAAACAACCGTGTAAGAGTATTCTTCCGCAGCCAGCCGGTTGAGTAGCATCTGCACCTGAAACTTGGTGATGTCTTTGAGTGTGACGTGTTCGAGGGTTGGATAGACGTGACTGGTGAGGTAGTCGAGGTTGGTACGGCGCGTCGCGTCCCGCCAGTTGGCGTCGCGCATGGGGACGTAGAAATTCCGCATCCAATTGCCAAATGTGATGGTCCCGTCTGCCGCTCGGGTGACTGGACCGCCGTTGATGGCGGCCAGTTCCGCGGCCAGGATCTTCTCGGCGTCGGCCCGGTGCATCTTCGGCTTGTAGCCCACAACCCGGCTGCGGTGATGTCGCTTTGGTTTGCCGGTTGTGGCATCAGTCAAGTAGATGTTGTAGTGGATCTCCCAGCCGCCGCCCTTGGTCGCGACCACCCGGCCTCTTTGATAACGCGCACGTCCGCGTGCCATGAAACCTGCTCTCTGCGCTGGAATTGTGGTTCAGCTTTCGATTTCGCGTAAACGCGCGATGAAGAGCTGTCACCCAGCCGAAAGCGGCGCCCCGCTGGCGAAACTCTGCGGTTGCTTTCGAGGAACTCACTTGACGAAAATGGCCGTGAATTTTTTATTTGCACCCTTACTGCACCCTTCAAAACTCTAAGCCATTGACGTAGAATGGTTTATCGACGGATTACGATCCCTCGAAAGCGGACATACCTTAACGGGTATCGTGGGTTCAAATCCCACCCTCTCCGCCATTACTGTTATCTAGCGCTTGCGAGGCGCTCGCCATCCGCTACCTCTGAGCAGGCGTTGATCTCACCCCCTGTGCAGCAGTGGCTCGGTCACTCTGTTTCTTTTCCTGAGCAATGAGCGTAGGCAATCCGCGCAGACGTCGCCCCGTTCGGACGTCGCCTGCTCACCTCCATGCCACGAGAATCTAGAAAGGCCCGAGAGCTACGCGATACGTTTTAATGTTTCAGTAACCATCTGCCGAACATATTCGTTATGCTCTTGGAGAGCTATTTGTAGTTCTTTGAGGATGGCTTCCGCATCCTCTTCCGAGGCCGCAGCTGCCAAGGCACACAACTCCCTAATCTTGTCGTCGAAAGGGGGAATTTCCACGGCGCCACTAAGTTCGCTTGCATGTGGCGAGCATGGATATCAGGCTGATGCTGTAGTGGGAAATGTGGTTTACCGGATATCGAAAGGTATCCTAAGCCTCTACCTGTGATGCGCAGAACTGGCCGACGCGACTTGGGCAGACCCACGATAATCGAGAATACGTGAAGTGAGTGTGTGGGATCCCACCACCCGCACCTCCGCAATCGCTTCCATGCGTGTCTGCAACCACGTACCGCTAACCTCTGCAAATGTGAGCTTGACATGAACCTTCTTCAGCCACCATGAAGGAGATTTTGCAATATCTCCGTCCAATTGCCGGACAAGAAATGAATGTGTGTCAATCCACGCTTTTCCCGACATCAAGTCTGGCTCTCTCCGCTTCGGCCGCAATCCCAATACATAACAGGCTTGGCCATCCACCATGGCTTCGCCATCGTAGGTGAAATCGTAATTGTCTCTGTTCAAAGCGGTGCGGTCATGATGAAGGCTGGACGCGGCTTGTAGTTCGTGCTCGAGAACACGTCGGACAACTTGCTCGCCTCGTTTGCTGCCCGAGGAGCTCTGAATCCTGTACTCCTCACTCACCGGCGGCCTGACGTTTAATTCCACAATGACATCAGAATTAGAAGTGGATTCGTTCGTACCGTGAAGCTGGTACTCGCGAATGACCTGATAAGAATTTTCTAGACGAACAGTGGCTTGAGCCTTTTCCAGCGCCTCGATGATCGAGTTGAGCGCGGTAGCTTCTCCGGCATTGCTTTGGGCGACTGCTAGGGCGCGCAAGAGCGTGATCAACGCAACGATCGTCAGCGTGGAAAGTCGCACCATCGTCCTCGCGGCCCTAGATAAAGCACGTTCTAGGCCAAATGGAAGACACGTTGGAACAGTGACTTGCACGCTTCACGAGACAGGTACGCAAGCAAATTTGTTGGGCTCTGCCGGCTTTTTTGCCTAGTGTCATTTCCGTATCTGCTTCATGAGTAGCCAGTTCCCATGAGATCGCAGCGCTTAGCGATCCTCCAGGGCCGCCGCCCGCTCGCAGCCACCAATCCAACCGCCGAAATCCGTCGACTTTTTTGTCAGGCCACTGGAATTGGATGCACAAGGCGTTTCTGCAAATTTGGACACCTACGCAGCCATAGTGAACGTCGATTCCGCGCGAAGGTCTAACTCTCGATTTTTCCAAGCCGGAGCAGCGGAGGCTCCGGCCGGCAACAGACGCCATAACTCTGCCAGAGCCGAAACCACGGGCTGTTGGCCAGCTTTTCATCGTGGCTTCGATTGGCGACCAAAATGTCGCTTGGGCTCAGCGGTCTCTTGTCGGGTGTTGCAAACAGCCGCTCTAGCGTTTCGATTTCGGCGATGATCTGTTCAGCATCCATCCTTCCTCAATATCTACCACAAGGACGCCAAGGTCAAACGGAATGGCACGATTGACGGAATTGCGAGAGGCCCTTTGCGGCGCGGCCTAAAAATCCGGTGGTCGCTCCGCCCAAAGAGGTCTGGGCAGCAATAGAATATGCGCCTTCAATATCGATCGAAAATCGACGTGAGCAAACCTACGACGCGATTGCACAGAGCGACGGGCCGACCAACCCGCTGCGGAGCGGCTGATGCGTAAAGACGACAATCATCTAATACCAGTAATACCGCTTTGAAGTGTAATTGTCTCCGCTGTACAGCAAAATCGGGGAAAGTAGGATTCCATCCTCTCCGCCAGATTTCTTAGTCCTGCCCCCTTGTCCCAAGTCTCTCCTGCAATGTTTTCCGATAACGTCGGCTTAGCCGAAGCTTTGCTCCCGTATCCAGCAAAACTTCGTGCTCGCCATCTTCGTTCAGATGAAGCCCTTGCACACGCTCCAGATTCACAATAGTTGAACGGTGAATCCGACAGAATCGCGCTGGCTCCAGATCTTGCTCAAGCTCGGCCAGACTCCGTCGAACCAAATGGGACTTCGAACCGACGCGTAAACATGCGTAGTAATCCGCCGCTTCAATCCAATCGATGTCACGCGCTTTAATGAATACGACGCCTCCAGCGCTCTTCACAGCGATGCGCTCAATTGAAGACACAACCTGTCTTCCCTGAATCCGCTCTTTGGCGCGCGCCAGCGTTCGCTCGAAGCGGGCGTTATCAAACGGCTTGAGCAGGTAGTCGAGCGCGCCCGCATCGAAGGCGCGCAGTGCGTACTGATCGTAGGCGGTCACGAAAACGATCGCTGGCGGTATATCACCTCCCAGTAGCTCCAACACGTCGAATCCATCACACTCTGGCATCTGCACGTCGAGAAAGACGAGATCCGGCTCCAACTCACGAATTCGTTCGAGCCCTTCCGCGCCCGAGCTACACTCGCCTACTACGGCGACATCAGGATCGTTTCGCAAAAGAACTTTGAGATTAGCTCGTGCGGGAGGTTCGTCGTCGACGATCACCGCCCGGATCAATGGCCGTTTGTCGGGACTCATCCGTTTTCCCGGAAGGGCACGATGAGGGAAACTTCGACACCTTGGTCCTGATTTTTTATCTGCAAAAGGGAAGCTTCCCCGTAGAGGCTCCGCAACCGCCTCCGTACATTCGGAATTCCGATTCCCGATTGCGTCGTCTCCCAATCCGTCGGAAGGCTCGGCCCATCGTTGTACACACGCAACGTTAGGGTCCCATTGGCGCGCGAAGCTCCTATCCTTAAGCTCCCGCCTCGGACCCGACGGGATATACCGTGTTCAATAGCGTTCTCGACCATCGGCTGCAGAATCAGGCTGGGCACCTGCGCCTTGTACAACTCGCTTGCCACTTCCACGCTCACGTCAAGCCGGTCGGCGAAGCGGGCTTTCTGTATGTCAAGGTACTTTTGCAGGAATTCCATCTCTTCGCCAAGCGAGACCTCTTGTTTTTGTGCCCCGTCGAGCAACCGGCGCAGACAGTCGCTGAGTCCGGCGATCATGCTGATGGCGTCGTCATTCCTTCGTTCCCTTACCAGCCCCGCGATGGCATTGAGAGTGTTAAACAGAAAATGCGGCTCGATTTGGCGCTGCAAAGATTCAAGCTGTGCTCGTGATAGCGCTTCGTTAAGCCGCGCGGCCTCCGTTTGCTGCTGAGCGATCTTCCCGCGCGAGTCCAGCATCTGCCCCACCATCAGGATCAGACCGTAGAGGATTACGTGTGAGAGAAGTCCGTTATTGAAGAGAGAACGCCAAAGCTCCAGAAATGTCTTTGGATCCGAATACGCATATGGATTCAGAACCCGTTGGAAACCGGCGGTCCACGCCGAGTAGACAGCTCCCACGGTCAAGCATGCCATGGCATGGATGAACCAAGTGTGAAATGGGCGCAACCGAGTTGGAGGATATCGCCAGCCCAGTTCCAGCACGAGCGGACTCGCCACGAACCAAGGGAGAAAAGAAAGAAACGTCGTTACAAAAAGAGACGTCCAGTGGTGGCGCATACCCTCTGAATGCATCACCACGACTGTTTGCGTCGCGTCGAACAAGGCGACGCCCGCCCACAAGAGCGCACTCCACGACCAACTGGTAGAGCGCAGCTTCCTTTGCACACTGCTCATGTCAGGCATGGTAGTATGCCCGCGCTTGATTCTCAAAAAATGCAGCCGAACAGCAGATTTCTGCAGCCAACGGTATGGGCTGAGCGAACGTTTCAGAGGATACTGCCGCGCATGCTCGCAAAACTCTCAGGTGTGCTGATCGCTACGATACTGCTGATTTCCTTGCTCGCGTTTCGTCAAGAGACGGTCCCAACCACCGGTAAGGGCCCTTCCTACACCAGTGATGGCCAATTGAAATTCCCGGAGCACTATCGCGAGTGGGTTTACCTGACCACCGGCATCGACATGAGCTACAATCCGGCGCTTCAGTCAGCCGATCACTCTATGTTCGACAATGTCTTCGTCAACCCCGAAGCTTACAAAGTCTTCACCCAGAGCGGTACGTGGCCTGACAAGACCGTTCTCGTGCTTGAAGTACGCGGCGCACAAAGCAAGGGCTCCATCAACCAGAAAGGACACTATCAAGGCACTGACGTCATGGGCCTTGAAGTTCACGTCAAGGACGAGGCGCGTTTCTCCGGAAAATGGGCGTTCTTCGGCTTTGACAATCAGACCAGCGCCAAGATGATTCCCCAGACGATGGATTGTTATAGCTGCCACTCCGAGCACGGCGCGGTCGACACCACATTCGTCCAGTTCTATCCAACCTTGTTGGAGATTGCGAAAAGGAAAGGCACACTTTCGGCGGGCTATCAGAAGGAAACGGCCGCGCCGTCTTCGAAGTAAGAGGAGTTCGAAACCTCGGTCTACAAAAAAGACCTCGCTCGTCGCGAGGTCTTGTTGCAAGAACGTCGATTTTTAGTTCCGGCTTCGCAACTTGGACAACAGCCGCAGAATCTCCAGATACAACCAGATCAGTGTCACCATCAGTGCGAAGGCGCCGTACCACTCCATATACTTCGGCGCTCCCGCTTGGGCTCCGCGCTCAATCAGATCAAAATCCAGAATCAGGTTCAGCGCCGCGACAATTACCACAAATACGCTGATGCCGATTCCTAGAACTCCCGCTCCGAAGACCGAGGGAAAACGAACGCCAAAAAATCCCATGATCATCGTGGCCATATAAAACAGGAATATTCCGCCCGTAGCCGCCACAACTCCCATCCGGAAGTTGTCCGTCACCTTGATAATTCCAGTCCGGTAAACCAATAGCAGAGCCACGAGGGTCCCGAAGGTGAGCCCGACCGCTTGCATGGGAATGCCGGGAAAACGCAACTCGGTGATCGCGGAGATGCCACCGAGAACAAGACCTTCCAAAAGTGCATAAATCGGGGCAGTCACTGGCGCCCAGTTTCTCCTGAAGATCGTCACCATGCCCATAATCAAGCCACCGATGACTCCCAACACCAGCAGTGGAGTTATCGACGACATGGCCGACTCGGGGTCGCCCGCATTCAGAAATCGATTCCATGTCCAGGCCGCCGTTGCGACCACGCAAATCGCCAAGATACCAGTCTTGTTTACCGTGCCCGACACGGTCATTCGGTCGCCCAGAACCAAACCTTCTGGCTGGAATGAGTCCCGCAATGCTGGATTCGAAGTACGCATCCATCCCGCCACAAAACACCTCCGGCGCAAAAGCAGCGCACTGACATTATGACGTTTGGCCTACTTTGTCACAAGGTAACCTTCGCTTCGCAGCGCTCTGAAAAGAAAAGGCACCGCTCTTAGCAGTGCCTTTGGTTGAAGTTCAGGCGTTTTAGGCTCTCATCTTCTGGGCAAACTTCTTTTCAAATTTCCGGAGTTTAGGCGCGATCACAAACTGGCAATAAGGCTGCGTCGCATTATTGTCGTAGTACAGCTGGTGATAGTCCTCCGCCACGTAGAAGGTCTCAGCCGGCTCGACACTAGTGACAATCGGCTCCGGAAAAGTCTTGTCCGCATTCAATCGAGTGATCGTTTCCTCGGCCACGGCTTCTTGTTCTGGAGAGGTGTAGAAAATGACCGAGCGGTACTGTTCGCCGACATCATTTCCCTGGCGGTTCAGAGTAGTAGGATCATGCACGCTGAAAAAGACTTCCAACAAATCCTGATACTGGATTTGATTCGGGTCGAAAATCACCCGCACGACTTCCACATGGCCCGTGTCGCCGCCACATACTTGGCGGTACGTCGGATTCTCTACCTGACCGCCCATGTAGCCCGACTCTGCTTTCGTGACACCTTCGAGCCGGTTGAACACGGCTTCAATGCACCAAAAACATCCTCCCCCAAAATACGCAACTTCTTCGTTCGCCATGCCGATTGGATGCGCAATTTCCAGGGAAGTTCCATGGAGCTTTATCCAGACCTCTACCCTTGAGACACGTGAAAAAGGCCTCCGATTTGGAGGCCTTTCTCCCGTAGCGGGTCGTAATTGTGCCGGGCGAATCTATCCACGGGATTCAGGACACCGCTTTGATCTCCTGTACCTTGATTAAATCCTTTCCTGGGATCAGGCTGCCAGTCACCTGCACGTCCTTTCCTTCAAATTTCTTCCCAAGTTCTTGATCGTCGAGGTAGTAATTGATTCCATCCGCCATTTTCAGCATGTATTCACCCTCCGCGCTGACCACCGCGCCAGAAAATGACTGGGCAGGCTGAATTGACAGATCGTTCAGAGTACTCTCCACGGGCTGGATCGCATCGATCTGGCGCCCCGGAACGGCCAAGCCGTCTGCCGCAGGCATGGGACGCGGCTCCTGCATCTGGGTCCATGCGATCAGCTCAGTTCCGTTTTCCGGATTTGGATGTTTTGGTTTTTGTGAGTTTTGAGCGCGCGCCATGTGCATCAGCGCGAGGCACAGAACTAGGGTAGCCAGAGAAAGCGCCCGTCTCATTTGCTGATTCCTCCTACCTACAGAACCCGACCAGGGACGACGAGAGAAGCGCACCTTGAGTCATTGCACGACGCTCGCCAAAAACTCGTGCTCGCAGCTTCTATGACATGCCTGCACTCGTTGCTTTTGGCTGCAGATCGCTTAGTAATTTTTCGATATCTATTGGCAATAAAGTAATGGTTCCATTAAATACATGGAAAACCGTATAGACCCTTAATCTAATCCAGAACAAAATCCGCCCTACAGTCTTGCCTCAGCCTGCACTCGCAGCGAGGAAGCGTTAAGCGCTTCCCCACAGAAGCGCCAAGAGCCCACGGCCTCGAAACGTGGGCTCTTCCCTTGGGCGATTGCTTTTCCAACCGGTAAACAACTTGTATGGTGTGATCTCCTCCGCAAGACCCTGGGAACTTGTTTCCTTTCATGAGCCTGGCCGGTCCCATGGAACTTATCGCCGCTAAGCGGGTTTATAGTGATATCGGTGGATTTGTTTCCCGGTGCTCGTCAGGGGACAGACTATGAAGACCAATCGCTTCTCCGTACTCGCGCTCCTCGCTCTTGCTCTCATCGTCAAGATCCCCGTGAGCGCACAGGAGGCTCCAGAGCCTCCTGACGCACAGCAACCTCAAGATTCGCAGCGAGGGGCCGCCGAGCAGCAAGCACCTGCGCAAGATCCTCCAACGCGGGTCGCTCGCCTCAATTATTCTTCGGGATCGGTTTCATTCCAGCCAGGAGGCGAGGGTGATTGGGTCACCGCTGTCCAAAATCGCCCTTTGACGACGGGCGACAATCTTTGGGCGGATAAAGACTCCCGCGCGGAATTGCACATCGGGTCCACGGCAATGCGGATGGACCATGAAACCAGTCTGACTTTTCTCGATCTCGACGATCACACGACGCAGCTTCGGCTATCGCTCGGCACTCTTCTCCTGCGCGTGCGTCATCTGGACGACGGCGACCTCTTCGAAGTCGATACACCTAATCTCGCCTTCACGGTCCAGGCACCCGGCGAGTATCGCGTCGACGTAAACTCAGACGGCAACCAGACGGTCTCGACCGTTTGGCATGGCCGTGGCGAAGCGACGGGTGGCGGATATTCCTATACAGTGGTCGCCGGTCAGCAGGCGACGTTTGATGGCACCGAAGAACTCGATCACCAAATTCGCCAGCTTCCCCGTTCCGACGATTTCGATGCTTGGGCTTTTGATCGCGACGCCCGCGAGGATCATGCGGACTCTTCGAATTACATCTCCGCCGAGATGACCGGCTACGAAGATCTCGATGACTACGGACATTGGCGCTACGTTCCCGACTACGGTCCGGTGTGGACGCCGGCCGCTGTCGCTCCGGGCTGGGCCCCCTACCGATTCGGACATTGGGTGTGGGTCGCTCCCTGGGGATGGACCTGGGTGGAAGACGAACCCTGGGGTTTCGCGCCCTTCCATTACGGACGGTGGGCGTTCGTGGAGAGTAGTTGGTGTTGGGTACCTGGACCGGTCTATGTGCGTCCGGTGTACGCTCCCGCCTTGGTTGCTTTTGTGGGAGGCGGAGGATTCCATCTTTCCATTGGTGTCGGAGAGGGAGTGGGCTGGTTTCCGCTCGGGCCGCGAGAAGTCTACATTCCTCCGTACCGCGTGAGCCGTATCTACGTGAACAACGTGAATATCACCAACACGCGCGTGAATGTCACACAAGTCACTAATGTCTACAACAACTACACTGTGAATCGCGTGACCAACATCACGTATGTGAACCAGCGCGTCAATAACAGTGTTACGGTTGTCTCGCACGATACTTTCGTGAACGCGCGACCGGTGGATCGTAACCTCGCTCGTGTCGACGCGCGTCAATTGGCTGAGGCCCCAATCAATCACGGATCGCCGGTTCCGCCAGTTCGCACCAGTGTCATTGGCGCTGGAGCTCCGGCACGTTTCCGTCCCCCAGCCGCCATCGAGAACCGGCGCGTGGTAGCAACTCGCAATCCCACTCCGCCCCGCGCTTCCTTCGAACAGCAACGCCAGGTGGCGAATGTCCGGACTGAAACTCCAGCCCCAGCTCCCTCTCGCGTCCCGGAGTCCATCCAGAACAACCGCGTCGACCAACAGCGCAACGTGCCGCGGCCCGGAGTGTCAATCCAGCCGCGTGAGCCAATACAGGACAATCGCCAAGCGGAAGCGCAGCGTCCGGAAGCGCGTCAGCCTCAAAGTAACCGCCCCGCAGAGTCGTATGGCGAGAATCGCAACGTCGCCCATCCACCCGACGGGTATAACAATCGCAACGACTCAAACCCGGGACATCCGCTCGTCCGGCAAGCGCCGGCTCCCCAGCCGAGGCCGCAGGTGGACCAGAACGAGGCCAACAAGTTCCGCACTTGGCAGCAACAACGCCCGCCCGCTCCGCAAAACCGCGGAAACACTTCTCGACCGCCAGAGAATCGTGCCCCTCAAAGCCATAACGAAGATCACAAGAAATAACTACTCCACGAGATGGCTTATTTCGGGAGAGCTTCGGCTCTCCCGATTTGGCTATTAGGCATCCGCGGCCCCCAGTCAAGTTTTTCTCCACACTGCCGATCTGTTTCGCAAACCCTCTCTGTAAGGTGGTCTACTCGTCATGCATGCTAGGTCTGCAAAGAGGCTTTTCCCGTGACACTGCCCTCTTGGACGAGCACAGCTGTCGGCTTGGCGATCCTTCTGCAGGGGGAATGGGCTGTCCCACTGCTGGTCATGATTGTTCTTGCCCAGCAAGTCTGGATCTTTCTGGCCGCCCGCCGCTCGGCAAATCGCGACGAACTCTTCAAGATCATCACAGAGAACGCCGCCGACATGATCGCTCTCGTAAACGTGAAAGGCCGCCGTCTATAACAGCCCGGCCTATCAGAAGGTCCTCGGCTACACCGCTGCCGAACTGGCGCGGACACCCGTTTTCGAGCAGATTCATCCCGACGATCGCGCCCGGGTGTTGGAGGCTTCGCGCTTAGCTCGGCAGACTGGTATTGGTCAGAACTTGCAATATCGCATTCGTCATAAAAATGGCTCCTGGCGAATATTGGAATCGACGGCAAGTACGATCCGCAACTCAAAAGGAGAGGTCGAGAAGCTTGTTATCGTCAATCGAGACGTGACCGCCCGAGAAGAGGTCGAACTGAAGCTTGCTCACGATGCCTTGCATGATGCGCTCACCGGGCTTCCCAATCGTCGGGTCTTCCTCGAGCGAATCGAGCGCTGCTTCTCGCAAGCCCGACGTGATCCCAATTTCCGCTACGCTGTCTTGCTGGTAGATATCGATCGCTTCAAGGACTTCAACAGTGATTTCGGGCCAGTTGTGGCGGATCGTGTCATGGTCGAAATCGCTCGCCGCCTCGAGTCCTCTCTGCGCGACGTCGATGCGCTCTCCTGCTCGGCCGACAACTCTGGTGCGATTGATCAGCTACTTTCACGCTTTGGTGGAGATGAATTTACGATTCTGCTCGATGGCCTCCACGATCCCAGCGATTCCATGCGTGTCGCGCATCGGATCCAGTCTGCGCTCAAGCTTCCGGTCACGTTGATGGGCATGCGCCTCGCGCGGCCACGGGTCAGCATCGGTATCGTGCTGAGCGATCCAGCCCTTGAACGCGCCGATGATCTGCTCAATGACTCGGAGACCGCTCTGCGCCAGGCCCAAGCCTTGGGTGGCAATCGCGCCGAACTTTTTGATACGGCCATGCACACACGCGCTGTGCATCGCCTCCAGTTGGAAGATGAGCTTCGCGCCGCGCTGAGTCGTCGACAGTTGTGCGTGTATTACCAGCCGATTGTTTCCCTGAAGGTTCGTAAGATTGCCGGCTTTGAAGCGCTCGTGCGCTGGCAACACCCGGTTCACGGCCTTATCTGTCCCGACCGTTTCCTCGAGGTTGCCGAGGACGCCGGACTCATCGCGTCCGTCGATCAATGGGTGATGTTGTAAGCTTGCCGGCAGACCTGCCGCTGGCAAAGCGAATATCCCGCCATCGGACCGCTGAAAATAGCAGTTAATATTTCCGCACAGCATTTCGCCAGCCCGCATTTGCTGGACGAGATTCGCGGGGTCCTTCACGAAACAAAGATTGAAGCAGCCGCACTTCAACTCGAAGTCATGGATCGGATCGCGATGAACGATCCACCGCATACGGCGGATGTCTTGTCCCAACTGCAGCGCCTTCATGTCACGACTGCCATCGACGATTTCGGGACTGGCAGCACATCGCTTTCCCACCTGCGATCGTTTTCTGTCAGTCTTCTCAAGATTGATCGTCCCCTGGTGACCACGCTGCTCTCTGATCGCGCCAGTCACGATGTGATCGAGCAACTTCTAAGCCTTGGTCGGAACTGGAAAATTGAGGTCGCCGCTCAGGGAATCGAGAAGACCGCACAATGCGAAGCTCTCAAGGAACTCGGATGCATGTTTGGCCAAGGATACCTCTTCTCTGCTCCTATACATGCCGACTCAGTAACGCAACTCCTTCGCGACCAAGTTGCTCCGACTGTCGCCACCAGTCACGGGCGCTGAATCTTCTTAAACGATCGCCCTACTTTCCCCACGCTCGATCCAAAAATAGATATCGATCTCTTATCCCATCCTTTTCGGCTGCTGGAGACGCACTTAAATGCATGACCTGCCAGCCGTTCTCCGATACATAAGGCGGCCACTTCGGCAAACCTTCACCGTTCGGATCTCCGCTGCGCGCGAAGTTCGCCCAGTACTTCTGCATCTGCTCACTAAGCCGATAGTCTTCCGGACGCCACGGTATCCCTTTCTTTGAATCCAACTGGCCAAACACGTACTCGATCTCGGCTGAGTGATACGCTCCTAATCCCTCCGGTTTATCTGCCGACGGCAACGACAAATCAAACCTGTAGCGATATACAACCTGCTTCCCAGAGGTCTTTTGTGCTTCGATCCACTTCCAAGTCGCCCACGCAATGAACTGATCTCCCGAATAGTCTTCCGCCGAGCGCAGTGCCTCGACGTCTGTTCTCGCGGGATACAGCTTCAAGAATTCGCCCGCGTGCGGCCCAAACTCCTTTTTAGCGAATGCCTTCGCGTTGGCGGCGGTCGGCCTGTCTTTGCCAGAAAGTACGCGAAAGCCTCCTTCATCTCGATTCCATCCCGCCAGCAACGGCACGTCATTTTGTTTTCCGGCAGCAAAGATTGATGGTACGGACTTTGGCAGGAAGTAACCATCGACGTCCGGGCCGAAGCTGAACACATCCCGCTCTCCCTCTTTCCTCATCGACGCGTCGAGCACCTTCTCCGCTGGAATCGCCCTCAGCTCCGCTAGCGTTTTTGCACCGAGGGCTATTTGGCCGAACTTCGCATCCTCGGGACCACGCTCCGACGCAGGACGGAACCTCAGGCCCTCCTTCGAAAACGCACCCCCACTCTCGCCAATTGCTTTGTGAAACAACCCCTTCGCCAAAGGAGATGCCATTTGTGCGCTAACGGAAAACGATCCGGCACTCTCGCCAAAGATCGTCACATTTCGCGGATCACCGCCAAATCCTGCGATGTTCCTCTGCACCCATTGCAAAGCTGCCATCTGATCCATCAACCCGTAGTTGCCGGCAGCGTGATTCTCCGCCTCCGATGCAAGCCCTGGATGCGCGAAGAAACCAAAAATCCCGAGCCGGTAATTCATCGACACGACGACCACTTCTTGCTTCGCCAGGTTGTGCCCATTTTGTCGCGGCTCCGAAGTTCCACCCGCTACGAAACCGCCACCGTAAAACCACACCATCACAGGCAGATCTTTTGCGTTCGCAGGCACCCACACGTTCAGCGTCAGACAATCCTCGCTTCCACCTGGGTCCGGGAAGACCATATCTCCGTAGACGGGGCCCTGCATACAATGCGCACCAAACTCCGTTGTATTGCGTACTTCTGTCCACTTTGCGACGGGAGCGGGCGGGCGCCATCGCAAATTGCCGACCGGCGGCGCTGCAAATGGAATCCCGAGGAACGTATTAATTCCGTCCTCCGTCTTTCCCTCAACAGTTCCAGTATCTGTCTTGACCTGCGGACCTCTAACCTGTCCCATTGCTTCCGATCCAATCAAGTTCAGCATCACCGTGATGAAAATGCACAACTGTCCCGCTTTGCGCATCTACGCTTCTCCGACCTGCCTGACGATACTAACGCCGTTTCACGACTCGGGAACTCGGCGCACAACTCTCAGCGATCCGCGTACGCACGCTACACTAGTTTCCATGGACATTCGCACCGATCAGATTTCGCCTCGCGAACTCTACGGCACGCTTCTCATCGCCGTCGGCCCACGACCGATTGCCTGGGTTTCTACCCTGAGCAAGACTGGTCAGCCGAACCTTGCGCCTTTCTCTTTTTTCAATGCGGTCTCCGCCACACCGCCGATGCTCGGTTTCTCTCCTGGAATCCGCAAACTTCAGGACGGCACTGAGCCCAAGGGCACGGTCGTCAATATTCGTGAAACGGGCGAATTCGTAGTGAACATCGTGACCTTTGAACTGGCTGAGGTCATGAACATCACCAGCGGAGAGTACGAGCATGGTGTGAATGAATTCGAATTGGCTCGCATCGCGACTCGGCCCTCACTGGTAGTTCGGCCGCCACAGGTGGCAGCGTCACCGGTAAGTTTTGAATGCAAGCTTGATCGAATTCTGGACTTCGGCAGTCCAATTACTGGCAGCCTCGTAATCGGAGAGGTCGTAGCCTTGCACGTGGAAGATAGTATCCTACAGAATGGACACCTCGATTTGAATGCTCTCGACCTGATCGGACGAATGGGCGGCGCTCAGTACACACGCACGACGAGTCGCTTTGAGATGCAGAGACCGGTCGTGAAGCGCTGAACCAAGCCCATGGCCAATCTTTTGATGCCGTTGGAGCGGAGTAGAGAAAATCCGACGTCGCTCGGTGACTCACCCTCGATAAGGCGACTTTTCCTTCTACACGACAAAGTATTTCGCCGCCGGATGATGGACCACGATCGCCGAAGTCGACTGCTCCGGTTCCAGCAGGAATCCGGTCGTTAGCCGCACACCCACGTTCTCTTCTGGATGAAGCAATGCGAACAGCTTGGTTTGGTCCTCAAGATTGGGGCAGGCCGGATACCCGAACGAATACCTCGATCCACGATACTTCTGATGGAATAAATCCCGGATATGTGGCGAATCTTCGCCCGTGATCCCAAGTTCATGTCGCATCGTCCGGTGGTGATACTCAGCCAACGCCTCCGCAGTCTCCACGCTCAGGCCGTGCAGGTACAGATACTTCGTATATTCCCCGCCTTCAAACAACCGCTGCGTGTCAACCGATGCCTTCGCGCCGATCGTCACTAGCGATAGGCCCAGCACATCAAGCTTCCCCGACGTTTTAGGCGCAAAGAAATCCGAAATACCGATGGCGTCTGCCTTGTACTCACCGGCTGCCTTAATGATGGAATCGCCGGGCTGCTTGATTCCGAGGTTCACGACCTTGTAGCCGTTATTGGATAGGATGATGTCCACAAGGTTCTTTCCAATGTCGTGCACATCAGCCTTCACCGTCGCCAGCACGATCGTTCCCTTCTGTTGCGCACCGGATGACTTTTCCATCTTCGGCTCGAGATAGGCGACCGCCTGCTTCATTACGCCCGCCGAATCCAGCACGGACGGCAACTGCATCTTGCGTGCGCCAAATAGCTCCCCAACCGTCCGCATTCCGTCCAGCAGGACCGTATTGATAATGTCGAGCGGCGAGTACTCGCCGAGCGCCGACTCCAACAACTGTTCCAAAGACTGCTTGTGCTCGCCCTCACCCACTGACTTCTCACCGTTGATGATCGCGAACTTCAGCTTGTCTTCAATCGAGAGCGTCTCTACGCGTGCCGTGGTGGAAGCCTGCGGCTTTCCTTTCAACCCGGCAAAGTGAGCCTTGTAGACCTGGAGCGGATCACCGGCCGATGCATCGCGATGAATTAGCTTGCTCGCGAGCTCAACTTCCTCCTGAGGAATCTTGTACAAGGGATAGATTTTGGTGTAGTTAACAATGGCCATATCAAGCCCATTGTCGACCGCCTCATGCATGAAGACGCTGTTCAGCACACGCCGCGGGTACGCATCCAGTCCGAACGAAATGTTACTGACGCCGAGAATCGTCTTTACATCCGGGAGTTCGCGCTTAATTCGCTTAACGGCTTCGAGGGTCTCCATTCCCGCCGTGCGGTACTCCTCTTGACCGGTCGAAATCGGCAGCGTCAAAGCGTCAAAGATCAGATCCGCGCCTCGGATCCCGTACTTCTTCGTTGCGAGCTCATAGATTCGTTTTGCGATTGCGACCTTTTTGTCCGCGGTCAGCGCCATTCCGTCTTCGTCGATGGTTAATGCGATCACCGCCGCTCCGTAACGCTTCGCCATCGGCAAAACCTTCGAAGTCCGCTTCTCGCCGTCCTCGAGATTGATGGAATTGATGATCGCTTTACCGGGAATTCGCTTGAGCGCCTCTTCCACCACATCGGCCTCGGTCGAATCGACAAGAATCGGGGCCGGCACGCGGGTCGCAACCCGCTCCAGAATCGATGTGATGTAGCCCTTCTCGTCCTCGCCCACGATCGCGCAGCAGAGATCCAGCATGCGCGATCCGTCGTTCACCAGTTTTTTGGCCAGCGCGAGAATGTCGTCGTACTTTCTGCCGCGCACAAGATTGCGGAAATGCTCCACCCGCGTGGTGGTGTTCATCTCCTCGGCCACGATCAAGGGCTTGGGTTCCAGGTCTAGTGGTACCGACGTGTATGCGCTCGACGCGGCGCCGACTGCCTTGACCTCGCGCAGCGCAGGCTCGATACCCGAGACCGCATCCACCACGGCTTTAAGGTGCTCGGGAGTAGTTCCACAGCATCCACCGACCACGCGCACTCCATAATCCTGGACGAAGTGCTCGTGGTATTTGGCCAGCTCCTCCGGCGTCAGCTTGAATACGGCAACTCCCCCTTCGTTCACGGGCAGGCCAGCGTTGGGCAGAACCGAGACCTCTTGTCGAATTGGCACCCAGGTACCGAACCGCATCATTCATTTCGGCGGGACCGGTGGCGCAATTCAACCCAAGGATATTCAGATCGAGCAGTTCGAGAGCAGTCACTGCTGCGCCGATTTCGGTGCCGAGCAGCATCACTCCGGAATCCTGCACCGTTACCTGCACCGGTAGAGGCAGCCACGTGCCGGCCTTTCGCATTGCGTCCAGAGACGCGATGGTTGCGATTTTCGCTTGGAGCAAGTCCTGGCAGGTCTCTACCAGCAACAGATCGACGCCCCCCTCGATCAGTGCGAGCGCCTGCTCGACGAACGTGTCCAGCATTTGCTCGTAGGTGATGTGACCAAGAGACGGAAGCTTGGTAGTTGGACCCATCGATCCCGCAACAAAGCGGGGCTTATCTTTCGTGGAGAATTGAGCGGCCACTTCTTTGGCTAGCTTGGCGGCGGCGATGTTGATTTCCGCCACACGATCCTTCAGATCGAACTCGCCCAGCACGATGCCACTGCCGCCAAACGTATTTGTCTCTACCACGTCGCAGCCAACCGCGAAAAAATGACGCGTGAGTGTCCCGAATCAGATCGGGGCGGCTCAACACCAATACTTCGCTGCAATTCTCCTTCCCCCAGTAATCGTCCAGGGTAGGATTGCGCTTGTGGATGTTGGTCCCCATCGCGCCGTCATACACGACAACGCGCTCTTTCACGGTTTGTAGAAAATCCGCCATTCTCAGCTATTAGCTCTTAACTCGCTATTTTTCAGCAATTCCAAACCAGTCAATTGCGGCAAACCGTCGCTCATTGGCAAGAATTACGTGGGCACAGAGGCCCTCGCCTGTACAGCGACGGCGATGGTGGCCCTTGTTTTTGCAACGACCAAAAGCCAACAGCCAACGACCGCTCCCATGCACGAACGCCGGCCCGCTCGAGGACCGGCGTTAGACATGAACGTTCAATCTTGAACTCGTTAGCTCCCCTGGATCATCGACGCCGGCGCGCCGCCTGCCACCTCTGCTGCGTTGAAGACCGCGTTGGCCCCCATGTGCGCCGGCGCGGCCGCCAACATCTGCTCCTTGCGATAAATCAGGTCGGTTGCGTTGAACGTCGCCAGTTCGAACCCGTGACCATGCGTGATCGCGTCCGTCGGACACGCTTCCACGCAATAACCGCAAAAAATGCAGCGGTTGTAGTCAATGTTGTACACCTTGGCGTAGCGCTCGGCGCCGCTCACCCGATTCGTCTCGGTGTTTTCCGCAGCCTCAATATAGATGCAGTTTGATGGACACGCAGCTGCGCACAAAAAACAGGCAACACACTTCTCGAGTCCGTTTTCGTCGCGCTGCAGCACGTGCATCCCACGGAACCGCTCCTGGAACTTGGCGCCCTTTAACGGCCCCGGGCCGTCTGGGTAGTTCTCGACCTGGGTGGGCTGAAACATCTCCATGAAGGTGATGCTCATTCCCTTGGCGATTGCGGCTATGTTCTTCAAAACCGACATGCTCTATCAGTATACCGAAAGGCGCAAGATCGCGGGGATCGCGGGTTGAACAGTGGCATGACTTGTCCGTGTCCGCGCTGAGCCGTACGAACTAAGACTTATTGTTCAGACTTGAGGGTGGAATCACGCCGAACAATGGAATCGAAACTAAATCTTCCGCCACCTTGGATGCTATGTAGAGAAACACAAAGCGGTACACAACGGGCAGATCACCCTTGTTGATGATGCTTGAGACGCGCAATGTTCCGCATTTGGCCGGTTCATTGACAGGGGTTGCCCGAGAGGTTATCCTCGGCCGGAAAGCCTAGTCCCCCGGGCGATTCGGCCGAACCTGTGCGAAGCGACTCTTCCAATCAGCAAATCACTGAGCTATTGGTGCGTTGGCGCAGTGGGGATCAGCAGGCGCTCGATGCTCTTGTCCCACTTGTCTACAGCGAACTCCATCAAATCGCTCATCACTACCTGCAACGCGAACGATTGGATCACACGTTGCAAAGCACCGCACTCGTCCATGAAGCATACGTTCGCCTTGTAGGACATAATGTGCCGCAGTGGCAGGATCGGGCTCATTTTTTTGGCGTTGCAGCGCGAGTCATGCGTCAGATTCTGGTGGAATACGCTCGAAGTCATCAGGCCGCAAAGCGCGGCGGCGGCGTCTGCAAAGTCACCCTGAATGAGGATTTAGAGGCAGCACCCAAGCCCGTCGATCTCGACGTGATCATGCTGGATGACGCGCTCAAAGGTCTTGCGCTGCTCGACGAACAACAGTCTCGAATCGTAGAACTGAGGTTCTTTGCCGGACTCTCCATCGAAGACACCTCTGAGGTTTTAGGCATATCTCCGGCGACTGTCTCGCGTGAGTGGACTTCCGCTCGCGCCTGGTTGCATCGCGAAGTCACCCGCGGGTCGACGGCATAGTCGTTAATGCGAACCTGTCTGGTCGACGTATTTCCTTAATTCATCCCGTGAAATCTCTCACTCTCGAAGTGCAGCATACAGCGATTCCTTCCATCGAGCGTTGTCGATCGTCCAGCACACTTTTACTTTGCGGCTCTCACGTATGATCGGTTCCCATACGGTCCCGTTTCGCTCGTCGTCGGCAACGTTCAACCGATCGACCACAGTCATTCCGCGGGTGAGCTGACTGTCGGTCTCCACATCGGCATAGTGAGAGCTCCAGCTTGTTCCAACGCTCGGATCAAGAGCCAAACACATGGCAATCGGATCAGGCAAAGAGATGCCGTCCTCTCCGGTCTGTACCTTGAATGCCTTCCGCGCGTGGCTGTTGCACTCAATCGCGAAACCGGAAAGCTTCGTGTCGAACCTCTGAATTTTCACAATATCTGACTCGTTCAGAACCGCGTCGCCGCGTGAAAGGTGCCAACCGATCAGTTCAATGGGAAGATCACTGCGAAGAACGATGCGTGCCGCTTCGGGGTCAACCCAGATATTGTATTCGGCTGCCGGAGTCACATTTCCTTCGCAGCAAGGCGCACCGCCCATCACCACGCACCGGCTTATGTTTTTGGCGATGGATGGCTTCTTCGCCACGGCCAAGGCAATGTTGGTTAACGGCGCCAGTGTGACCACGACGAGCCCCGGATGTGCTTCGGCTGCTTCTATGATGGCGTCGACCGCATCCATGTCGCCGGCAGGCTGACCGGCAGCCGAGTAGCCGTGATCGCCAAGACCATCTCGACCGTGAAACCAAGTCGCGTTCTGATACGGCCGAAGAAGAGGCTTATCGGCACCCGCATACACGGGAACCTTGGCTCCGCACAGCTCAACGGTATACAAGGCATTGCGTGTAGACTGCTGAACATCAACATTTCCAGCGACCGTCGTAATAGCGACCACCTGAATGTCGCGCGTGCGCAGCGCCATGATGATGGCTACGGCATCGTCGGAGGCGGTGTCTGTATCGATGAGAAAATGTCGCATGGCGGCGTAAGGATAACAAACATCGTTTTCCACAAATTTTGCTGGCCATATTTTGCTGTTTGATCAGCTCTCTTCTCGGCCACGCACCTTGACCCCTATCATTGCGCATCCTAGTATGCACTTTGAATCATGTGTTCAGGCCGGTGCCGAATTCTGCACAATTACTTCTTGCTAAAGATCTTCCCTTTTTGCGCCGCGGTGCTGCTCATTTCCTGTCTTCCGGCTACGTCCCAAATTTCTGTGCCAACGAAAGCTCCCTCTCCAGTCGCCAATTTCGTTGATTTAGCGGAAAAATCGGGACTCACGATGATGAACGTTTTCGGCGGCCGCGACACGAAAAAGTACATCATTGAGACCACCGGCACCGGGGTGGCAATTTTCGACTATGACAACGATGGATGGCCCGACATCCTGATCGTGAATGGCACAACCTTGGAGGGTTTTCCGAAAGACAAGGCTCCCACCAACCACTTATTTCGAAACAATCACGATGGCTCCTTCAGCGACGTCACCGCCCAAAGTGGGCTGAGCGGTTCAGGATGGGGCCAAGGCGTGTGCGTCGGCGACTACGATAACGATGGTTGGGAAGATGTCTACATCACCTACTATGGCAAAAATCGCCTCTATCACAATCGGAACGGCGTTTTCGTTGAAGTGGGAGAGAAATCAGGAACGGCCGGAGACGGAAAAGCCTGGGGCACTGGCTGCGCGTTCGTGGACTACGATCGCGATGGTTTGCTCGATTTGATGGTGGCGAATTATGTCGATTTTGATATTTCGACAGCGCCGGTCCCCGGGGAGCGCGCCTCTTGTGTTTGGAAAGGCGTCCCGGTGATGTGCGGACCCCGTGGACTTGCGGGCGCGAAGAACATCCTCTATCACAATCTGGGCAATGGAAAGTTCGAAGATGTAAGCACCAAGTCTCACATCGACAAGACTTCGGGACACTACGCCTTTACCGTCGCGACATTCGATTATGACGATGATGGTTGGCCCGATATCTATGTTGCGTGCGACAGTACTTCGAGCATCCTGTACCACAACAATCGTGACGGAACCTTTACGGATGTCGCGGTGAGCGCAGGCGCCGCCTACAACGAGGATGGCCGGGAACAAGCCGGCATGGGCGTTGCAATCGGAGACTTCAACGGTGATGGGAAGCTCGACATTTTTAAAACCAATTTCTCTGACGATACCTCAACGTTGTACCGCAACAATGGGAACGGAACCTTCGATGATGTCACCTTCGCAGCTGGTCTCGGATTACACACGCAGTACTTGGGTTGGGGAACGGCTTTTTTCGACTTCGACAACGACGGTTGGCCCGATCTTTTATTAGTGAACGGCCACGTCTACCCGGAGGTCGACAAGCAAAAACTTGGAAGCAGCTACGAAGAGCCCCGCATTCTCTATCACAATGACGGCGCCGGTAAGTTTGAAGACATCTCAGCCCAGGCCGGACCGGGGATCACGATTCCGCACGCAGGCCGAGGCCTTGCAGTTGGGGACTTGTGGAACGATGGAAAGCTCTCGGCAGTAATTTCCAATATGAATACCCTTCCAAGTCTCCTGGTAAATCAGGTTCGTACAACGAATCATTGGGTTGGCCTACGCACGGTGGGAACAAAATCGAATAGAGACGGCATCGGCGCACGCTTAATCGTGAAGTCCGGCGCCAGAATCTTGGTCGATGAAGTTCGCAGCGGTTCGAGTTACAACTCGAACCACGACATGCGAGTCCATTTTGGACTAGGGACGAGTACCAAGATCGATTATCTCGACGTGCGCTGGCCAAGCGGTCTCGTAGAGAGGTTTGCGGATCTGCCGGTTGATAAGATTCACACGATCAAAGAAGGTAGCGGTCAACCGTTCGACGCAAATGCACAGAAGCAGGTTGGGAAGCCTTAAGAGTCGCAACGCCGCCGTCTGGGGACGACGCCTGCTTCTATCCGTTTGCCTTCGCCACGAATAGAATCGCCAATCCGTAAAAAACAAACATAAGTAACAGGTACAGCTTGGCGCGCGGCCCAGACCCGTCAAATTCCTTCCACGCGAAGATTCCCCAGAGGGCTGCGACCATGGGCGCGGATTGACCAATCGCGTACGAGATGGCGACGCCTGTAAAACTGGCAGCGACCATATTGAAGACCGTCCCAGTTCCCCAGATGAAGCCACCTAGCAACCCAAGCAGATGCCCCGAAGCCGGGCCGCGAAAAAATCCGCTAAAGCGAACCGGTTCGCCTACCAGAGGGTGCTTCATAAAATAAATGTTCCAAATGAAGCACGAGAGTAGCGCGCCAAGAGTAAGAAATACGCATGCGGCGTAGGGTCCGAGCGCATTGCCGACCGTCATCGCGCGGGTTAGAAATGGCGCCCACAGTCCCATCAGAACTCCAGAGACGACGCACACGATCAGGCTCTTTTTCGAGACTACTCGCCCCGTGCCCGCCAAACTTCCGTAGGCCTTTCCGTCGAGGATCACAGCGAGCAGGGCGCACGCGACTCCGAGCGCCAGCAGCATCGGGTTCCCCCTAGGCTGCAAAACGTAGCTCAATACGACGCCAACCACCAGCGCAATACCAATCGAGATGGGGAAGGCGACCGAAAGTCCCGCCATGTCGATGGCTGCCACGAGCAAGAGGTTAGCCAGGTTGAACCATGCGCCGCCGATCAGCGCATAAACCACATTAGAAACACCGGCCGAGTGAATGTTCTCTACGAGGCTCTGTGAGTTATGTCCCGTGCTGCCCATCGTGTGGCCCAAAATGAGCGAGATCAGAAAAATACCGATCGCATAGTCCCAATAGAAAAGCTCGAATCGGTAGTTCTTAACGCCCTTGTAGGTGTTGGCCCAGGAGCCCCAGCAGAAGGCGCTCGTGATCATCATCAACAGCGCGACACTCAAAGTTTGAGGCGTATACATCGTGGCTCCTTGTCAGACGACAGCCGCAATCACTTCCAATGCCACGTCGTGTTCTCTCAACGACTGAACCGCGACTCACTTGCCTTGCACTCTTGAGACAAACATCTGCAGAAAGCGATCGGCGTCTACGTCCGTGCATACTCTTGCATTCGGGCTCACCTGCTCTACGCCTTCGATAACGTAACGATCACCATGCAGCACGTTTCGCTCGACTGCCCCTCTTCGGTTAGCAACCGTCTCGCCCCGCGTGAATTCGCCCCGTGTCTCGACCTCCACGTGCATTGCAGGTGCTTTGACCAGGCTGGCGTCGATGGCGACTCCCACCGCCAGAGGATCGTACATTGGTGTACCTGAAGATCCAAACTTGGCAGAGAGAGCGATCAAATATTGAGCCACTCCATGAACAAAGTCATTGACCGGTCCGTGTTTCATGTTCAACTGGTCAAGATATTTCTGAGAGAGAAGTGTTTTGTCGCCCACGTCGAGCCCGACCATGGTGAGCGGCCAACCTGCCTGGAAGACGATTTGCGCCGCTTCAGGATCGTTGTAGATGTTCGCTTCGGCTGCGGCATTAACGTTCCCCCCGGAAATTGACCCTCCCATGAGTACGACCTCTTTGACCAGCGGAACAATCGAAGGATCTTTCGAGACTGCGAGTGCTATGTTCGTCAGCGGTCCGACCGGCACAAGAGTTATCTCGTGCGGCGATGCATGAACCAACTGAATGATCAGGTCCGGACCGAAGTGGCCATCAACCTTACATTTGGTGGGTGGCAACTCGATATCTGCCAGGCCGTTCTTGCCGTGCCAGAACTCTGCGGTTATCAATTTCTGGAAGAGTGGATGCTGCGCGCCTGCGGCTACCGGGATGTCGCACCGGTTCGCAAGAGAAACCATCCGCAAGGCGTTTTCAAGGCCTTGAGTCGCAGTCACATTACCCGGTACAACCGTGATGGCGCGAACATCCAGTTCTGGCGAGTTGAGCGCCAACATCAAGGCCATCGCGTCATCGGTGCCGGGATCGGTATCAAAAATGATTTTCTTAGGAGTGGCCGAAACGGGGATGGACGCGGCAACGAAAACAAGCAAGAGAAGGTTCGACAGACAGGCTGCTCGCCGACGAGCGGGGCTGATGTTTTTCAGGGAAATTTCTCCGGAGTTTTACCGGAGCGTAGCCTAGCGTCGCGAACGAAATGATGTCAAGGGAACTTTGCTGCCATTTCGCCGGTTGCACCGTATCTGCCGTACAATGCTGGAACGATGCTTCGCGAAAACGCCAAGCGCCCAGGAATTGCGGTAAGCGCGCCAAAAAACACTGCCGAAAAGATTGCGCCAGGTTCGGTAGCTCCGATCGCCACCCTCTCTGGCAAAGCTCTTCTCTCCAATCGTCGCATTCCGTTAAATCTCGATTGGGTTGAGCAAGTCCGCGTGAACACGAGCGCTGTCGAAAGGCGCGCGCAGAGTCACGTGGCGCGGCGAACGGTAAAGAAGGATTGGCAGGCCGCTTGGCTTCTTCGGGCCATCACTTGCATGGACCTCACTACGCTCTCGGGAGACGACACTGACGAGCGCGTGCGGCGTCTCTGCGCCAAGGCTAAGTATCCCCTGCAGGAAACGTTGGTGAAGCAGCTCGGCATTGCAGAGCTCGAGATCAAGGTCGCTGCGGTGTGCGTATATCATCGCTTCGTAGAGACAGCGTCACGAGCGCTTGAGGGCAGCGGGGTCCGTGTGGCGGCGGTTTCCACCGGATTCCCCGCGGGCCTTTCTCCGGTTGAGGAGCGAATTGCTGAGATCCGACGATCCGTCGAAGCCGGGGCGGATGAGATTGACATCGTTATTACGCGCGCCCTCGTTTTCGGCGGTCGCTGGCAGGAGTTATACGACGAGGTTGCGGCATTCAAAGAGGCGTGCGGTCATGCCCATATGAAGGCGATTCTAGGGACTGGCGACTTGCTTACGCTGCGCAATGTTGCGCGTGCCAGCACGGTTGCCATGATGGCGGGCGCCGATTTCATCAAAACGTCCACCGGCAAAGAGTCCGTGAATGCGACTCTTCCAGTCGGCCTGGTGATGGCCCGAGCGATTCGTGAGTATGCGAATGAAACCGGAATGGCTGTTGGATTTAAACCTGCTGGAGGAATCCGGACGGCGAAGCAGTCTACCGAATGGCTCGCTCTGATGAAAGAAGAGCTGGGCGATGCGTGGATGAAGGCGGAACTTTTCCGCTTCGGTGCCAGCTCCTTATTGAATGATATTGAACGCCAACTCGAGCATCATGCGACCGGCCGCTATTCGGCCGACTATCGTCATCCAATCGCATAGATCCGAATGGAAGGACCTGACTAGAAGGCATGAGCATCGCTGAAAAATTTCTGACGATGGAATATGGTCCTGCGCCAGAAGATCCGAAAGACGCACTTCTCTGGTTAGATGGACACAATCGACGATTCGGGCATTTCATCGACGGTGCATGGCGCGATCCTTCAAACGGCATCTTCTTCGACTCGTCCGATCCGGCAACCGGCGAGAAGATCGCGTCCATTGCTCAGGGATCGAGTGCCGACATTGATGCCGCTGTGCAGGCCGCGCGGACCGCGCTTCCGGCATGGCGGGCCCTGACTCCACACAGGCGCGCGCGTTATCTCTACGCCATGGCGCGATCTGTGCAAAAACACTCACGACGCTTGGCGGTGCTGGAAACCATCGATAACGGAAAGCCGATCCGCGAGAGTCGTGACATCGACATTCCGCTGGTAGCGCGGCACCTTTATCATCACGCGGGCTGGGCTCAGTTGGTCGAGTCAGAATTCCCCGGCTACACAGCTTGTGGGGTAGTAGGACAGATCATTCCCTGGAATTTTCCTCTGCTCATGCTGTCGTGGAAGATCGCTCCCGCGCTAGCCACCGCTAACACAGTTGTGTTGAAGCCTGCAGAGTTCACTCCGTTGACGGCGCTGGCGTTTGCCGATATCTGCCGCGAAATCGGCCTTCCCCCAGGCGTGGTGAACATCGTGACTGGCGACGGCTCGACGGGCGAAGCGCTCGTGAAGCATCCGGACGTCGATAAAATTGCCTTTACCGGGTCGACAGAAGTCGGTCGTGCGATTCGCAATGCAACCTCCACGAGTCACAAGCGATTGTCGCTCGAACTCGGCGGCAAATCGCCCTTCCTCATTTTCGAGGACGCAGATCTCGATAGCGCTGTGGAAGGACTGGTTGACGGCATCTGGTTCAACCAGGGGCAGGTTTGCTGCGCCGGTTCGCGTCTGCTTATGCAGGAAAGCATCGCCGAACCGCTGATGGAAAAAGTTCGCGCCCGCATGAGCACTTTGCGCGTTGGACCACCGCTCGACAAAGCAATCGATATCGGCGCGATCGTTGCTCCCGTGCAACTGGAGAGAATACGGCGTTTGGTGGACCAGGGTGTCGCCGAAGGCGCGACTTGCTGGCAGCCGCAAATCACCATGCCTTCTCGCGGCCTTTATTTTCCGCCCACGCTGCTGAGTAACGTCCATCCTACTTCGATCGTGGCACAGCAGGAAATCTTTGGCCCGGTTCTCGCTGCCATGACTTTTCGTACGCCCGCGGAGGCAGTGGAGCTTTCCAACAATACGGTTTACGGTTTGGCCTCTTCCGTGTGGAGCGAAAGTATTAACGTCGCACTCCAGGTAGCGGCACAGATCAAGGCAGGTGTCGTCTGGGTCAACTGCACGAATCTCTTCGACGCCTCGTGCGGCTTCGGCGGATACCGCGAAAGCGGATACGGTCGCGAAGGTGGACGTGAAGGACTCCTGGAATATCTGGAGCCCGTATGGTTCAAGAATGCGCCCGTGCTGCCTACCTCGGTGACTGGGGAAAACGATTCCAACGACAATCAGCAACAGGCTGGGCTCGCAATCGACAGAACCGTCAAGTTGTACATTGGCGGGAAACAGGCGCGCCCGGATTCGGGGTACAGTATCCAGGCCCGCGGCCTCGATGGTAAGCTCCTTGGGGAAGCTCCACTCGGCAACCGGAAAGACATTCGCAACGCGGTAGAGGCCGCGCGAAAGGCCTCCGGCTGGGCGAAGACCACGGCACATAATCGCGCGCAAATCCTCTACTACATGGCGGAGAACCTGTCGCTGCGCCAGGAGGAAATCGCCCGACGGCTCTCGGCTGCTGTAGGCAAAGCGAAAGCCGAGAAGGAAATCAGCACTGCGATCGAGCGCATCTTCTCGTATGCCGCGTGGGCCGACAAGTATGACGGCGCGGTACACAGTCCTCCGTTCCGCACAATTACGATCGCAATGAACGAGCCGGTCGGGACGATCGGAATCGTCTGCCCGAACGAGGCCCCACTGCTCGGCTTGCTGTCTCTGGCACTCCCTGCTCTGGCAACTGGAAATACCGCGGTGGTTGTGCCTTCAGAAACCTACCCTCTTATTATTGGGGACCTCTATCAGGTGTTCGATACCAGCGATCTGCCCGGAGGAGCCGTGAACCTTGTTTCCGGATATACGTCACAACTCCTCAAGACATTGGCTGAGCACGATGACGTGGATGCAATCTGGTGTTTTTCTGACGAGAAGAATGCCGCCGCCGCGAAGTCGTATTCAGTTGGAAATTTGAAGCAGGTCTTTACCAACGAAGGAAGAGCCATCGACTGGTTTGATCCGAAGCAGGCGGAGGGGCGTTGGTTCCTGCAACACGCCACGCAAGTGAAAAACATCTGGGTGCCGTACGGGGAGTAGCACAGATGGGTCCGACCAATCTAAGGCACGTCTTTTTGGATAGCCCGGTTTGACACTTCCAGAGTCGCTGACTAAACTCGCCCTTCCTCGAACCTGAAGACTCGGCCTATGGCAAAGCGTCCGCGAATCGCTGTTGTCGGCAGTGCGAACATCGATCTCACCACTTTCGCCGAACAGTTTCCCAAGCCCGGGGAGACCATCTTCGGGCAGAAGTTTGATCTAGGATTTGGCGGCAAAGGAGCGAACCAGGCTGTTGCTGCTCGATTGTGCGGGGCGGAAGTCTTCATGGTTGCGAGGGTAGGCAGCGATCTGTTCGGCCCAGCCACGATTGAGAATTTCAAGAAACTTGGCATCGACGCCCGCGAGGTAAAACAGGTTCAGGGATTGTCGAGCGGCGTGGCGCCCATCTTCGTCGATCCAAATGGACAAAACCGGATTTTAGTCGTGAAGGGCGCGAACGACGCTTTAAAACCTGCAGATGTCGATGCAGCGGCTGAGATTTTGAAGTCAGTCGATTGTATTGTTTTACAGTTCGAAATTCCTATTGAAACCGTGTACTACACGGTCGCGTTCGCTCGCAAACACAATGTTCGTTGCATCGTGAATCCCGCCCCCGCGCAACCTGTCGACATGCCAGCCCTCTTCGGCCTCGACTATTTCGTTCCCAACGAGAGCGAAGCGGAGACGATCACCGGGTCGCCTGTGCGAAACGTGGAAGACGCCAAGAAATGCGCTGAGCAGTTTCTTTCGGGTGGTGTCCGCCGTGCCATTATCACTCTCGGAGCGAACGGCTCCTTGCTCGCGGGGCGCGCGGGCATCGAACACATCCCTGCGTTTTCCGTGAAAGCCATCGATAGCACTGGAGCCGGCGACGCATTCATCGGCAGCTTCGCTGTCTTTCTTGCCGAAGGCTTACCTGAGCGTGAAGCGGTGCGTCGAGCGAATCTTTACGCCGGCCTTTCTACAACCGGCATCGGCACCCAAAAATCTTTCTACGATCGGACGCGTTACGACGCAGAGTGGAGTGCCCAAGCCGGCAGCCTCGCGCACAGCTAACGTTGCACATCGCTGGCTCCGCTACATCTCCACGCTTCGGGAGACTTCCAACTAAACATTCCAAAAATCGTAGCGTCCAATGACAATCTGTATTCACACGGCTGTGTGAAATCCTTCGGTTTGAAAGACTCGCAATGTCAGTAGAAGAACGATGTTCTTTGTTGCTCTCGTGGCGAACAAACATTGCCTTCGGCGCCATCACGAAGTGCTCCCGAAAAGTTCTACCAAAAATCAGAGCGTGACCGCTGGATCAGTGTGTTACATGCTACAAATTCCTTGACTTTGAATTGAAAGTCCAGTTAGATGGCCGCTTCTGTGAAAAGGGGCCTTCTACTTTTCTGTGGGAAAAAGAAGAGTCCCGTTTGCGCATCGGTGAGTGGGCACCGAGGGGGGTGTGGATGTTCAGCAAGAAGGCGCTACTTCTGGTTTTCTTCTGCGTGGTGGTTCTTTCCTTCAATTGTCTTTCGTATGGTCAAGCCAATGGAAGTTTTTCAGGAACCGTCTCCGACAAAACCGGATCGGTAATTTCTGGCGCTACTGTGAAAGTGTCTTCGCAGGGCACTGGCCTTGTCCGTGAAGCGAAGACCGACGACACCGGACACTACCTGATTCCTCTTCTGCCCGTGGCTTTTTACACGGTGCACATCGAGTCGCAAGGATTTCAGGCGGCCGAACAGAAGGATGTTCGCCTTCAGGTCGATGAGCACCGCGAACTGGACTTCACGCTGGTGCCGGCATCCGTCACGTCGACAGTGGAAGTGAGCGCCACGGAAGTGGCGGTCGAGACGACGAACCCTACCCTTGGCCAAGTCATCACCTCGGAGCAGGTCGCCCAACTTCCTCTGAATGGACGCGATTTCGTCCAATTGGCCACACTGACACCAGGGACGACTCAGGAAACGAATCCCACTAGTTTCTTTACCAGCGGCGCGAGCAGCGAAGTCGCGGCACGCGGCATTTATTCGCTCTCGGTAGGCGGCTCGCGCGCTCAGAGTACCGATTGGTTACTCGACGGGAACGACAACAATGAGCTGACCGCTGGTGGCATCGCCATTCTGCCTTCCATCGACGCGATACAGGAGTTCAAGGTATTGACCTACAACTATTCTGCGGAATACGGGACACGTGCAGGACCGACGGTACTCGTTTCCACAAAGTCCGGATCGAATCAGCTCCACGGTTCGCTGTTTGAGTTCTTTCGAAACACCAAACTGGATGCGCAGAGTTATTTCGCTGCTTCAAAGGAGCAATTCAATCTAAACCAGTTTGGGGGTGCTCTCGGGGGCGCTATCCAGAAGGACAAGACCTTCTTTTTTGTTGATTATGAAGGCAAACATCAGCGCCATGGGATTCCCTTCACGGGCTTGATTCCCACGCAATCGATGATGAACGGCGATTTCTCCCTCGACCCGACGGGAGTGTCGCGCCCGAATGCGTTCGACGGGTCCAGCAACGTGAACGGCTTTTCAGATCTGGTCAATCCACTCGGTGGATTTGTTCCATTCAAGTGCGATGGCGCGGGCAACCCGATCCCGGGAAATTCAAACGGAACGCAAACCGGCGGAGTCGACTGCAACAAGATCCCGCAGAATCTTTTTGATCCGATCGGTCACTCAATGATTCAGCTGTATCCACAGAGCACCATCGTGGGCGGTGGATCGATCAACTACGCGAATGTCCCCGTCCGAAAATTGGACGAGAATACCTTCGACGTTCGCATCGATCATAACTTTTCAAACAAGGACTCGATTTTCGCGCGCTTCAGCTACGACCAAGCGACGTCGTTCGTTCCGGGTGGGTCCCCAGGATTCGCGGAAGCAAATGCGTTCGGTAGCACACAGCACATAACCAATCATGGACGCAATGCTGCGATCTCGGAGACTCACATTTTCTCGGAGCGCAACATCAACCAGCTGAATCTTGGTTTCAATAGAATTTTCAATCACATCATATCGTTCGGTGACGGTACCTGCGAATCCGCGATTCTGGGCATCCAGGGAGCCAACCTAAATAGTAAGTGCCCCAATGCGCCCGCCGGAATTACGCAATCAACGAAAGACTGTGTCAGCTGCGGTCTGAGTTCAACGCTGATGAATAACTACTGGGCTCTGGGGGATCGAGGCTTCGCTCCCTTCCAAGGCGGAACGAACGTCTTCTCGATTTCTGACTCTTTCGACATGATTCGCGGCAATCACAACATCCGTGTAGGTGCCGGCATTCGCGCACAACAGATGAACGTTCTGACGAATGCCTTCCAGGACGGATTTTTCATTAATTTCGGACTTAGCAACGATGCGGCAGCAGATCTCCTCCTCGGTCAATTAGGCGGCGGAATTCACGATCAAACGTTCAGCGGTGCGACGACGGGACGTCGTTGGAAACTCTTCCGACCGTTCGTGCAGGACGATTGGAGAATCACCAAAGACGTGACCCTCAACCTGGGCCTTGCCTGGGCGTTGGTGACCCCGATCTCGGAAGCCCAGAATCGTCAGGCAAACTTCGATTTTGTGTCGGGCAAGTTCTATGTAGCCGGCTCGAGTTCTCTAATTGCTGGATGCTCTATCTGCCTGCATTCCAATGCCTACGCCGGAGTACAGATGGACAAGACGGCGTTCGAGCCCCGTATTGGTTTGGCCTGGAAACCGTTCGGCAGCCAAACGACTGCCATCCGGGCAGGCTACGCCATCTTCCACGATTCGTCATGGAATCAGGGGGCACAGGGACTTTGGGAGAATCCGCCTTATTTTGCTGAGTCCGACAACTTCCCGGGGCCCTGTCCATTCGGAAACACCACCCAGAACTGCGGACTGGCGAGAATGTTCTTGCAGGCAAATCTGCAGCCGATCACGACTCCGCCGAACCCGACTGACTTTCCAGGAACCCTCCAGTCTCAGAATCTCAACTTCAAACAGGGTCGGGTACAACAGTTCAATCTGAATATTGAGCGTCAGATACCTGGAAACGTCGTACTCACTGCTGGATACGCAGGTTCGCGCAGTTCACACATATTAGTGGACGGTCTGAACCTGAACGTGGGCTCTCCTTCAGCGTGTGGTACTCCGGGGTACACTCTGGGATGTGGACCTGGTGGAACAGCTTTCGGGCCGAAATGGGGGAATCCACCGTTCCTCTTCCCACTTACAATTGCCAACAACAACGACGTAGGCAAAGCGCACTACGACTCTTTCCAAATGAAGGCCGAAACAAAGAGTATCCGCCACGGCCTTTACGCTTTGCTTGGATACACATACTCGCGGACGTTCGACTCCGGAATGCCTGATGGTTTGGGTACGTTCCCGGGTGCGACCTACTTCCCTTTGCCTGGATATCAGAAGCTTGACTGGGCGCTTTCGACACTTAATCTGAACCATCAATTCACGGCGAGCGTTACCTACGAACTGCCGTTTGGCAAAGGTAAAGACTTTGGCAGCGGATGGAGTGGTCCTGTAAACGCGATTCTCGGCAATTGGGAGGTCGATGGCATTATCAGAGCCACCTCCGGTTTCCCGCTATTCGCAGTCGACAGCGCCAATGGCAGCACCGGAAAGCCTGGCGCGTCCGGAGTCGCTTTCTCCTGGAACGGAAACGGGCTGAATCGTCCGGATGAAGTTGGAGATCCAAACAAGCCCGGCCCGGTCGCGGCTAATCCGGGTTGTGTAGCTCCATCGGCGGTGCATACGTTACAGCACTGGTTCAATCCCTGTGCGTTCGCGCATGCTCTTCCGGGTGAGCTTGGTAACTCGAATCGCGCGCCTCTTTACGGGCCTCGGTTCGTCAACACCGATTTATCTCTGATTAAACACTTCCCGCTGCCTTACGAGAGCATGCGTTTAGACTTCCGCGCAGAATTCTTCAACGCGCTGAACCATCCTCAGTTCTATCTGCAAGGTGGCAGCAGCGGAATGCAGGATGTAAACGCACTCTCAAGCTTCGGAGCAGTCAACGGAACGGTTAACAATCCCCGCGTGATCCAGCTCGCCTTAAAGCTAACTTTCTAGGCTGGCACGTCACATCTCGGGCAGGCTGAGTAACTGGAGAGTATCCGGTTCCGGTCTGCCCTTTCTTCGCACTAGGAAATCTGTTCGAGGGACTGATGCGCTTTGGCAAATACGCTCTAGCATTTGCATTGTTGCTCGTCACTACTGCTGCAATACCCACCTCCGCCCAGAAGATCAAAGTCATCGTCGATCAGGATGCTCGTGGCCCGGGGACGAGCGATCAGCAGGCGATCCTCGTATTCCTCCAATCAGAGAAGTTCGATGTGCTCGGGATTACCACTGTCAGCGGGGATCAGTGGGTGAAGGAAGAGACGCAACACGTGCTTCGACTGCTTGAGATCTCTGGGCGCACCGACGTACCTGTGATCGCCGGAGCCGAGTTTCCTCTCCTCAATTCAAAAGAGGAAAGCGAACGCTGGGAGGCGATGTACGGGAAATTTGAGTACAAAGGCGCCTGGACCGATCGTTTCGAGGCGCAGCGTTCAACTGTGTTCGAAGAGCCCTATCATGCCCCAGACATTGTTCCGCCGATGAAGGAAGGCGAGCCCCATATCGAAGCTGCACCGGGCACCGCGGCAGAGTTCATCGTCAAAATGGTGCACAAGTACCCGGGCGAAGTCGTGCTGTGGGCAGGAGGTCCGCTGACCAACTACGCATTGGCATTGAAGCTTGACCCGTCGGTAGCCACTCTGGCGAAGGAGTTCGTGCTGATGGGCGGTGGCTTGTACGCCGACAAGGGTGCGATTGATCCGGGCGCCATCGATGCGCGCCGCGAATTCAACTGGTGGTTTGATCCCGAGGCAGCTCGCATCGTGCTGCGCGCACCCTGGAAGAAAATGACCATCACGCCGATCGATATCTCGGTCAAAACACGCTATACCACCGAGATGAAAGCGTCGATCGTGAAAGCGAACACGCCCATTACACAATATCTCGACAAGTATTCCCTACCCGGTTACATGTGGGACGAAATTGCAGGTGCCGCTCTAATCGATCCGTCGATTATCACCGGACAGAAGCAACTCTATATGGACATCGACGTCGATCACGGTGCAAGTTATGGCAAGACGATTTTCTGGGACGCCAGGGCGCAGGTTCCACCGTATTTACGGTTGGCGACCGTGCAGTTCGATATTGACGCCGAGAAGTTCTACAAGCTCTACGTGGACTTGATGACGCGCCCGCCGCGAAGCCAGCACTGAAAGCGGCTCTCCTTATGGATCGGGTCGGACAACGACATCATTTGTGCTTCATCTTCTTCATTAGAACCATGAGAGTCTCGCTCACGTTTAGGCTGCTGCTTTTTGTCTCGCTATTGCTTGGAAATTCCCTTGGCTTCGCTCAATCGCGACGGAAAGTCATCATCAATCAGGATTGCTCCGGCCCGGGTGGCAGTAACCTTCAGACGGTAGCAATGCTGATCCAGTCACCCGCAGTCGAAGTGCTTGGCATTACAGTTGTGAGTGGAGATCAGTGGCGTGATGAGGAAGTTGCGCACACTCTACGCCTGCTTGAGATCATAGGACGCACCGACATCCCGGTCGTTCCCGGAGCCGCCTTCCCACTCGTGCGCCGGCGCGACGAAGCCCTCTTATGGCAAGAGAGATACGGGAAAGTCGCTTATGCAGGAGCTTGGGACGAGCGCTGGTGGCATGAGCCTGATGTACTCCCGGCGTTGCCGGAGGGCCAGCCAAAAACAAAACCCGCACACGAAGACGCTTCTCATTTTCTTATCCGCAAGGTCCACCAGTTCCCTCACGAAATCACCATCTACGAGGGTGGTCCCATGACCAACCTTGCGACCGCGATCCGAATTGATCCCCGATTTCCCGAACTGGCCGAAGGTCTCGTGTTCATGGGCGGCAGTCTTCGCCCGATAACCGATAACCCGGAATGGGCAAACAATCCGCGCCACGAATTCAACTTTTGGTTCGACCCCGAGGCTGCTGACATCGTACTGCGCGCTCCTTGGAAGAAAATTGTATGCACGCCTACCGATATCTCGGTCAAGACCAAGCTGACGCCAGAAATGATCAAGCGGATCGAAGGCAGCGAAACCCCCTTGGCCCGGTACGTGGCACGCTTTTATCAGCAAGGCCCGGGAGCGGACATTATGTGGGATGAACTTGCTGCAGCGGCGTGGATTGACCCAACGATCATTACAAAGCGCGAGACGCTTTACATGGATGTCGACCTGGCCAAAGGAGCTGGCTATGGCAACACCCTCACTTGGACGGAGAAAGATAAGCCACAAATCACGCTACAACCCGTAGAGGTCCAGGTCGACCTCGACCATGAACGCTTCTACAAAATGTTCGTGGATCTGCTGACGCGGCCAACACCCGCTCACTGAACCGGCGCGTCCTTCTTGCCTGCGGGTGTCCCATATGTCTGGTCGCGCATCGTATAGACAAATCCCTGCATCTCGTGTTGCTCGCGTTCCGCCTGTGCCGCGGCCTCCTTCGAAGTTTTCTCGTAGAGTGCGATCTCCGCCTTTGCCTTCTGCTCATCTCCACGTTTGCGGTAGAACTGAGCCAACCGATAGTGGGCCTGCTCCAGTGACGGACTTACTTCAACAGCCTGCTGGTACGCCGCGAGCGTATCGGGAAGGTTTCCCTGTTCTTCGTACAGAATGCCGAGTTGCAAGTATGCGCTCCCCAGTTTCGGGTCAAGCTCGACTGCGTGCTTCAGCAAAATCTCAATTTTAGGCAGATTTTGAACATCTTCGGGGCCATGTCGAGCCTTCCATAAACTGCTGCCGTAGTAAAAAGCTGCCTGCGCGTTTTCTGGATGCATCTCGGCAAAGCGAGCAAATCTCTCGATCACTTCACGGGATTGTGCCGAATCGATGGTCTGAATCTTCCCAAGAAAAAGGTACGGTGTGGTTGCTTGCAGATCGAGATCGGACGCTTGGCAAAGCCTTTGTACCGCCTGCTCGTAAGAACCGCGGGCGTAAAGGCTGACGCCTAGACCTACCAACATCCGCGAAGAGTTGGGAAAAAGACGGTTTCCCTTCGTGAAGACTTCGCCCGCAGGCTCGAAGGCACGATGCATCAAGAGTTCGGCGCCCCAGTTGAATAAATTCGACTCGCTCGGCAGCAATTCGGCGGCACGCTGATATTCGTGGACCGCAGAAATCGGATCACTCAGCTTTTCGTCAACATCGCCGAGCAAGCGATGGCTATCCGCGGATTCCCTCAACCTTAGCGAAGCTTGCAGCGCTGCACGCGCGTGGGTATAGTCGCCAATCGCAAAACAGGCAGCCGCCAAATCGGAAGATGCTTGACTGTCGGCAGGATTCAGATTGGAAGCTTGTTCCAGATAACGCGTCGCCTCGCGAGCATTCCCGTCCTTGAGGAGGAAACTGCCTAACTCATAATTGCTTTTGAAGTTGCGAGGGTCGCGCTCGACCGCGTCGCGGAGCGAATTCAGTTTGCTGGTATCGGTCGATGAGCGGGCCGTTTCGGAGGCGGACTTGCCCATGGAAGCCGTCTCTCGCACAAGTGATTCCGTGTTTCGAACGACCGTGTCGGCTCCATGCGTACCCAGGTTCGTCGTGTCGGTGACACCTGCCACTGTGAACTGTGGCTCATCGTAGAAATCGGGCTCCGTCGCGGCTTTCGATTCCAAAACGGCCATATCCACATCCAACTCCCGGCTCTCAGCTGCTTTCAGAAAGAAGCGTTCAACGTTTTTCCGGCTATATCCACTCGCGTCGACGTGGAGTATGTAGACACCGTTTTTCAACCCAGAAAACTGATACGTTCCCTGCGAATCGGTCTTCGTGGTCATCACCTCTGCGGTGCCCGTGTTTTCAAGAGTGGTAATCGCTGAGGCAATTGGCTGGCCAGAAGCATTACGGACGCGGCCCTTTAGCGTAGGCGACTGAGCCGTGGCCCCTGAACAGAGCGCCATGGACGTTGCAAGGGCAACCATGCTTACCCGGCGCGACAGTCGCTTCGCGAGCGCCACAAAGAAGGCCATTAGATGAGTTCCCTTACGGGCGACGAAAGATCCCACGGATCTTTCAGATTTTAGTCAATCGATCTGACACACGGCAATCGAACTCAGCTGCTTGACCGCCGCGCTAGTCCTACCGAGAAAATCGTGGATCAAGAGCGAAAAGGCGCTGGTCGCACCGGCCGGTTAGGAATTACAATTCACCGCTTTCCAAAATCGCGAGAAAACTCGGGGTCATGTGCTCCCCGGATGCACCTGCAATTCCGACAGGAGAAAACACTCTTGAGACGCGCAAAGTTCGTGGTTGCCGTTGCCATGCTGTTAACGACTTTTGGCTTGACCACCTGCGTAGCGCAAAAAATCAAGGTCATCGTCGACCAGGACGCTCGCGGCCCCGCCACAACAGACATGCAATCGATTTTGATTTTTCTAGAGTCCGACAAGTTCGATGTGCTCGGAATCACCACGGTCAGCGGTGATCAATGGGTGAAAGAGGAGACCCAGCGTACGCTTCGACTCTTGGAGATCGCCCAACGCACCGACGTTGCAGTTGTACAGGGAGCTGAATTCCCGCTGCTGAACTCGAAAGAAGAATCGGAACGCTGGGAAGCGATCTACGGCAAATTTCGCTACAAGGGATGCTGGAGCGATTTTTCCAAACGTCCCGAAAGCACTCCGCCCGCGTTTCGCGAGGGTTATCACGAGCCTGACGTCGTCCCTCCCCTGGTCGAGGGCTCCCCGCACATCAAAGCGCTCGACGAAACGGCGGCTCATTTCATTGTTCGCATGGTGCATCAATACCCAGGTGAGGTCGTCATTTGGGCCGGTGGGCCGCTTACGAATATTGCATTAGCCCTTCGGCTCGATCCGCAAGTGGCAACGTTGGCGAAAGAGCTTGTTCTGATGGGCAGTGGAATGTATGCCGATAACGGGGGGATCAGCAGCATCGACGGTCGGCGGGAGTTCAACTGGTGGTTCGACCCCGAAGCCGTCCGGATCACCATGCGGTCTCCCTGGAGAAAAATAACCATCACGCCAATCGATATCTCGGTCAAGACACAGATCAGCCCGGACATTAAGGCCGCGATTGCCAAAGCCGACACGCCGGTTGCGCGCTACCTCGCCGAGTACTCGGTACCGAGCTTTATGTGGGATGAGCTTTCGGCGGCAGCGATGATCGATCCATCGATCATTACTGGTCAGAAGGAGTTATATGTCGACATCGATGTCGACCATGGCCCCAGCTATGGCGAAACGCTCTTCTGGGCTCCCGGAACACTCCTTCCCCCATACGAACGGCTTGCTACTGTGCAGTTCGATGTGGACACCAAGAAACTTTATGACCTCTACATCAAACTGATGACGCAACCGCCGCGCCGCGTTCAATAGCAGGTCTTCCCTGGAGAATGCCTGACATGAGTCTCGACCAGAAACAATCTGGAATCACGCGCCGTGAGTTTGTTGCAACCTCCGCCTCTACGTTGGCCTTCTCTGCATTTGCGGACCGAGCGACGAGTTTGAACGCAGCCAACCCTCACCCTGCGAATGACAAAGCCGACAATCGCGGGCCGCACCGCGTCATCATCGATACAGATCCTGGAGTCGACGATGCCTTTGCCTTGCTGTTAGCGATGCGCTCGCCGGAGCTGAAAATCGAGGGCATTACTCCGGTGGCTGGAAATGTACCGCTCGATCTGACTCTTCCTAACGCGTTACGCATGGTGGAAATCGCAGGGCGCGAGGACATTCCGGTAGCCGCTGGGGCAAGATCTCCGTTACTGCGCCGGCTGGTCACCGCAGCGTACGCCCATAGCGAGAACGGTCTTGGCGGGGCTGTCTTCCCCGAGCCGAAGCGCAAGCCGGTCGCCGAACCAGCTCCCGTGCTGATTCAACAAGTCGTCCGTAAGTATCCGCGCGAAGTGACTCTGATCACGCTGGGTCCACTCACAAACATTGCCACGGCTCTGAACTCGGATCCCGAATTAGCTGGCATGATCTCAGGCGTGGTCATGATGGGTGGCTCTCTCTCAGGGGGCAATATTACGCCCGCCGCCGAATTCAACATCTATGTGGATCCAGAAGCTGCACGTATCGTCTTTCAGTCGGGAATCCCGATAACGATGGTCGGGCTGGACGTCACTCGCAGGACCTCCCTCACCGACGAACACTTCAAAACGCTTGCCGCGGTGCAGAACCCAGTCAGCCAAGCCGCTGCCAAAATCGCGCGTAATGCCATCGACCACACGCGCTCGCAAGGATTTCTGGTTGGGCCCAACATGCACGATTCGCTAGCCGTCGCCGCGTTTCTCGATCCCTCTTTGCTCAAGTGGAAAGACTACTACGTGGATATCGAGACGTTGGGTGAGTTAACAGCAGGTCAAACGTTGGGATACAGTCCCAGTGCAGGTGATTTGCGACGGAAGCCGGAGATGGAGAAAGAAGCCGCTGAGAAAATGCAGATTCGAGGATCTGCTCCGACCCTAGCAAGCAATCACACTACTCCAGTAATACGCGAGAAATTCATTCCGAACACGAAAGTGGCGATGGATGTGGATTCGGTGCGGTTCTTCGATTTGCTGATTGGCCGATTGTCAGGCAAGTGATTCGCCCACCAGCTATGGATTGAGGTGAATGAATGAAACTAGGCCGAGCCCGGTTCGCACCTCTCGCGATTCTCTTGCTTACGAGTCTCGCGCTTTGGTGTGAAGACAAACAAAAAATCATCATCGATCAGGATGAAGCCGGCCCCGGAGGTACCGATCAGCAAGCTACCCTGCTTCTGATCCAGTCGCCAAAGACAGACGTACTCGGCATCACAGTTGTCACAGGAGACGCGTGGCTGAATGAAGAGATCGCACACACGCTACGCACACTTGAGATTATCGGACGAACAGACATTCCGGTCTTGCGTGGCGCCGAATATCCGCTTGTGCGCCGCAAAGAAGACACTGAGGTCTGGGAGGAGCGATATGGAAAAATTCAGTGGCTCGGTGCCTGGACACCAAAGTATTACCACCCTCCTGACGAACTCGGGAAAATGCCGGAAGGAAAGCCCACAATCAAGGCGAGCGACGAAGAGGCAGCGCATTTTCTTGTAAGGATGGTTCGCAAATATCCAAATCAAGTGACGATTTATGAGGGCGGGCCCATGACGAATCTCGCCCTCGCGATCACAATCGATCCGGAATTTCCTCACTTGGCGAAGCAGCTGATCTTTATGGGCGGAAGCCTGAACCCGGTCACGGACGACCCGGAGTTTGCGAACCCTCGCCATGAATTCAATCTCTGGTTCGATCCGGAGGCAGCTCACACTGTTCTTCGTGCGCACTGGAAGAAAATCGTATGCACCCCCGTAGATGTCTCCGTGAAGACAAGGATGACGATGGATCTGATTCAACGCGTTAAAAGCGGCGATTCGCCAGCCGCTCGTTATATCGGCACCTACAGTCGCTTGTATGGTCAGTACAACTATCTGTGGGACGAACTGACGGCAGCGGCCTGGCTCGATCCGAGCGTCATCACCAAAACGGAAACGCGCTTTATGGATATCGATCTCGATCAGGGCGCCGGATATGGCAATACCCTGACCTGGACAGATCGAGATAAGCCCAAGATTGATCTGCAACCGGTGGAGATCCAGATGGATCTCGACAGCGACAAATTCTACAAAATGTTCGTGGATCTACTCACCGGACCAACACCACCTGCGCCAGGAAAATAGGGAGCTGCTTCTTGCGCTTAGTCGCGACTCGGCACGTATCCGTCGAATCCTTACTGGGACAACTCGTCCAAGGCCTTCTTGGCAAGGGCGTGGTCGGGGTGCTGAGCGAGAAGATTTTCAAGAACTTCGCGCGCCTGAGAGCGTTGTCCTTCCACAGCATACACGCGCGCCAGGTTGAGATAAGACTGGTCAAATGCCGGTGCGACTCGAATACATTCCTTGAAGGCGGCGATGGCCTGTTCCGGTTTTTGCGTGCGCAGGTACAAGATTCCTAAATTGTTGAGAGCTTCCGGGTAGATCGGCCGCAACTTCAACGCCAATTGGAGCTGTTGGTACGCCCGTTCGGAGTCGTTGAGCTGCGCATATACCATGCCGAGGCTGTAATTTGCTTCTGGCTCTTCGGGTCCGACAGCCACGGCATGTTCGAGTGTCGTGCGGGCCAGGTCCCATTGCTTTTCCTGACGATAGGCGTTCCCCAAATTTTGCAGCGCAATTAGGTGATCAGGATTCAGTTCCAGGGCACGCTTGAAATAAGGAATTGCTTCCGCAGTGTGGCCTTCACGCGTCGCCAGCAGCCCCAGATTGTTCCAAGTATTGGGTAGCGTATCCGGATATCCCGAAGCCGCCTTCGTGGCGCGCTCGAACGTCAACCTTGCTTCGACAACACTTCCCTGTTGCAAGTAGGCGCTGCCCAAGCCGTATAAGGCTTCAGCACTCGATGGATCGTCGCGGAGAGCCCTCTCAAACGATGCCTTCGCCGGATCCAGATACCCACGCTGAAAGAAGATCGACCCGTACGACAGATAGTTTCGCGAGACTTCCGAAACGCTTGTCACTCCCGGAAATGGTAACGCTTTCGCAATCCGTTCCCCGACAGTTCGTGGAATCCGACGAAAGTCTTCTTCGACGTGGTTTACGTCTATCGAACCTTGATAGATTTTCACGATTTCGTTATCAGTGTTGATCAGAAATGCGGTCGGAAGCGAGAGGTCACGATGACGGTCAAAAAGATAACGATAAAAAATGTTGTAAACAGCAGCGAAATCCTCCGTGCCACCAAGAATTGGTAGCCGCCAGCGGTTCTTGCTGGCGAGTATGCGTAGCCGTTCAAGGTCCGATACATCAAGATTTACGGCTAGTACTTGCAGACCTGCAGCCGACCACCTCTGATACTTCCGATCAAGGGCTCCGAGCTGATCAATGCATTTTGATGAGCCTGCGGCCCACAAAAAAACGAACACCGTTTTTCCACGCAAGCTGCCGAGACGTGTGGCCTTTCCAGCAACGTCCTCAAGGGAAAAATCCGGGGCTACGACAGGCTCTAGCAGCCACGTTTCGATCGACTCCGGTAGCTCTTCAGGGCGGCCGCCTCCATCCAGCGCGTCTGTTGCAATGGGCGACGTCCTAACTTGAAATGCTTCGAATCGCGATGGCTCTACAGCTTCCTCAACCCAAATCCTGCGATTTCCGGGGAGATCATGAAGCTCTTGCACGATTCCACTAGGCCAGCGGATAGTTGCTGCAATTGTTCCCTTCCAATCCCCCAGACCAAAAAAAAGCTCCTTACTGTGCTGGGAGAGAAAGCCGGATCCAGCCTGAAGGGTTCGACTCTGGCTTCCCTTCGCAGTCCGAACCATTACGGTCGCACCGATCGCGTCTCGGTTGCTCTTTGTGCCACGTAGGCGAAACGAAATCGACGAACCCAGATTCTGAATCACATTCTTTAGCAAACGAATTTGCGGACCATTGCGATTCTTGACCAACAGCTCCAGTCGTCCATCGTGATCGAAGTCAGCCAGCGCGAACGAGCGTCCATCCTCCACAAAATCCAACGCAGCAACTCCCGAGATATCGGAGAATGTGCCATCCCCATTGTTCGCGTATAAAACATTCCGCTCGTAACCGCTCCAGGTACTATCGGCCCGTATCAGTTCATTGATGGCGCTCCAGCCCTGCTCATAGTCATGGGAAGACCTCGCAGTCACGGGCGATTTGGCCACGACCTTGCGCCAGAAGAAGCTATTGAGATCCTCACGGGAAGGCCCAGACACCATGCCATTCACGATGTAGAGATCAGAGAAACCATCGTGGTCGAAATCCCACGCGTCGCTGGACCACGCCCAACGGCCCATCTCGACGCCAGCGGAGATGGTGTTGTCCTGAAACGAGCTCTTTCCGGTGTTTCGCAACAACGAATTTCCCATCGCATGCTTCCGATAAAGCCCTCTCACCATATCCGGGGCATCTTTCTGAAAGATCGATTGCATCGCGACACGCTTGCCGGCGGCCGTCCACATGTCGGCGACATACAGATCGGACCCACCGTCGTTGTCGTAATCGAACCAGGACACGCTCATGCCCGCTCCTGTGTCTTCGACCCCAGCAGTTGCTGCGATATCCGTGAATGTCCCGTCCCCGTTGTTTCGGTAAAGATTCTTTCTCCCGAAGTCGTTCACTACATACAGATCCGCCCAGCCATCTCCATTGATATCGTTCCAGGCACAACAGAAGCTGTAGCGCGTATTGTTCTGATCGAGTCGCGTCGCGGGCGTCACATCACGAAACGAGCCGTCACGGTTGTTGCGCATCATGAAATTCGGCGGCCCGTTCTCGGCAGCGTAGTAGGGAGTGGGGTACTTATACTGGTCGGCGCCCTGGTAATAGATGTACAGGCAGAAGTAAATGTCGAGCCAGCCATCGCGGTCATAGTCGGCAATCGCCGCTCCCGTGAAAGTACCGGCAGGTTCGTTTGTGAAATGAAATGCGTCCGGCTTCTGACGGAACTTACCGTTTCCTTCATTTAGAAAAAGCAAGGGACCGTTTGTCCGTACTACGATTAGGTCCTGCCGGCCATCGTTATTGATGTCAGCGAATAGCGCACACGCGGTGTTTTCCAGGACGCCAACTCCGGACCGTTCCGTAACATCTTCGAAGGTGCCGTCGCCGCGATTTCGGAAGAGCCGGTTCGGGAGCCCGGCAGGCTGGCAGATATATACATCATCATGCCCGTCGTTATCGATGTCTCCGACAGAAACGCCGTTATGGCCATAGATGTCAATCCCCGACGCGCCATCCAGCACGGTCCGCCAATAATCCGCGCCTTTCAACAGTTGCGCCTCGTAAGAGGCCGCTCCCGAAAAAGCAGTGCCGGTTATGTCCGCAAACATGGGCGCGGCAACGCGACTGTGGATCTCCTCCAGACACAGCCAACCCGTCAACCGAAAGTCTGCAGTTGATGCACGCTCCCATTCCAAATCCCACTGACCGACCCGTTGTTCGCGATGTGTGTCGTGTCCCGACCCTACCAGGTCGTATCGAACGCGTGTCCGGAGCCGAAGGCGAGGTGTGCTGGCGGAGGACGGCAAGCTCTCGATCTCAACGATTTGTAGTTCGGCAGTGAACAGCGCATTAAAGGTGCCAAGGGCCGCTCGCAGATCTTGACCAAATACATCCTTCACAAGAGTCTTCGACTGCGCAAATGCATTTCGATCCACTACTACGCCGGCGTGCGACCGCAAACGCTGTGATTGTGTTGGCTGCAACGATGAACCGACGAACGACGGTGCCATCGCTCGTTCAATCGTCTCTAGATTCGTCGGAGATTGGACCAACTTCGAACTCCATTCATTGAGAATGGCCCCGATCTGATCCGCATATTCTTCCGTGACAAACTCATCTGATCCAGCTTTAGTCTTGCTTAGCAAGGCGTCGAGCGGCCTCGCGGTTTTGTAATGCGGCTGAAGGTGAAACTCGGTCGGCTGGAAGCGAGGCGGCGGAAGAAAGGGTTCAAATGGCAGCCCCCATAGCCTGGCAGGCAACAGGAATGCGGCCCCCTGGCAACAACGCTTGAGAAAGTTGCGCCGTTGAAGATCAGCCGAGGCACGCGCCTTCTCTGATCGTCTCAGAGTTTTTTCCCCTGGGTATCCACGTGTGAAACGGAATCTAGCAGCCACGTTCGACAGCGTCAAGGCAGGCGTCACCGTCGTTTTGCTGTGGTAGGCTTACCGGTTCCTCATCGAGTCTTTTGGGAGATGGCCTGTGGACGCACCACGTATCGCCGTAGTCGGAAGCTATGCGACAGGTCTCACTATGAAAGTGGATCGGCTCCCATCCACGGGTGAGACGCTTCTCGGCACCGGCTACCGCGTCGACTACGGTGGCAAGGGATCCAACCAAGCGGTAGGCTGCGCTCGGCTCGGCGCATCCGTAAACTTCCTGGCAAAAATCGGCAAAGATGCGTTCGGTGCTATGGCGCTGCAGCTCTATCAAAAGGAAGGCGTCTGCGTGAGCCACGTGCGACAGACTGAGAGCGCACCTACGGGAGTGGGATTTATCACCGTAGAGGCGTCCACGGGCCACAACTGCATAGTCTTGGATCCAGGAGCCAATGAACTTTTGACGTCCGAAGATATTAATGGGTCCGCAGAACTCTTTTCTGGTGTAGCCGTTGTACTTACTCAGCTCGAGATTCCTGTCGCGGCTGCTGAAGCAGCGTTGGCCATCGGTCGCGCACAAGGTGCGCTGACGATTTTGAATCCGGCTCCGGTTCGTCTCCTTCCTAGATCGGTGCTGCAACTGGTGGACATCGTTACTCCCAACGAAACCGAGGCAAAGGTTCTCGTTGGACTCAAACCCAGCGATACCACTGACCCGGTTCAGGTCGCTCGTGAGTTGATTCACTCGGGTGTGCGGCAGGTCGTGATGACGCTTGGCGAGAAAGGCGCTCTCATTGTCACGGCTTCGTCTTCCAAGCCAATACCGGCGATAGATGTCTCACCGGTCGACACAACTGGGGCTGGAGACGCTTTCAATGCCGGTTTAGCAGTCGCGCTTGCGAGGGGCGAAGACGTAGAAGCAGCCGTCGAATTTGCGGTCATCGCCGGCGCTCTGGCGGTGACACAGGAAGGCGTCATTCCCTCTTTGCCAAACCGAGATCAGGTCGTTCAATTCATTCGGCAACAAGGCAGTACGCCACCGGCTTGGATTCTTGATTCGCCAACACTCCTCGTAAAGGACGTCCGCACCCATAATCGATTGTGACGAATATCGACTCCCAACAAACGCCGATTACCTCGAGCGCCGCCATCGCGAGCCGTATGCAGTCCACACTCGTTTCCAATCGCGTGACACGGGCAATGTGGCAAAAGCACATCGACGATTGCCGGATCTATCGTTTCCACGCTGCCATGATTCCTCCGTCATGGGTACGCGAGACGGCAGCGGCGCTTCGCAACTCCGGAATTCACGTCGCGTCCTTCATCGATCTTCCACTTGGAACGATGACAAGCAGTGGAAAAGCCTATGAAGCCCAGAAACTGGTGCAGGAGGGCGTGCAAGAAATCGACTTGATGCCGAACATCGGCTTTCTCCTGTCCGGCATGGAGAAAGAATATTTCGACGACATCCGTACAGTCGTCGACGGTGCACGCGGAATTCCTGTCAAAGTCATGCTCGAATTGCCGTTCCTGAATGAAGCACAACGCGAACGAGCTGTTCAACTCAGCATCGATGCAGGTGTTTCTTATTTAAAAAATGCCAGCAGTGGAGCAGTAGGGAGGGCCACACCTGAGCAGATCCGCTGGCTGCGACAGCGAGCCCCCGAGACGATTCGCGTTAAAGCTTCCGGCGGGATCAATACAGCGCAACATGTGCGGGAATTGCTGGATGCCGGAGCCGATCTCGTTGGAACGAGTTCGGGCACTCAGATCATGCTTGAACTTCAAGGTTCCGAGTCAGCCGCAAAGAGTGAAAATTCCCACTATTAGTTTCGCAGTACTACACGGAATACGTTTGATCGTTGTTGTGACTCACTTTTATTGAAAGGCGCACATCTCCTTGGTGGCGGGTTTTCTTCTCGTACTGCTTGCCGGACTGCTTCAAGGCACTTTCGTACTACCTATGACGTTGGTTCGCCGCTGGTCGTGGGAACACACGTGGGCGACTTTTTCCTTTCTCGGTATGTTCGTTTTTAATTGGATCATCACCCTCTTTCTGATCCCCAACATCTGGAAAGTGTATGCGTCAACCCCGGCGCCGGATCTCGGCATCCTGGCATTGTTCGGAGCGGGCTGGGGTGTCGGTGCCATTTTGTTTGGGCTTGGAATGGATCGACTCGGGATGGCGCTGGGCTACCCGATCATCATGGGTCTCATCGCGAGTCTAGGCGCATTGATTCCGCTGCTGATCTTTTTTCCCAAGACGATGTTTACCGCCAAAGGGATCCTGCTGCTTTTCGGTACGGCTCTGGTCGTAGCTGGAATCATCGTATGTTCGTTTGGCGGTTCACGGCGCACGTCGTCCTCGACGACCGCGGCTAATTCGGGTGCATTGCGGAGTGCACTCGTCATCGCCGTCTTAGCGGGTGTTCTTTCCTGTCTACCGAACATCGGTGTGGCGTTTGGTGGCAGAGTAATCACAAGCGCCGAGCAACTAGGAATATCCCCAAGCATCTCCGGCAATGCAATCTGGGCGGTTCTCTTTACGCTGGGCTGCGTGGTGAACGTAGGCTACTGCCTCTATCTCATGATCAGCAAGGGAACGGTTTCTGCATATTGGAATCCCGACGTCGCGAGGAACTTAGGGCTGAGCGCGCTGATGTCGCTGATGTGGATTGGCAGTTTCTACTTGTATGGGGCAGGCACATCGAGACTGGGCCGCTGGGGTGTGGTGGTCGGCTGGCCCCTATTCATTTCTCTCTCCATTGTTACGGGCAATCTATGGGGCCTCTCTAAGGGGGAATGGTGCGGAGCCCCTCCGCCCGCCCGCCGGCTTTTGAACGCAGGAATGGGAATCCTGATCGCAGCAGTAATTGCGATTGCGCTCAGCAACTCGCTGTAAAAGCATGCCGCGCCGACGCTCGGGTAAAATTAATAGTCTGCGAGTTGTTGCAAGAGTCGCGCAGACGTCTCCGATTGATCCTCGGAATTGATCGATGTCAGAGAACGCCACATACCTGTTAAATCCGCAGCCAAGGGCGCGCTGGATGCGGCTCGACACAGCCGAATTGCTGAAGCGCTTCTTCTTCTGCGAGCGCTCGTTGCTGATCGCTGAAGCGGCGTGGATTCCCGCACTCGGGCCGCTGGAGATCAAAACGGGCTTGGCGCGCTTTTTGTGGCAGGGCGCTGAGACCGCACACTCGCTTCGCAATCGGGTCTTCGAACTCAGATTTCCAAGCCGATTGCTCGAACAGGAGGGGGCCGATCAAGCATTGGTAGAGTTGTTTGGTGGGGTGAACAATTCTCCGTCCCCATTGGCATTTTTGCTGACGATTGGGAAGGTTCTGCTTCCCGCTCTACAAGACGCCTACCGCGAATATCTTGAAGCTTCCGATTCCATTGCCGATGGCCCAACGCATCGGTTCCTTTCCTTGGCGCTTTCCGACAAGGCGGAACAAATTGCAGCCTTTGAAAATTGGACCGGGGCTTCAAATGCCAAACAACCAGAAAGTCGCCAAGAAGCGGAAACATTCGCGAACGCCATAAAAGAACGTCTCAGGCAACTGGGTGGCGTGGGTGTCGAACCGGCAGCCGTTTCCGAAACCACCTTCATCTTTCCAGGATCGAAGGATTACACGACCCCTGATCGCCCGGCTCGTGATTCGCGTTTCTGGCCTTGCCGGTTCTATTGGCCCGATATTGTCGATCCGAATTATCCATATGGCGAAGGACTACGTTTGCAACTTCGCTCCGCCATAAGCCACCTGAACGAGGTGTGGGCGATCGAAGCGGGCGGTGTGATGTTGAGCGCCTTTGCCCACGTCTTGCCCTGGGAGTGGATTCACGATGCGGCGCGTTGGACCTACGACGAATCTCGCCACTGCCGTATGGGCTATGAGCGGCTATTGGCATGGGGATTCCAGCCTGCGGAAATTCCGCTCGGAACCTACATCTACGACAGTGCTTCCAGACAAGATCCGATCTATCGTCTCGGAATGTTGTACTTCTTCGAGACGAAAAACATTCGTCACAAGCTCACGCGAGCCCAGAAGTTTCACGAGTATGGAGACTCCCTGAGCGAGCACGACATGGATTTTGATTGGGCGGACGAAACCATTCACGCAGGGTATGGCAAGCACTGGCTCCGTGAACTTCTTTCCGTAAGAGGTGAAGATCCTGGAGCCTATGATTCCATCCGCGACCGTTGCGGGCAGCTTGTGAGTTCGTACGTCAACACCGCTACAGCGCAGGAAATTACTGACGTCAAAGAAGTTGCGGGCAGGCTGGTGGAGAAAGCGTTACGACGCGGTTAACCCATGTCGGCTGAATGGAAGATTCCTCCTGCTCGATAGCTGCGTCCTGATTCGGGAGTGATTGTGGCAACTCGAACAATCTTGCGAACGTTAATTCTTGCCGTAGTGGTGGCGTGCACATTTTTCTCCACCATCTCTGCCGGTCAGTCAACCTGGCAACAGAACGAAGCTGGTTCATCCGATGCCGCCGAAACTCGCCTTGGGCGGGGTTACGATGCCCTCAAAGAAGATCGATACGACGTGGCAGTCACCGAGTTTCGTGCAGCTCTCGCTCTCGATCCGAAACTCGTCTTGCGCGCCCAGTTCCCGCTTGCGGTCGCTCTATTCGAATCGCATAACTTCCAAGAAGCTCGCAAGGAGTTCGAGGCCGTTCGGCGCGAAGCGGGCGACCACCCTAACGTTCTTTACTACTTGGGCCGGCTTGATCTGGAAGATCACCAGTTCGAAAGCGCGATAAAAAACCTGGGTGCCGCGGCCGCCAACCCTCCGTTTCCCGACACCGTCTATTACCTGGGATTCGCTTATTTCAAGAAGGGCGACCTGCCCTCCGCTGAAAAATGGCTGAAGGAAGCCGCGGACGCGAACCCACGTGATTCCCGCATTCCGTATCAACTTGGATTGGTGTACCGCAAAGAAGGCCGTGAAGACGACGCCCAAAAGGCGTTTGCGATATCTGAAGATTTGCACCAGCAGGACGACCACGAAGGCCGAATACGCGTGGAGTGTGGCCAGAAACTCGATCAGGGAGCGCGAGAGGACGCGCGTGCGATCTGTGAGCAACTCTACAACCCGGATAACGCTGAGAAGCTCATGACGCTTGGCACGATTTACGCGCAACATGGCGATCTTGACGATGCGCTGAAACCCCTCCGAAGAGCTGCTGAACTGCAACCACAGTCACCGCAGATGCAGTACAACATCGCGCTGGCGTACTACCAACTGAATCGATTCGAAGACGCTCGTGTCCCATTGGCAACCGCACTCAAGCGGTGGCCGGATTTATTTCAGCTCAATGCGCTTTATGGCGCTGTTCTATTCAGGCTCGAACAGTATCCAGAGGCATATCGCGTGCTTCTGCACGGTCACAAACTCAAGCCAGACGACGTTGCGACGACGGCTACGCTTTACGATACAACCATGCGACTGGCACAGAACGATCAGAGTGCCAAGAATTACTCAGAAACATTGAAGTATCTGCGTGAGGCTTCGCAATTGCGGCCTCAGGATCCAGAACCGCACCGTCGTATGGCAGAAATCTACAAACTGACAGCCCGCAAGGCCGAAGCCGCTGCTGCTCTGCGCGAGGCGGATCGTCTGGCCAAAAACGCGCCGCAATAAGCCCCGCCATTGCACCTCCTGATGCGTCCCTTGGCAATCGTCATCTGATACTCTCACCATCGTGCAGCCGGCTTCCCATCCGCGAATAAAAATCTGTTGCATATCGAGTGTTGCCGAGGCCGAGTTGGCGGTCCGATACGGCGCCTCCGCACTCGGATTAGTCTCGAAAATGCCGAGTGGACCAGGAGTAATTTCCGAGGAACAAATCGTAGACATTGCGTCTCACGTTCCTCCGCCGATCGCGACGTTTCTCCTCACTAGCGAGCAAGACGTTGATGCCATCATTGCGCAACAGCGTCGTTGTCGAACCAACACCCTCCAGCTGGTCGATACTCTTGTGCGAGGTTCGCACAATGACTTGCGGCAAGCTTTGCCGGGGATTGCGATTGTCCAGGTAATTCATGTGATGGGGATGGAATCCGTTGATGAAGCTCTGGCGGTGGCTCCCCACGTAGATGCAATTTTGCTGGATTCGGGCAACCCCGCTCTCGCCACCAAGGAACTCGGTGGTACAGGCCGTTGCCACAATTGGGAGATTAGTCGCAGGATTCGGGAGCGAATTTCCATTCCGGTGTTCTTGGCCGGTGGACTGAAGCCAGGAAATGTTCGTCAGGCCGTCGATGAGGTTGGACCATTCGGATTGGACATCTGCACGGGCGTTCGCACAGACGGTCACCTCGACAAAGAAAAATTAAGCGCCCTTTTCCAGAACGTCAGGCCAGAATAGGCGACTCCTGATGGCACTGCGCCGAATGCTCCCGACGGATGTCAGTCTGTCAGTCTGCCGCATTCGGGCGAGCACCTTGAAGAAATAGTTCTGCAATCCGGCCTACCGGTTTACAATCGGGCGCGCGATTTCGACTGGGTTTCGAGGACCTGGTCTCACTACATCCATGCCCAAAAAAATGTCTGCAGACCAACTGCGCTCAAAGCTCATCCAGCAGGCCAAGTCCGTGATGAAGAACGCCCATGCGCCTTACTCGAATTTCCGGGTAGGCGCGTCTTTGGTCACCGACAAAGGGAAGATGTTCTCCGGTTGTAATGTCGAGAACGCCTCGTACGGCATGACGAACTGCGCCGAGCGCACCGCGATCTTCTCGGCAGTGGCCGAACTTGGTCCCCGCTTCCAGATCAAAGCCATTGCGGTTGTGAATGATCAGGGAGTTCCCTGCTCTCCATGCGGCGCTTGCCGTCAGGTGATCTATGAGTTCGGGCCGGAGGCGGTAGTGTTCTTTACGGCCAAAGACGGCAGTGACAAGCAGGCGCACATCACCGAACTGTTGCCGGAGGGCTTCCGTCTGAAATGACCACGCTCTCAGCGCAAACTACCAACGTCCGCGCCATTGACGTAATCCGGAAGAAGCGCGACGGCGCGGAACTGTCGCGCGAGGAGATTCAAGCTTTCATTCGTGGCTACACGGCGAGCGAAATACCCGACTATCAGGTCTCCGCTTGGCTCATGGCCGTGCTGCTGAAGGGAATGACGCGCGGAGAAACTGCATCCCTCACCGACGCGATGCTTCGGTCGGGCGAAGTTCTGAACTTTTCTGATCTTCCTGCACGAAAGGTGGACAAGCACTCCACGGGTGGCGTGGGCGACAAAACCTCGCTGGTGCTGGCCCCAGTCGCGGCAGCCGGTGGTCTTCTGGTACCGATGATCAGCGGGCGTGGACTCGGTCACACGGGTGGGACGCTGGATAAGTTGGAATCCATTCCTGGCTTCGACGTCAACCTTTCGGTCGCGCGATTCCGCAAGGTTCTCGAAACTTGTGGCTGCGCCATGATCGGACAAACGGCTGAAATCGCTCCGGCGGATCGCAAGATCTATGCTCTGCGCGATGTGACTGGTACCGTGGAGAGTCCGTTCTTGATTTGCGCCTCCATCATGAGCAAAAAGCTCGCGGAAGGCATCGACGGCCTGGTTCTCGACGTAAAAACCGGATCCGGGGCGTTCATGAAGAGAGAAGAGGACGCTGCTTACCTGGCTGAACTCATGGTCGAGACGGGAGAGCGCATGGGTAAGAAGATGGCTGCGCTCCTCACCGACATGGATCAACCGCTCGGCTATTATGCTGGGAACTCACTCGAGGTCATCGAAGTTGTCGAGGTGCTGGGAGGAAAAGGTCCCACGGACCTGGTTGAACTCTGCCACGAACTCGCTGCCTGGATGTTCTTGCTTGGCGATCGCGTAAAGTCCGTCGCTGAAGGAAGACAGCTCTCCAAACAAATGATCTCTTCCGGAAGGGCGCTCGAGAAGTTCCGCGAAATGGTCGGATTGCAGGGCGGCGACCTGCGTGCCATCGATGACCCCACCCGCCTTCCGACGGCGAAATACGCGCTGGAAGTAGTAAGTCCCAAAGCGGGCTTCCTGACTACCATCCAGTGCGAGCAAACAGGTACAGCCTGCGTGATCTTAGGCGGAGGTCGCGAGCGCAAGGAAGATTCCGTCGACCCATCAGTCGGTTTCGTCCTGCACAAGAAGGTCGGAGACAAGATCGCTCAGGGCGAGTCACTCTGCACGGTTCACTACAACTCCGAAGCGCGCGCCGCTCGCGCCAAAGCGCTATTGGAGACAAGTTTTGAAATCGGCGCTGCGCCACCCGCGCACCCCAGGCCCTTAGTTCATCGCGTGATTTCGAAGTCCGGAGAGAAGAACTGAATGGGACGCTTCACCGGAATACTCGGCCTTCTGGCCATGCTGGGCCTGGCTTATGCGTTCTCCACCAACCGGAAGGCGATCCGCGCGAAGACGGTCGCGTGGGGACTCGGACTTCAAATTGTCTTTGCGATCTTCGTTCTCAAGATCGATCTGGGGCGAAACCTCTTCCAGTCCGCCGGGGCCGCGGTGAATCGGCTCCTCAGTTACTCCTACGCTGGTTCGCAATTTGTTTTTGGAGACCTGGGCAAGCAAGGCTCCTCGATGGGTTTCTTCTTCGCGTTCCAGGTGTTGCCCACGGTCATCTTCATCGCAGCCTTTTTCGCTGTTCTCTATCACTACGGCATCATGCAGTTCATTATCAAAATCGCGGCCTGGGTGATGACTCGCGTCATGGGGGCCAGCGGAGCGGAGTCTCTCGACGTAGCCGCGAGCATATTTATGGGCCAGACCGAAGCGCCCCTCACGATCCGTCCATTCCTTCCCGATCTAACCGAATCCGAATTGATGACGGTGATGACCGCCGGCATGGCGCACGTATCCGGCGGAATCATGGCGGCCTACATTGCCTTTGGGATTGACCCGAAACACCTGCTCAGCGCGGTCATCATGACCGCTCCCGGCACACTTTTGATGGCGAAGATGCTCGTGCCCGAAACCTCGCAACCAAAAACCGCGGGCCGCGTCGTCATGAGCGAGGAAGAAGAACAACAAGAAAAGCACGAGAACCTGCTGGGTGCGATCGCCCGCGGTACCACCGATGGGCTCCATCTTTCCCTCAACATCGCAGCCATGTTGATCTCATTTCTCGCTTTAATCGCTTTAACGAACGGCATCCTCGGTGGTATCCACAACCACTGGTTCTCGTGGTTCCCATCGAGTCTGGAAAGGATTTTCGGGACACTGTTTGCGCCGATCGCTTGGCTGATCGGCATTCCGTGGCACGACTGCCCCATCATCGGCAACCTCCTTGGTACTCGCATGGTGCTGAATGAGCTCGTTGCCTTCTCCATCCTCGGCCCACAAAGAGCAGTTCTTGACCCCCGCTCGTTTACCATCGCTACCTTCGCTCTTTGCGGATTCGCGAACCTGAGTTCGATTGGAATTCAGATTGGTGGGATCGGTGCTCTCGTTCCTAACCGACGTGGTGATCTGGCTCGTCTCGGTGTGAGAGCAATGTTGGCTGGAACCATGGCAAATCTGATGTCGGCGTCGATCGCCGGAATGCTCTACTAACGTCTCCCTGCCACGACCCGTCTGTACAAACCGGCGTCAATCGTATAAGAATTGACGCACGAGACGACCCGAACGGCTTCTCACGCCGATCGCTCCCGGGGGACCCTGCTACCTTGTACTTTCGACCCAGGACGCTTGAAGAAGCGGTCCACACATTGGCCACGCACGGCGGCCAAATTTTGTCCGGGGGAACCGATTTCTATCCGTCACTCGGAGAACGCGCTGCTCCAACGCCGCTAATCGACATTTCTAGGATCGCTGAAATGCGTGGGATCTCGGTCGATTCCGACTACGTGCGCATCGGCGGACGCACCACCTGGACCGATGTCATTCGCACTCCATTACCGCGTTGTTTCGACGCTTTGAAAAGCGCTGCGCGCGAAGTTGGCTCGGTACAGATTCAGAACCGCGGAACTGTGGCGGGAAATCTCTGCAACGCCTCCCCGGCCGCCGACGGCGTACCGCCGCTGCTCACCCTGGATGCCGAAGTGGAATTGATCTCGATCGCAGGAGTGAGACGCATGGCACTCAGCGAGTTCGTCGTCGCGAATCGTAAAACCATACGACGTCCCAACGAAATGTTGTCTGCGATCCTCGTCCCTCGCGGACTCGACGACGCCCCGTCTGCCTTTTTGAAATTGGGCGCGCGTCGCTATCTCGTTATTTCGATTGCGATGGTTGCCGCGGTTGTGAAGACCGACCCCGAGAGCCGCGTCGTACAGGCACGAGTGGCGGTGGGATCGTGTTCCGTAACCGCGCGGCGTCTCGTCGAGCTCGAGCGCGATCTTATTGGCTCTGAAATCGCACCCGGATGGACCTCGCGAGTTTCGCCTGAGCATCTTCGCGGACTTTCTCCAATCGACGATGTGCGCGCGACGGCCGCTTACCGCAAGGATGCTGCATTGACCCTGGTTCGTCGGACCCTGGGCGCCTGTGTGGGGGTCGGCTGACATGGTCGCTACTCCTCCGATCATGCACGGCGTCGAGACCTCGCTGGGGTTCACCGTAAACGGGAGACCTGTAAGCGTATCTGCTCCACCGGAGCGGCGCTTGTCACGCGTATTACGCGAGCACCTCGGCTTGACCGGGACAAAGGTCGGTTGTGATGCCGGAGACTGCGGCGCCTGCACCATTTTGCTTGATGCCGATCCCGTTTGCGCGTGTCTCGTTCCCGCTGCGCAAGCCGAAGGACATGAGATTACGACCGTGGAAGGCCTTGCGGATCGCGCGCCGCTGTGCGACCGCCTGCAGAGTGCTTTCCTTCGTCACGGAGCCGCGCAATGCGGAGCCTGTACTCCTGGGATGTTGGTGTCGGCAACGGCTCTTCTGGAAAGTAACCCAACGCCCACTGAGAACGAAGTACTGGATGCTATCGGCGGCGTTTTATGCCGCTGCACGGGTTATCGGAAGATCGTAAGCGCGATTCTCGACACCGGCTCGTGTAGATCGACTACGAACTCGCCAGAGGCCGGGCACGCAGTCGGCAGTCGCTTGGTTCGTCTCGATGGCAAACGCAAGGTATGCGGTTCAGAGATCTTCGGAGCCGACGAAGCTCCTGCCGACGCCCTCAGCGTGCGCGCGATCCGTTGTCCTCACCATCGCGCCCGCTTTCGTTTTGGCAAACTCGACGATTACATCGGAAATCATCCTGGCGTCCAAGCAATTTTCACTGCCAAAGATGTGCCAGGAACCGATCGTTACGGTGTCATTCCGGGCTTCGCCGACCAGCCGGTGTTCGCTCGAGAAGAAGCACGCTTCCGTGGCGAGGCCGTGGCCATCGTCGTCGGACATCCGGATGCGATCGAAGCTTTGGATAACTTCCCGATTACATGGGAACCCCTGGATCCACTCACCACAATCGACGCTGCCTTGTCCGCAAATGCGACTCAGTTGCACCCCGATCTTGATCGGCCGAACAACATTCTCACCGGCGGACGCGTAGTCCGCGGCAACGTAGATCATGCCTTGGCCACTGCCGACGTCGTCGTCGATGATACTTACGAAACCGGCTTTGTCGAGCACGCTTACATCGAGCCTGAGGCGGGTTTTGCGCGCAGAGTCGGCAATTGCATGGAAGTGCAGGCCTGCACGCAGTCTCCCTACATGGATCGCGCCGACATTGCGAAGATCCTGGGCATTGCACCCGAGGCTGTGCGCATCATTCCTACTGCTGTTGGCGGCGGCTTTGGATCGAAACTCGATCTCTCGGTCCAGCCCTTCGTTGCGCTCGCTGCATGGCATCTGAAGCGACCGGTACGCATGGTCTATTCCCGTAACGAATCGATACTCTCGACCACCAAGCGCCATCCGGCGCGCATGCATCTTCGCGCTGCTGCGAATCGCAATGGCAAGCTTGTGGCTCTCGACTTCATGGCCGACTTCAATACCGGCGCCTACTCTTCATGGGGACCGACCGTCGCCAAGCGGGTTCCCGTGCACGCTTCAGGCCCGTATTTCGTCCCAAATTATCGAGCAGTGACCCGTGCCATCCATACGCACCTTGTGCCCGCGGGAGCATTTCGCGGTTTTGGCGTGCCGCAAACCGCGATCGCGCAAGAGCAGGTCTACGATCAACTCGCCGATCGGCTGGGACTCGATCGCCTCGAATTTCGCATTCTGAATGCGCTCGACGACTCGTCTCCGACCGTGACCGGACAAGTAATGGGAGCAGGAGTTGGCATTCGCGCCTGTTTCGAGGCTCTTCAGCTCGCATGGATTGCGGCGCGAAAGGCTGCGGCTGATTTTAATACCAGTACAACCGATCCGATCCGCCGTGGCGTGGGAATTGCCGGTATGTGGTACGGCTGCGGAAACACCTCTCTCCCTAACCCATCCACCGTGCGCGTGGGATTGAAGCCGGACGGCCGCATCGCTCTTCACCAGGGAGCGGTCGACATAGGCCAGGGCTCGAACACGATCATTGCGCAAATTTGCGCTGATGCCATGGGCGTTCCGATCGACCGCTTCGATCTGGTCTCCGGGGACACCGCGATTACTCCCGACTGCGGGAAAACTTCTGCTTCGCGTCAAACGTTTGTCACCGGCAAAGCAGCTGCAATGGCGGGAACCAAACTGCGTGAGGCCATGCGCACGTTGGCGAACGCCGGTTGCAACGATAGCCTGATTCTCGATGACCAGACTCTGATTGTTTCCGACGGCGAAACCCAGCGCTCCGTCGACCTTTCAACACTGTCACTCGATGCGCATGGCTACGTACTCACCATCGAGACCACATTCGACCCGCCCACCAGTCCACTCGATGAAAATGGCCAGGGCGTCCCTTATGCAGTGTTCGGCTTCGGCGCTCACATGGCTGAGATCTCCGTCGACACCGAACTTGGCACCGTGAAAGTTCTCAAAATCACTGCAGCTCATGATGTAGGGCGAGCGATCAATCCGACATTGATCGAAGGTCAGATTGAAGGTGGCGCCGCCCAGGGGCTTGGCCAGGCGCTGATGGAAGAATTCTTTCCTGGGAAGGGCGAAAACCTGCACGACTATCTGATCCCCTCCGCCGGCGACATGCCGCCGGTCGAATCGATCTTGATTGAAGATCCCTCTCCGATCGGTCCGTTTGGCGCAAAGGGCATCGGAGAGCAAGCGGTGATTCCTACCGCACCTGCGATTCTCAACGCGATCTACGATGCTACGGGTGTGCGCATCCGACGCGTTCCTGCGACTCCCGATCGCCTTCGCGCCGCGATCGTTGCATCGCGCGGGGGCCCCTCCCATGCCTGACGACGATCCCATTCGCTGCGACGCCTGTCCGGTTCTGTGCTACATCAAGCCTGGCCGACTGGGCTCCTGCGATCGCTACGGAAATCAGGGCGGCAAGCTCGTCCGCATCGAGCCACACGTTGTGCTCGACCGCGCCAAGTCTCGTGGAGAGACCGTCGTTCCGTTCCTGGATCGTGAGCAGGAATGGGACGGCAATATCGTGAGCTCCCATGAAACCTTCGTGACTGCCATCGGCGCCGGCACCACCTATCCCGACTACAAACCCGCTCCATTCATCATCTCTTCTCAAGTGAAAGGCGTCGACATGGTCACGGTTGTGACCGAGGGGATCTTTAGCTACTGCGGCGTCAAGCTCAAGATCGATACCGATCGCTTCCTCGGTCCCGAACAAAACACTGTGCGCGCGCTAGGAGAAGCCGTTGGTCACGTTACCACGAGCGAGTACGGATCTCAGATGCTCTCCCTCGGCGGCGTGCGCCATCTCACGGGGGGAAGCCGCCATGAAGGCACCGTGACCTGCCAGACGCTTTTGGATCTCTGCAATGGCAAGTCGGTCGAGCTCGCAGTAGACGAAGGCGCTTCTGTCATGGTTCAGGCCGGGAAGCCTCCCGTCGTCGACGGCGCATTCGAGGAGCGCATGCGTGTTGGCTGCGGATCGGCGACCATCGGCATGTTCGCCAAACAATGGTTCGGAAAAGTCGACGAAGTTGTCGTCGTTGACGATCACATCACCGGAGTTCTCTCAGAGCACCAGGCAGGCAAGTTGCTCGGCGTCCCCGAGACTGGAATCAAAATGAAGGGCCGCCGCTCCACGCCCGGCCGCTACTTTAAAGTGGCGGAGCCTGGCACGGCCTGGGGCGGGACGAATATCCAGGATCCGCTCTCGATTTTGCAGCCCTTCGATTCCAAAGGTGCTTGGGCCGGCCTTCGCATGTTAATGGTCAGCACAACCGGCGAGCACTCAGCTTACTTCGAACTTGACGACGCGCTGCGACCGATTGAGAAAGAGCTCCCACCGGCTCTCAAAGATTCTGTCGCGCGCATCAAGGAAAACTGCGAGCCGGCAATGTGTACGGTTCTCTTTATGGGAGGGGCCGGAGGCTCGCTGCGCGCCGGCGTCACCGAAAATCCCGTGCGCCTGACGCGCTCTGTACGCGACGCGCTTACTCGCGTCACTTGCGGCGGTGCGCCCGTGTACCTTTGGCCCGGCGGCGGAATCACGTTCATGGTCGATGTCACGCGCATGCCGGAAAATGCATTCGGGTACGTCCCTACGCCTGCACTCGTCGCGCCGATCGAATTCACCCTGAAATTGCAGGACTATGCCGGGCTGGGCGGCTACATGGATCACGTGAAGTCCCTCGATTCGATGACAGCGAACGAAGGCCGGCGCCATGTGTCTGCTCGCACTGAAAATCCGTGGCCGCTTACTCCCGCCAAGCCACGGGAGGCAACCTGATGCCAGCCAGGGCCCAGATTCGATTTCTCCCGGATGGCCGCCGCCTTCATTTGCAGGACGGTCCAATCGATTTAATCGTTGAGGCCTTCGGGTCTCCCGGTCGAATCCAGCAGGCCTACCAATCGGCTGCGGCGCGCTTCGTGACCGTACTGGATGAACTCTGCAGAGAGCTTCCGCGTCTTCGTCGCCCGCCTTCGCCTGACGATTGGCCGGACGGAGTAGTCGCACGAAGGATGGCTAATGCCGTGATGCCGTATTCAGCGAAGACATTCATCACGCCCATGGCCGCGGTTGCCGGAGCGGTCGCTGAAGAAATTCTGAACTCGATGATATCTGCTGCCTCGCTCGATAAAGCCTACGTAAATGACGGCGGTGACATCGCCATTCACCTCGACCCCACTCAGCATTTCGTGGTCGGCATGGCGGAGTGCCCGGACCGCCCGTCGCTCCTCGGCACCGCTACCATCACCGCTGATCTGCCCGTCCGCGGGATCGCTACCAGCGGATGGCGCGGCCGTAGCTTCTCGCTTGGTATCGCGGATGCCGTTACCGCGCTCTCCCATTCCGCCGCTATGGCCGATGCGGCTGCGACGATCATCGCGAATGCAGTCGACCTGCCAGAGCATCCCGGCATTCTCCGCGTTCGCGCCTGCGACATCGCTCCCGATAACGATTTACGGGAACGGTTGGTAACTCAGGATGTCGGCGAGTTGACGAAACACGAAATATCCGTTGCCCTTGATGCCGGCGAAGAGATGACTCGATCGCTCTTGTCCTCTGGCCTCATTCACGCAGCCGCTCTTCATCTGCAAGGACAGACTCGAGTCGTCGGTAGCACACTGCAACTCACAACCCCTGCCGCGGACATCGCTGAAAGAGGTCTGGTACATGCCTGAAGTCAAAATCCGAAAACGACTCGCGGTGGTGGAAGAAATTTTTCACGAGGGCGGTCCGGTGGCAGCCGTCCCTGTGCGGCGCGCCGCTGCTTTGGTCGTCATTCACAATCCCTACGCCGGCAAGTACGTCCCCGAGATTGCCAGCTTCATGGATGACTTGAAACCGTTGGGCCTGAACATGGCGAAGAGTCTGGTTACAGCCTTGGGCGGAGATCCAAAAACGGTCGAAGGTTACGGCAAAGGCGCCATCGTCGGTAGCGCCGGCGAACTGGAACACGGCGCGCTGTGGCACGTTCCCGGCGGATACGCTATGCGCGAAATCCTTGGCGACGCCAAGGCGATCGTCGCGTCGACCAAGAAAGTGGGGGGGCCCGGCACGCGGCTCGACGTCCCTATCACCCACATCAACGCCTCGTACGTCCGTAGTCACTTTGACGCCATGGAACTCGGCCTGAACGACGCCCCTCGCGCTGACGAAATCATTCTCGCTTTGGTGATGACCACCGGGCCGCGCGTTCACGCACGCGTCGGCGGCCTGAAGGCCTCAGAGATCAAAGGACAGGACGGACTCCGATGAAAGCACGCATCCGCAAAATTGCGGTGTTCCTGGAAGAGACCCACTCTGAGATGGAGCGCCCGGTTCAGCCTCCAACGCGCCGCGCAGCCGCAGTGGCTGTGATCGAGAATCCCTTCGCCGGCAAATACGTGGAGGACCTGTCCGACCTCACGACCATCGGCGAGGAACTCGGCGAGCTATTGACCACTCGAGCTGTAGCTGCTCTTGGTATTCCTGCCAATACCGTCGAGAGCTATGGCAAGGCTGCGGCCGTCGGAGAGAACGGAGAACTTGAACACGCGGCCGCCATCCTGCACCCAAAGCTCGGCGCTCCTGTTCGCCGTGTGCTCGGGAAAGGAGCCGCGCTGATTCCCTCTTCCAAGAAACGAGGCGGCCTGGGCGTGGTTCTCGACATTCCCCTGGGTCACAAAGACGCTGCCTTCGTCCGCAGTCACTTTGATGGGATGGAGGTCCGCCTCAACGACGCCCCGCGTGCAAACGAGATCATGGTCGCCGTGGCTGTCACCGATAGTGGACGCCCGCTGCCGCGGGTTGGCGGTCTGACCAAAGATCAGATCAAAGGCGAAGACGGCCTGCGTTAGGGCTCGGAGAGGCGTCGATTATCGCTCACGACCGGGCGTCAGGCCCTCACGATCTCGGGCACCCTCGTTGCAGGAGGCGTGTTCCTGCTGCGCTGGGCGCTCACCATGCCGTCAATGACCACCATTCCGATGCCGGGCAGGTCTCCCGCCTCAATGCTCTTTAAAAGCGTGCTGCCCGCGGAATGCTGCGCTTTGTCCATAAGCACGAAGCTTGCGTCACAGCCCGCAGCGATGCGACCGCAGGTCAGATTGCGAATCCTCGCGGTGTTTCCGGTTGCAAAGCATAGAGCGACCTCAGCCGGGATCTCTCCAATCGAACTGAGCATCGCCATCAACCGAACGATCCCGAGAGGCTGCACGCCGGAACCTGCCGGCGAGTCTGTCCCGAGGATCACTCGATGCAATTGCTTCAGCTCGCGGGCGGTACGCAGCGTCAGCAAGCCTGCTCGTTCATTCCCGTTGTGCACAATTTCCAGTGCACGGGGGGATTTTTCGCAAAGGGTCGTAATTTGATCGTCCGGCAAAGCGGTGTGACCGCCATTGATGTGTCCAATCACATCCGCGTCCGCAGCTAACACAATGTCTTTGTCAATCAGGCTTGAACCCGGAATCGATGGTCCGCCGGTGTGAATGGTGCTCTGGATCCCGTATTTCCGCGCCCAGCCCACCATCTGCCGGGCCGTCGCCCCATCTTTGACGCTCCCCAGCCCCACTTCACCCAGCATTGTCACGCCTGCCCCAGCCAGATCCTTGAAATCCTCCTCGACCATGCCGTGCTCGATGACCGGCGCCCCAGCATGGATTTTCACGCCTCCCGGACGAAACGCTGTAAACGCTCGCTGCGCGAAGATCGCCATCGCTTTCACACCAACTACATCTTTCGGGCGACCGGGCGTGTGCACCTCTCCCGCCGAAATCATCGTGGTCACACCACCGTGAAGGTAGCTGTCGATCCAGCCCAACTGGTTCTGGCGCGGCGTCCAGTCGCCCGCGACGGGATGCACGTGACTATCGATCAGCCCGGGAGCTAGCGCGGTGCCTCTCGCATCAATGACGATCGTCGCTCCTTCGCTATCAATGTCCTTCTCTTTTCCGACGGCCGTGATTTTGCCCTCATCCGCAACTACCGTATCAGCATCAAGAATCGGATTCTCGAGCTCACCGCTCAGAAGTAACCCGATATTGCGGATTACCAGACGTGACTTTCCGCCCGCCTTCGCTGACTCGTCGTGTGCCATTCCCTCAGGCCTCCCTGATATGGTCTCGGAATTGATGTCGCAGCATGTCCCCAAAAAAGCGACGCCAGTATACAAACCTGTCCCCACGCTGACGAGCGGCCCTCTCTGAACGAGCCGAAGATTTCCCACAGTACGCGCGTTCTGGCGAAGAAGGTGTAATCTGAACGAAGGGAGGCCTCCTCGCCTATGGTTTCTCGGGAACATATCTTGTGGGGCGTCGACATGCAGGCGGATTTCATGTTGCCCGGAGGAAAGCTGTACGTGCCGGGCGCGGAAAAACTGCTCCCAAACATCAAAAAGCTCACCGACGCCGCCCGGGATGGTCGAATTTTCTACGTGTCGCATGGTTGCTTTCACCGCCCTGACGACCCCGAGTTCCAGACCTTCCCGCCGCACTGTGTGAAAGGCACGCCGGGCAGCGATTATGTCGAACATGCGACCACGAACCGTGTGCTGCGTGTTCCTAACGATGCCGGCGCCACACTTCCCCAGAACCTCTTCGAACACCAGCAAATTCTCCTCGAAAAGCAAACCCTCGATATTTTCCAGACTTTGCACGCGAACGCTCTGATAGAAAAGCTTCCTCACGATGCCGAGTTCCTCGTCTTCGGTGTCGTAACGGAATACTGTGTTCGATTCGCTGCCAAAGGACTGCTCGAACGCGGGCGTCCTGTTTCCGTGATCGAAGACACGATCGAGACCCTGAGTGCTGAAGAAAGCAGGAAAACAATCGCCGAACTAAAGGGAATGGGCGCGAAATTCATCAGCAGCAGTCAAGCTCTCGATCTTTTAAGCCACCCGGTTTAGCGCCTTGCCCGCCGGTAGCTGGGACGGGTATGATGCAACCGGTCATGGCTACCAAATCTTCTGCTCCCAAGTCAGGGCTGCGCCAGAAGGCGCAACTCATGTCCGCCTCCGAAATTGAGCGAACGCTCGTCCGTCTAGCCCACGAAATCGTGGAAAAGAACGGCGGCTCCGAAGATTTGGGTCTGGTGGGCATTCGCCGACGAGGCGTTCCGATTGCCGAACGCCTGGCAAAGTTCATCGGCCGCGTGGAAAAGAAGCCCGTTCCGGTCGGCACCCTCGACATCACCTTCTACCGCGACGATCTTTCCACCCTTGGGCCTCGACCGGTCGTGCAAAAATCTGACCTCGGCATCGATATCGAGAACAAAAACATTGTCCTCATCGACGACGTCCTCTTTACCGGACGTACCATCCGCGCCGCACTCGACGCCTTGTTCTCTCATGGTCGCCCGCGCCGCGTTCAACTCTGCGTCCTGATCGATCGCGGCCATCGTGAACTGCCGATTGAGGCCGCTTTCGTCGGACGCCTCGTCCAGACCACCATGAGCGAGGTCATCGAAGTAAAGCTCACCGAGATCGACGACGCCGAAAAAGTCTTGCTCATGGAGAAGTAGCCAGAGCGGCAGCGCCTATCCCGTTCGCGCATCTTTGCCACAATCTCAACGCTCAGGTAATCTCGTCGCCATGAATCCAGCGCCCTTGCGCTTCTGCGCAGCAATCCTCATCCCATTCGTAGGCTCAACTCTTTTTTTCTCCTCAGTCCCCCTCATCGCCCAACAACCAAAAACGAATGTGGACCTCCTTGTCACCAGTGGCCTCATCGTCACGATGGACCCGTCACGAACCATCTACGAGGATGGAGCGATCGCGGTGAAGGGTGACTCCATCGTCGCCGTCGGTCCGCGCACGGCCATCGAGAACCAATACAGCGCGATGCAAACGATCGACGCTCGCGGCAAACTGGTCATGCCCGGCTTCATCAACGGTCATACGCATGTGCCAATGACCCTTTTCCGCGGTCTGCATGACGACGTTACCCTTGACGACTGGCTCCGTAAGTACATCTTCCCCGCCGAGGCCAAGAACGTGAACGAAGAGTTCGTGCGCTGGGGCACGCGCCTGGCGGCGGCCGAGCAAATCCGCTCCGGAGTGACCACCTTTGCCGACATGTACTACTTCGAAGACGCTGTCGCCGAAGAGACGAAAGCTGCCGGCATGCGGGGAGTGTTGGGGGAGACATGGCTCGACTTCCCCGCTCCCGACAACAAAAGCGAAACGGCGATGATCGCCTACACCGAAAAATACCTGCAGAAATGGCAGGGCGACCCGCTCATCCACGCGGCCGTTGCTCCCCATTCCATCTACACGTGTTCTCGTAAGACTCTCGAAGATGCAATAGGACTCGCGCGCAAGTACAAGGCCCCGATTCTCATTCACGTGGCAGAAATGAAGAAGGAATGGGAGGACAGCGAGAAGCAAAACGGAGCGAGCCCGGTGCAATACCTGCAGACCGTGGGACTACTCGGCCCAGACGTCCTCGCCGCCCACTGCATCTTCGTCGACGAAACTGACAGGAAAATTCTCGCTCAGCACAATGTCGGCTGTGTCCACAACCCTTCCAGCAACATGATGCTCGCCAGTGGCGTCTCGCCCGTTCCTGAGATGCGCACCGCCGGAGTGGCCGTCGGACTTGGTACCGACGGGCCGGCCGGCAGCAACAACGACCTCGACCTGATGGAAGAAATGGACCTGGCCGCCAAACTCGCCAAGATCACAAAGAACGATCCGTTGGCGCTGAATGCCAAGGCGGTCGTTGAAATGGGCACGATCGACGGCGCACGCGCCCTTCATATGGAAAAAGAAATCGGCTCGCTCGAGCCCCGCAAGAAGGCCGATCTCATCCTGATCCGTCTCGACCGGCCGAATGCCGTTCCCATGTACGACGTCTACGCGCAACTCGCCTACGCGCTCAAAGCGTCAGATGTTCAGACGGTTGTCATCGGCGGCCGCGTGGTGATGCGGGATCAGATATTGCTGACGGTCAAAGAAGCTGAGGCAGTCGCCAAAGCGCGGGAATACAAGAAAAGCATCGCGGCATCTCTGGGCATTCAGTAGACGCCCTCGACCCTTCATTTCAGACGCGTTGACGCACCAGGTTCTTTGGACGACAGCCTGGGAGGCATGCACACTTTACCTTCGTTCTGGCGTTCGCATTTTCCAAAGGATCTGCTTCAGCATCCCGAGCCAGACCTCCGCATCTTCATCCTGCAGGGCAAGCCGCCGGACAAGACGTCGTACCTTGGCATCCGCCGTAGCCCCTGTACCGGGCTTGAGATACCCGCTGATCCGCATTGCGTCAAGCAGCTCCTCGGTGAAGCGCTCCAGATCGCCCGCCTTTGCTGCCTTTGATTTCTTGCGAACATTTGACCCAGCCGAGCTGCGCGCTACTTCGTAAAGACACACAGCAACCGCCTGACCAAGGTTCATCGACGGATGTTCTTCGCGGGTCGGAATTCGAATCAGCCAGTGGCAATAACTCAGTGAGTCGTTCGAAAGCCCCGTTTTTTCCGATCCAAATAAGATTGCGACTCGACTTGAGCGCATGCTCCGGCGTATGAGAATCGTTGCGTCCTGCAAGCGGCGCATTGGATGTTGCAACTCGCGATTTCTTACTGCGGTTGTGCCGACAACCAGTGAGCAATCTGCAACGGCATCCGCCACCGACCGGTACTCCTCCGCGCTGGCCAGCAGCTCAGCCGCTCCCACGGCGGAACGTGCTTCTCGAAATGCAATCTCGTATGGATTTACCACTCGCAAGTGCGTGAACCCGAAGTTGCTCATTGCGCGGGCAGAGGCGCCCAGGTTGAGGGGATTTCGGGTAGCAACTAGCACCACTCGCAATCGGTCGAAGTCAGCGTTCGCAGACAAGAATCGTATTTTACGATGCCCACGCCCCGTGATTGCAGAGTTAGAATGTCCGCTCGCGAAGTCTCGGGAGCAAACATGAATTGGGAAGCGCTTTGGCTGACGCTCCGGCTGGACTTCATTGTGTGCCTGCTGCTGCTCGTCGTTGGCGTTCCGATCGCGCTATGGCTGTCATTCACGCGTTGGCGCTGGAAATTCCTGGTTGAAGCCGCCGTCGCTTTGCCGCTGGTCCTCCCACCTACAGTTCTGGGTTTTTATCTGCTGATTGCGCTGGGGCCGCGAAGTCCGCTCGGCCACATCTACGCGTGGATATGGGGCCGTGGCTTGCCTTTCACGTTTTCAGGCCTCGTAGTCGCCTCTATCATCTATAGCCTTCCTTTTATGGTGCAGCCGCTAGCCTCGGCATTCTCAGCGGTCGACCCAAAAGTGATCGCAGCCTCAGAAGTCCTTGGCGCCACTCGAGCGCGAACGTTTTTTCGCGTGATTCTGCCTTTGTCGTTGAGCGGCTTGCTCACCGGCTTGGTTCTTACGTTCGCACACACCCTTGGAGAATTCGGCGTAGTGCTGATGGTGGGCGGAAATATCCCTGGTGTGACCCGCACAGTGTCAGTTTCCATCTACGACAATGTGCAGGCGCTCAATTACGCCGACGCCGGACGCACTTCACTCCTGTTACTGATCTCGTCCTTCGTCATCCTCGCAGCTGTCTATGCAGCCAATCGCCGCACTTCGATGATTTGGCCTCTCGGCCGCTAGATTCTCGCCTGCGACCGCATCCTCAGCCGTCTGATACCCTTGTTCGGCGCAAACGCCATACACTTTGGATTGGAGAAAACGACGCATGAAATATCGTGCTCTCGGTCGGACTGGCTTTCAGGTGAGTGATATCGCCCACGGACTCTGGGGCATGAGCGGGTGGAGTGAGTCGAACGACGACGAATCTCGGGAAGCCATCCAACTCGCCATCGATCTGGGATGCAATTTCTTTGATACGGCTTGGGCCTACGGCGATGGCAAAAGCGATGGCTTGCTCGGCGAGGCCCTCACCGGGAACAAAGGCAAGCGCATTTACGCCGCTTCCAAAATTCCTCCTAAGAACCTACGCTGGCCTGCCTCGCCGAAGGACAAATACACCGATGTGTTCCCGGCCGATCACGTTTTTAAATACGCGAACCGCATCCGCGAGAAGTTGCAATCGGACTCCATCGACCTTCTGCAGTTCCACGTCTGGGACGATAGCTGGACGGACCACCCCGAGTTTCGCTCAACCGTCGAAAAACTGAAGCAGGATGGGATGATCCGATCCTTCGGCCTGAGCCTCAATCGCTGGGAACCGGAAAACGGCCTCAAGGCCATCCGTACCGGGCTGGTCGATGTGGTCCAGGTGATCTACAACATCTTCGATCAGGCGCCCGAGGGCAAGCTTTTCCCCCTTTGCCAGGACATGAATATCGGAGTGATAGCCCGCGTTCCTCTCGATGAGGGCAGCCTCGGCGGAAAAATGACTCCCCAGACCAAGTTCCCGTCCAGCGACTGGAGAGCTCGATACTTTGGACCGGAGAATCTCGCGGCGACCCTTCCGCGCGTGGACGCCCTTAAGGAAATCACGCCCTCAGGCATGACGTTGCCCGACATGGCGCTGCGATTCGTTCTATCCCATCCCGCGGTGAGCACAACCATCATCGGAATGCGTAAGCTCGATCACGTGCGTCAGAACGTGGCCCTCAGCGACGCCGGTCCACTCGATGAAGATCTCTTGAAGAAGCTCAAAAAGCATCGTTGGGATCGCAGGCCGCAACGCTGGTCCGACTAGAGGGGACTAACGCACGAACGCAAAGGCGGGGTCTTCCACCCGAATCATCGACTTCCTGCGTGCGCTTGTAACGACGTTATAAGCCACAAGAAGATGGTTCTCGACAATCAGAACTTCTTTGTCGTTGAGCCATCCGATCAGCACCGCGTGTGGTACGAAAGTGGTGCGTTTAACCGGCTCCGTGGCGGTCACGACTTGCACAGCCGGCAAGTCTAGCAGCGCCTTTCGAATACGCTGCGACTCTGCAGCATCTCCCTGCCCTTGCTCCGACAGTTGAATCGGCATACTTGACTTGGCGCTGGCCTCGATCGTCATGGCGACTGAGCCTAAATCGGGCGATAGCTTCGCATTTTCTGTGAAGAAGCTCACGTCGTAGTCGGGATTCTTGAACTGTTCCCGTTCGTCGAAGACTGTCAGACTTTTTTCATGGTTGAGCAATATCGTCTGATCGTCACTCTGGTTCTCCCACCCACAGCAACCCGTATCCAGAATTGCCGTCAGAACTACCGCGCCATGATCCACACTATCCAGCACTCTTTGCAAAGGCTGCTTCATTTCCGCAGGCGTCCACGTGTCCCCCGAATGCAGATACACGCTGCTGCCGAGGTATTTCGTTTCCGTCTGCCCAGGAATTAACTTCGTCAGCAGGAAGTAGTCATCCACGCCGCTATCCGGGATCCAGAAGCGTACCTCGGGACAGGTCTCAGAACACGCGCCCGTTGTGCAACGGCACTCCGGGAAGTCTATCGATACAACTTCTTGTTTTTCCTTGCTGCCGGTGGTTGATTCCCACGCTCGAAAAGTCGTCGTCACTGAGAGATCGATGTTGTCGCGGGTCAGCTTATTGAACTCGTTCGTGAACCAGAACAGGTGCAACCCGTCTACACTGAGAAACGCCCAGGGAGAGGATTCGCTCACCTTCTGATTCGACCCCGATGGGCTGGTGACTCGAATGATCGCCGACCCGATCCTGGTTTCCGATTGCCCGTCCCAATACCAGAACTTGTCGCTGTTCTTTCCCACGTCTGGAGATGGATCATCGGTGTTCGGCGCAAACAGCATCTGCCCTTTTTGATTGATCTGAAGAATTCGTGCAGCCTTCAGAACTTCGGCTGGCACCTTGACCGTTCCCTTCACTGCAAATGTCGCGGGATCATACTCCACGATCGATTCGGGCCCTTTGAGCACCCACAGTCGTCGAGCCTGGGCAAGCCCGCAAGCGCTCAGGCACGCAACCACTAACATCACACGTTGAAATTTCCTCATCACCGATCCGCTACTCGATAGGATGTCGTATTGTAAATCGGCCCGCAGCTGCCTCTTAATCATAGGGACTAACCGAGTCCTACCAGCTTCTCGCGACTCCTCGAACACAGTTACAATAGTCCCGAATCGAGGACCTTCATGTCCAGCAAGCCATTTGCAACCGAAGCCGCTGCCGCAGACATTCCCGCCGTTCCTCTTACTGTCGAAGGTTACAGCGTACTCCACCAGATGATGCGTTTCCGCTGGCCCGCGTGGCGCGCGATTGCCGCCCCCGACCGCGCCGCCATCGTCGCCGAGGCGAAACCTGCCCTCTCAAAGATGGAACAGAATTCGGGTGGTCAGTCTGCTCTTTTTTCCCTGATCGGTCACAAAGGCGACCTCATGGTTGTGCATTTCCGCGAGTCATTCGACGAACTGAATCGCGCGGAACTCCAAATCGCCCAGCTTCGCCTAAGCGAATATTTCGAGCCTACGACGTCGTACTTATCCGTGATCGAACTCGGCCTCTACGAGTCGACCACCAAGGTCTACAAGACTCTGGTCGAACGTGGCATCGAACCCCACTCCGAAGAATGGAAGCATGAAATCCAGCAGACCTTGGCCCGCCAGAAGGAAGCGATGCGTCCGCGCCTTTTTCCTTCCATTCCGCCTAATCGGTACGCTTGTTTCTATCCCATGGATCGCAAGCGGGGCGAGGATAAAAACTGGTACATGCTGCCCATCGAGGAGCGCGCTCGCCAGATGAACGAACACGGGCTTGTCGGCCGCCGATACGCTGGCGAGGTGCGCCAGATCATCACGGGTTCGATCGGCTTCGACGACTGGGAGTGGGGCGTCGATCTCTTTGCCGATGACCCGCTCGTCTTCAAGAAGCTTATCTACGAGATGCGCTTCGACCACGTCAGCGCGGTCTACGCTTTGTTCGGGCAGTTCTACGTAGGTCTGCGTTGCCCGGCGGAACAGCTCGGCACTCTTCTTGAAGGTCAGCTTCCACCGGCAAATTGACACGCACATCTGAGAGTATGCTCGTCCTTCGCATCTGACCTCCCAGTTCAGTGCAACGACAGGCGTCCTCGCCGGCTCACTTTCTAGATACGGTGGAACGACCGGCGTCCTCGCTCGCCGAACTGCATCTCCCCAAAATCGCTCTCAGATCGCTGCGCGCCCGACAAGACTCCTTCATTCCTGCTATCTTCAGTCCGTTGTTGCTCGCTCGATCTTAGATCGGAGCATTTATGTCAACTCTCGGACTCATCGAATACAGAGACGCCAGCCCGGAAGTGAAGGCCGTCTATGACGACATCATGGCCACCCGCAAGACCGACTGGATCAACAATTTCTGGAAGGCCATCGCTCACGACCCCGTCACCCTGAGGCGCACGTGGGAAGATATCAAACAGATAATGGCGCCCGGGGCCCTCGATCCGCTCACCAAGGAATTGGTCTATCTCGCCGTGAGCGTCAGCAATCAATGTGCCTATTGCATCGCCTCCCACACCGCCGGCGCCAGAAACAAAGGCATGACCGACGACATGTTCAAGGAACTGATGGCCGTCGTCGGCATGGCGAACGAGACCAATCGGTTGGTGGCCGGATACCAGGTGGAGATCGACGAGAAATTCAAGACACCATGATCCCGCCAGAATCGGCATAGGGGGAGTGGTCCCCCACTCTCCCCTGCCACACCACCGTACATGCGGGTCCGCATACGGCGGTTCAGCTCGGTTGAGCTAAATGCTATCCAGCAATCGCGGAAGACCGAGAGCGTCGCCGTAAGCAATCGGAAACGCAGATGCCAGGGCCGGACTGTTGGCGATGCGCCATGGTCCATGGGGACTGCCGGCGGTTTGAGGCGCTAGGG
>Ga0210409_10000404_pt1 | contig 74043 bp, 62 predicted proteins | sample IncBWH17MmetaG_FD_161649 | JGI IMG/M metagenome (GOLD analysis project Ga0210409, IMG submission 161649) | Forest soil microbial communities from Barre Woods Harvard Forest LTER site, Petersham, Massachusetts, United States - Inc-BW-H-17-M | ecosystem: Environmental > Terrestrial > Soil >... | reverse complement strand
AATATGCAGCCGCCAAGATCAGGTACGCCATCGACAAAGCACGGCGGAAGCCCAATCGGTCGGCGGCCGCGCCCCCGAAAATGGCGAGAAACCATACCATGCCACCGAATATGCCCGTCAGAGTTCCGGTTTGCTCGGTGGAGAAATTCAACCGCTCCTGCAGGTAGAGGGCGAGTGACGCAAAGGCTCCGTAGTAAGAAAGGCGCTCGAATATCTCGCTGATGTTGGCAACCCAGAAGGGACGCTCAAAGCCAGTGCGAATCTCATGTAGGCGTTCAGAAAAGGTCAAAGCAGCTCCTGGCCTCTATTTGTCGCGCCGGCGGTGCTACGTCTTCAGCCGTCGCTGCACTTCGTCCGCAGACAATCCTGCAACTCGAATGACTTTGTTCCGGCTGGTTTCGCCGGACGCTATGGTAACGGAAGAACGCGGCACGGCCAAAAGGTTTGCGAAGAATTCGATGCAGGCTTCATTGGCCCGCCCATCGACCGGAGGTGCGGTCAAAGCCAGTTTCAGCGCGTCACCGACCGCCCCGGTAATGGCATTCTTCCTGGCGCGTGGCTGGACCTTCACTGCGAAGGCTACGCCTGCCGACGTGTCGCGAACAGGAATCATGGCTTTCGATTTCACCACAGAGTCATAGAGTCACAGAGAACTTCTACAAACAAGGATCGAGGGGGATCACTTTGGCTCATACTCCTTCTTTTGCTCCTTTCTGTGTCTCTGTGACTCTGTGGTTGATTACTTGGTCGACCTTTCTCCGAAAATCGCGGTTCCGACGCGTACGCAGGTGGACCCTTCTTCAATCGCGACTTCAAAATCGTGCGACATCCCCATCGAGAGCTCACGCATATTGAATCCGGGCAATCTACGCCCAATCTGATCTCGCAACTCGCGTAGCTTTCGGAAATAAGGTCGCGCCTTCTGTGGATCGTCGGTAAACGGGGGAATCGTCATCAGTCCGCGAAACTCGAGGTGTTCTAGCTCCGGCGCTGCCGATAGAAGTTCCTCCAGTTCGCGGGACTCCGGCGCCACGCCGCTTTTGGCTGCTTCGCCGCCGACGTTGATTTCGATAAAGACTTTCAATTTTTTTTCGACTTGCTGCGCCGAGGCATTGAGCCTCTGCGCCAGGCGCAACGAATCGACTGAATCTACTGCAGCGAAGAGTTCAACCGCTTTCGCCGCCTTGTTGGTTTGCAGATGGCCGATCAGATGCCATTCGGCACTGTGCAGATCCCGAAGCGCGTCGGTCTTCCCAGCGAATTCCTGCACCCGATTCTCTCCGAATAGCCGCAGTCCGGCGTCATAAGCCTCCCGAATGCGTTCTGCGGGAAACGTCTTGCTGACCGCCATCAATGCGATGTCTTCGGGTTGGCGTCCGGCACAACGCGCGGCAGCCGCAATTCGGTCACGCACCAGAGCAAGGTTTTGTGCAATCGACATGAAAGAGCTTGAACCACAAAGGACACGACGGCCCCACAAAGTAAGAGCACAAAAAACCAGTTTTCCTTTGTGGATCTTTGTGTCCTTTGTGGTTAAAAGATTCTTCCCAATTACATGATCGCCGTCGGCGGCGCCGGCTCATCCGGGCTGCCTGCGTTCGAGAGTGGCACTTTCATCATGACAAAAATCAACACCGCCATACCGATCAAGCCCGAGAAAGAGAAGTCTCCAATATCAATATGCCAAAGTTGATGATTGCTGCCCACGACGCCTGCAATCACCAACCCACATAGCGCCTCTCCGGCGATCAGTCCTGACGCAGTCAGCACGCCCGCGTTGTCGACACGCGCTTTCTGCGCATCATTGTAGCCTCGGCGGTCGCGAAGCTTGTCGGTGAACCAACGAATCACTCCGCCCACGAAGATGGCAGACGTCGTCTCCAGCGGCAGGTACATTCCGACCGAGAAGAGCATGGGACTTTTTACTTCAACCAGAATCATGGCGAAGCCCATAAGTATGCCGACTACGACCAGGGGCCAAGCCATGTTTCCGCCGACGATGCCCTGAGCCAGCATGGCCATGAGGCCAGCCTGCGGCGCAGGTAAGGCCGCGCTGCCGAAGTGATAGGCTTTATCGAGAATCATCAGCGGGAAGAACAAAACCAGCGAGGCCACGATGGTGCCAAAAATGTCGCCGATCTGCATTTTCGCTGGCGTGCCGCCCAGAATGTGGCCAGCTTTCAAGTCCTGCAACATTTCGCCCGCCACCGCGGACGACACGCAAACCACGGCCGCTACTCCCAGCACCGCGGCCACGCCGCCTATGCCCGAGACTCCCATTGCCACCATCAGCAGGGCCGCAACTACAAGCGTGCACAGCGTCAGGCCGGAAACCGGATTGTTGGAAGAACCGATCATGCCGACCAGGTTGCCCGAGACTGCGGCGAAGAAGAAACCAAGAACGATCATGACGGCTGCGGCCACGACTGCGCCGGCGATGACCTTGCCTCCGCTCAGGTTGTGCGCTCCCGCGATGAAATAGTAATAGAGACCGATCATCGCGATGAATACCAGCCCGACACCCGCAAAAACGACTTTTGCATTGAGATCGCGGTCCACGCGGCTGGTCGCCTTGTGCGCTTCGGCGGATTTCTTCAGATCAGAAACCGCGCGCTTCATGCCCGCCATCAGTTGCTTGCGCATGCGGAAAAGCGTGAAGCCAGCGCCCACCAGCATTCCACCCACGGCAATCGGACGCACGATCGAATACCACACGCTGAACGCGATTCCTCCCCAATATGTCGCCGGGTTCGCGCCAGCCGCCATCGGCGGCAGAGTCGGCCCGAGGAAATAAATGAGCAGAGGAACCAGCAAACCCCAAGCCACCACGCCGCCAGCGAAGTTCAGCGACGCCAGCCGAGGTCCGATGATATAGCCCACGCCCAGATAGGCCGGACTGACCGCGGGTGAAGTAAATTGCGACATTCCACCGGTTGCCAGCATGGGCGCGTTTGCCCCGCGCCCCAGGCGTAACCCGGTCGCCATTTTCGGAATGTTGACCAGAACATTTTTCGTGTACCAGAAAAGGTTGACCTGGGAAAGAAAGTACATCAGCCCGCCAAAGCCCATGTTGGCGAACAAAATTTTCGCTGCCTTGGATCCCTGTTGCCCGGCCTTATGAATTTCCGCCGCCGCCACTGACTCGGGGAAAGGCAGCTCTGCGTCTTCGACCATCACGCGTCGCAGCAGAGTGACAAACAAAATGCCTAGCAGGCCGCCGATTACCATCAGCGCGACTGATTGCCAATACCTCTCCATGCCAAGGCTCGGCCAAAGTCCCGCGAGAACAAATGCCGGGATGGTGAAGACTGCGCCAGCAGCCACCGATTCGCCAATTGCACCCACCGTTCGTGCAATATTTTCCTCTAGCAGCGACCCTTTCATAAGCCGCAAAAGCGACATGCCAATGACTGCCGCAGGATAAGTGGCGGCGATCGTCATCCCAGCCTTGAGGCCTAGATAGGCGTTGGCGGCGCCCAGAATTCCCGTCATCACCAAGCCGAGCATCACGGCGCGAAACGTAAACTCCCGCATCTCCATGTTCTCGGGAACGTAAGGCTTGAATTTCTTGGGGGCTTCGGTTGCGTTCACTGTAGTTTGGGGGCTCATGGTCAGAAATCCTCACGAAACATCGGAAATAATCAGCATAAAGTAGGACGGCGCACGTTAGCACGCGCACCGCCTGATTTACAAGTCCGTTTGACTAGTTTCTATAAACCGGATGTCCCAAACACCAGTAATTGAGATGCAGGATTTCAGTGCGGACCGCGATCGCAATGACACACGTAACTCCCTGGTACCTGCCCTCGTTGCTTCCGACCTGTCACACCGCTATACTGGAGGGGATTCGTCCGGTCGGAGCCCCCGCAGCCGCGATCGGGTGAAGGAGGATCGTCTTCAGCAGTAACGGGACCCCAATTCGGGCCACCGGGACCAGGGTTGTTGCGCAAGACAATCGATTGGTCTCCTGGGCCAGCGGCATCGCCGCAGGTCTGTTCGCCACGTTGTTCCCTTCCGATTGTCGTCTTTGCGGTGCCCCCCTGATAAATATTTCACGGCTGCCAGTTTGTGAAGATTGTCTTGGGGCTATGCAGCCGATTACTAGCGGGCTTTGTTCCATCTGTGGCGAACGGCTGATAAGCCCATTCGCATTCTCTCCCGAAGCTGATAATTCTGAATCCACCGAGGCTCGTTGTGGACTGTGCCGCCGACTCGAACCTCCCTACGTCAAGGCCACAGCCTACGGGAGCTACGAGAGCGGCCTGCGTGAACTGATTCATTTGCTCAAATACAACCAGGTTAGGCCAGCGGCGAATGTCCTGGGCCGCATGGTGGTGGAAGCAGTTGAAGATCTGCAGCCTCTCTTTGGTGGAACGGAAATTTTGGTTGTGCCTGTCCCTTTGCACTCCACAAAACTCCGACAGCGAGGATTCAACCAGTCCGAACTGATCGCCCGGGCTGCCCTGAAAGTGAAGCCTTCTGCCGGTCGCTTCCAGTTGAGCCCTGGTTTGCTGGAGCGCCGACGCGAAACGAAATCTCAGATCGGACTCTCCCGGCATCAACGCAGGGAAAACATTCGTGGCGCTTTTGTGGTCACAAGGCCTCTCGAAATGGCGGGACGCGAGGTGCTGTTGGTAGACGATGTCTTTACCACAGGCACAACGGTTTCAGAATGCGCACGCATCTTGCGGCGCGCGGGCGCGTCGAAGGTCTACGTAGCAACGGTAGCGCGAACATTGAAGACGGAGGCCCAGCACGCGATACGGGAGACAGAAACCGAAGCACGGCTAACTATGGCCGCCGCCGGATAAAGACACGTGGGGACGGACGCCCCTCGGCTGTCCGACCGAGCGAAGCTCGGTGGTTCGAGAAAAGAATGTCGGGGAAGTGGAACAATTCGATGAGCGGCATGGGACGGACTCACATGTCCTCCCCACTGGTAGCAGCCGTGCGTTCCGAGAGCGAAGGTCCGCACGTGCTGCATGCGCCGGTGCTGGTGTTGAACGCTTCGTACGAACCTATTAACGTCTGCGCGGCGCGCCGCGCTATCGTTCTGGTGCTGAAGGGCATCGCAATGACAGAGGAAGAGAACGGACACTTTCTCCATGCCGCCCGTCTCGCCATTCGCTTGCCGTCCGTGATCCGGTTGCTCGAATATCGCCGCATTCCGCACCAGACGCGCGCTCTCTCTCGCAAGAACATTTTGCTGCGGGATCGCAACACTTGTCAGTTCTGCGGGGAAGTGTTGGCCTCGGGCGAGTTGACGCTCGACCACGTAGTACCCCGATCTCGGGGAGGCGCTTCCACGTGGGAGAATCTCGTAGCCTGCTGCCATCCCTGCAATCGCCGCAAGGGGAACCAGTTGCCGCACGAGGCAGGCATGAAGCTCATGCGCGAGCCCCGCGCCTTCAATCTGCACACCAGCCGTCACATCATGCGCCTAATGGGCCGTTCCGATGACAAGTGGCGAAAGTATCTCTTTTATTAAGTAATCCCCACTTAGCCCGCATCAGGTCTTTCGATTACGAAAGGTCATGCCCGAGTTTCACTGCCGTAACCTTGTGTTGCCAGGCTTGACCTCGTATCACGGTTGAGACATGTAGATCAGAAGTCGTCTCATGTCGAGACGGAGAACTCTGATGCGCTCGACCTTCTATTTTGCCGCTTGGACAGACAGCGGCTGTCTCCTGGGATGCGACCACGAACACCAAACCGTAACTTCAGCAGAAGCCTGCATTTCGCATGCCGGCGGTTATGTGATCGCCGTTGAAAAAGGTGTATTGCGTGCCCTTACGGATGCTGAGGAAGCAGAATTTCAGAATGTGAGGTACGGCATCAAGGCTGACGCCAGGCAATCCTTTATCGCGGACGGCATGCTTACAATCTTGCTTACGATCCAAATCAGGCTGGGAAATGAAGAAGCCTGCTAGACCCTCCAAGCCCCAGGAAGCGATCTGGTAAAACTCCTGACGGCTGACGCCTGAATGCTACTTCTGCGGCTGTTGTGGCGCCGCGTTCTTTCCCTCATCGCCCTTCTGCACTTCTTTGCCGTCATAGGTGATCTTCACGTTCGATCCGAATTTCTTGTAGTTCGTGTACTTCACGATCTCACGAATCTTCACGTCACCGTTGGAGAAATGCAGAGTGTCGTCGGCGCGGGTGTAGACGGGAAACCAGTAGGGACCATCCACGACCTGCTCCCGATAGGTGGTGAACTTGGGAAACAGGTTCTCATTTCCCTTCTTCCTGGTAATGTCAGGAACGGATTTTCCATAGGTTTTCACGATTTGGAAATCCTTGTCATCCACCCAAATGCGTCCCTGGAAATATCGCTTCTTGCCTTCTATCTTTTTGGGTGCGATGTCGAACACATAGCAGTGCAGGTCGTCCTCCTGCTGCTGTCCGACATAGAGAATGCTGTATTCGCCAATCTCATCGCTGGTCAGCACAAACGGCAGCCGGTTCTCGATGTCATCGATGTCCTGCTCGGTCATCATGATCCGTTGGAGCGTCGATTGCGGCGCGAAAACGACGTTCTTGACCTTTTTCCCCTGATCATCGAAAGAGACGTCAAACACCTGCTGATATTCTCCATCCGGAGTGTCTCCATCGACCGTTTGCACCTTCACGGTTTGCCGATATCCGTACTGGTCAAGAGCGGTTTTGAATTCTTTTTCTTTGGCGGCAAAGCGTTGGATGATTTCATCGGATGTAACGCCCTTGGGCTCGGCGGGATTCAGCGCTCCTTCGTCCCCGAACGCACCGAGCGAGACCGGGCCGCACAGGGCAACGGCCATGACCACCACGAACGCAATCCGCATGACTCTCATAACACTAGTGTAACGAAATCGGAGAGGGAAAACCTGCATAATTAGATTGCTGGCCAGGACAGAAAGTTGCCGCGTGAGCAAGATTTGAGCTTTTCTTGAATCCTCTTGCGATTCGCACGCATGATCTCGTCCCTTTAGCGGGCCTGGTCCAGATTCACGCTAGAGCTTTACGTTGTAAGATGGCGTGGTCGAGTTATGCCCTCTAGTCCACGTGCGGAAGTGCCATTTGTCCCCCCCACGATGCAGCAAGAGATTGCCCGTCTTGCTGGGTCGCCAGAAATCCGCGCGGCTTTCGCCTGGTTTCGCGCCGAGGAAGCCCAGTTTGCGGCCTGGCAACTGGAAATGGCGCGCATTCCTGCTCCGCCATTTGGAGAGACAGCTCGCGGAGAATGGCTACGGGAACGTTTTCGCGAGCTCGAACTCGAAGACGTGTGCGCCGACGAAGTAGGTAACGTTTTCGGCATTCATCATGATCATGCCAAACTGACCAAACCGTTGGCGACCAAGCAATACACGGCGCTCAGCGCTCACATCGATACGGTTTTTCCGGCTGGGACTCCGCTGAACCTGCGTCAGCAGAGCAACCGCCTCTACGGGCCCGGCGTTTCCGACAACGGAGCTGGAGCCGCGGCAATGCTGGCCGTGGCAGCCGCGCTTCGCGCATCCAAAATAGCGCTGGCCACACCCATACTTTTTATCGGCAACGTGGGCGAAGAGGGAGAGGGCGACCTGCGCGGAATGCGTCACATTTTTTCCCAGTCCCGCTGGAAAAACTCGATCCGCTACAGTTTGATCCTGGACGGCGCCGGCTCCGATACGATCGTGGCGGAGGCTCTAGGCAGCCGCCGCTTCGAAATCATCGTTCGCGGCCCCGGCGGACATTCCTGGAGCGACTTTGGCGTGCCCAACCCGATCCTGGTCCTGGCGCGCGGCATCCATTCGTTCTCTCAGACCTCGCTCCCATCGTCTCCGAAAACCACCTTCAATGTTGGTGTGATCCGCGGCGGCACGTCCGTGAACTCGATTCCGGAGTCGGCAAGTATGCGGGTCGACATTCGCTCTACTTCGATGGCCGAGATGGAGCGACTGGAAGCATCCCTGCGACGCGCACTTGAGCACGCTGTCGAAGAAGAATCGCGGGTTAGCGAGCGGCGTACCGCGTCGCAGAAGCGCTCGTCCGGCCTCAGTTGCGAGGTCGTGCCCATTGGCAATCGCCCAGCGGGCGAACTGGATGGGAACGCTCGAATCCTGAAGGTAATTCGCGCCGTGGATGCTCATCTCGGCAACGCCGCCCAAATTCAGCGCGCTTCGACGGACGCCAACATTCCGTTGTCCCTGGGCCGGGAAGCAATCGCCATCGGTGGCGGTGGCGTGGGTGGCGGCGCTCACACCCTGCAAGAGTGGTTCGACTGCAGCGGCCGCGAACTGGGACTCAAGCGGATATTGCTGACTCTCCTGGCGCTGGCGGGCGTCGCTGAATAGCCACGGATCTGCACGGATTTCGCAAGATTAGGAAAAAGAAGAAGAGAAAAAAGAAAAAACGTATCCGCGTCAATCCGTGAAATCCGTGGTGAAGTTGTTAGAAACCGGGCTTTCGCATCGGCCGGAACGGAATCATGACTACCGTCTGGATCGCCACCGGATCGCCATTCCTGGTGGCGGGACGGAATCGCCAGCGCGACAGCGCGGCGCTGGCATAAACGTCCAGACGATCGTCCACTCCGCGGAGAATTCGCACCTCGCCGACCGATCCGTCGCTGCGAATCACGGCCGAGAGCATGACTATGCCCTGAACATTCTGCCGCATCAACTCGATCGGATATCCGGGATCTACTTCTTGCGTAGCTACCGGAGCGACCAACTCACCCGGCTTTTCAGCTTGCTTCAACTCGGCAAAATGCATCACCCAACTCCCGCCCGCGGAGTTTAAGTTGGGCACGTTCAGAGTCATGGCATAAGACTTCCGGTCGCCAAAGACTTTGCGCTCGAGTTCACTGGTGGCATTGGCCGGCAACTCCGAAGGATGCGGTGGAACCGCGGTAACTCGTGGCGCCGTTGCGCTGGCGATGAGCGGAGAGTCGGATGAAACTGTCTTGGTCATGCCCTGAGTACCGCCGGCAACCGCCGAACTGTTCCCCGCCTTGGGGCTGGCGCCCACAAAAAGTCCTGGGGGGACGCCGTTTGAGCTCTCGCCCGACCCCGACGCGCTTCCACTGCCATGGCCACCGCCTATACCACTTGCGGCAGCGGGATGAGGGTCACCAGAAACATCCGGCGTCCCCGGGGCACCCGGTTTGCCTTCCGGAGTCGCGGCAAAAGTTCCCCTCCGGTTGCCAGCTGGAACTTCGATAGGTCCGCTCGGAACCGCGGGATGGAGGTTCAGCGCAACCAGGCGTCCATCGCCGGAGCCCCCGGCTCCTTGAGCCGAAGGTGGGGGCGGCACGACTGCGCCGCCGGAATTCCCCATTGGCGCCATGCTCGAGGCCGCGCGTTGCTCTCCCATCGGCAACTGCGGCGCAGGCGCCACCGCCTGCGAACGCCCTATATTGATATCGGTCAATCTGCGCGAAGCGGCGTCCGCAACCACGGGCGGGGGCTCGACAATTGCCGGTTGCGGAGCGTGGACATCTCGCCTCGAATTCGCGGAGCGGACATCCGGCGCTGGCGCTACCACTGAATCGGATAAGAATGGAGTTTGCTTCAGCGCAGTCTTTACATCAGGAGCCGGCGCAACCACGGATGAAGGCAGCACCGGTAGTTTTAAATCCGAAGGCGAACCCGCCATCGCGGCAGTGGGAATCGTAGAAGTCGGACGCCCCAGGGCCACGATGTTTGGCAACGGCACATCGTGATCCAACTTCAGCTTGGGAGGCGTGACAATCGTCTGGGTGCGATTGTCCGCCTCAGGCGGCACCGAGATGATTGGCTGAGCCGCATGCTCGGGCTCGCCCTTCCGCGGCAACGGGGCGTGCGCCCCGCCGGTGTCGAGCGGCGCAAGGTATTCAGAAGCGTCGTAATAGACGACATCGGATCTTTGAAAGACCGGGCGCTCGACGATCTGCGGCCGTTGTGGCCAAAGCTCCGACCATCCCCACAAAGCCGCAATCACCAGGATGTGACCGAATGTCGACTGCAGGAACTGGAACCAAGGCACCCGCCTCTGCACGAAAACGTCAGGCCAAAAATCGGCTGGGCGCGACACCAACTGCAAAGGAGCTTTTGTCCGAGGCCACAACAGGTCCCTAAGATTACGGAGAAAAACCCGGGGCCACGGTTCAAGCTCGACCAGCAAGGTCGGCACAGGCACCGGGTTCGGCTTGTGCTTGCGCTTGCGCGAGGTGTCGATCAGCAGCGGGCCCTGTTTCATGCGCTCCTCGCGACCGGCGAGAATCCTCCTATTATAGATGCGCTGGCGGTCCAAGCCTCAGTGCAAAGAGTTCCTGGCCGTGAATTTCCGTGCTCTAATACCGATATGAAACTGGCAGGCGTATTTCCCCTGATGGTGCTCGTACTTAGTTCTTTGCTGGCCGGGCAGAATCCACCGCAAAACCCAGGCGCAAAGCCGGTCGAGGATTACTCGGGAATGTACAGCTTTCAGCGGGAAGGCGAATTCGTCCAACTTACCGTCGAAGATGCGGGCCGGGTCACCGGCTTCGTTTCCCGGTTCGGCGACTCCGAAAGCGACCGCGGCGCCTTCCTCGATCAATTCTTCAAAACCGGCAAGCTTGATGGAACCAAACTAACTTTCACCACCGACACCGTCCATGGCGTCTGGTATGAATTTAAGGGCACAGTCGAGCGCGGAGAAGGCAAAACTCCAGCCAACGAGGGCTACTATGTTATGAGGGGCACGCTGACTGAAAACCGCACCGATGCCGACAAGAAAGTGACCTCAAAATCCCGCGACGTAGTATTCAAGTCCTTCCCCCACGAAGGGTAGAGCGGACACTCCTGTTCACTTCCGTGAAAGTGCATGGTGCTTTTGAAATTCGAGAACCAAGCCTGATACAGAATCCCGAACTGACTGTGCCAAGTCGCGAGCGACGCGAAACTAAACTAGTATTGCTGTGTGAAAAGAATCAGTTTGCTTCTCTCGGTTACGGCCACGCTTGTGATGCTCCCAAGCCGCCAGAGTTCAGCCCAACAGTCCCACGCGACAGAGAACTCTCCGTCATATCTGGGCTTTGATCGCAATAATTATCCCGGCGACCAGAACTTGAAGGTACTTCGCGAGACGTTTTCCTACACGGGTTTCTGGCTTAACCATCCGCCGAGCGCGAGGACCAACACATGGAGTGGCAAGCGGAAGACGCTACAATCAGCAGGATTCGGATTCCTGGTACTGTTCAACGGACGCTTGTTCAATGAGCTGAAGTCGGTTTCGTACGCCAGCAAACTCGGCAAGTCCGACGCGCAGGCGGCTGTAGGAGCCGCACGGCGGGAAGGATTTCCGGCCCGAACCGCCATTTTCCTTGATCAAGAGCAAGGTGGCCGCATGCTGCCCGAGCAAAAAGCCTACATCTATGCGTGGGTCGATGGAGTCACCGCAGGCGGCTTTCGGGCCGGCATCTACTGCTCGGGCATTTCCGCTGCAAAAGAAGGTGGCGAGGATATCGTCACTGCCGACGATATCCGCCAGAATGCCGGTGCAAGAAAGATCGTGTATTGGGTCACGAACGATGCCTGTCCGCCCTCGCCCGGTTGCGCTTTTCCTAAACGTGCGCCGAGTCCCGTCGACAGTGGTATTCGGTTTGCCGACGTATGGCAATACGCCCAGTCGCCAAAAAGGCCCGCGGTCGCCGCGAGTTGTCCGGCAAATTACAACCCCGATGGCAATTGCTATCCGCCGTACATCGACGTCGGACAACACTTGCACATCGACGCAAATACGGCGACGACGGCGGATCCCTCGCAAGGCAGGACTCCCTGAGATCCAATTCAGAAATGCGGTAGCGGTGATAAGATTCCGCATCACCATGCGCCCGCTTCCCAAACAGATCCTCACTTATCTCGCGCTGGTCCTTACTTTCACCAGCCTGCCTGAGTTAATGATGATTCACGGCGGGCACATTGGCGCCGGAAACGGTTTGGTCGTGGGGTTGGTGATGTGGTGCCCGGCGATAGCTGCCCTTGCGACGTGCTGGCTCTTTCGCATCGATCTGGCAACCCTGGGCTGGAATTGGCGGCCAGCGAAGTATGAGGCGTGGGCTTACTTCATCCCGACTTTTTATGCGTTGCCGGTGTACATCGCGACCTGGGCGTTGATTCCCGGTTCGTTCGCATTTTCGGCATTCGCCCAATCCCCGGGACAAGCTTTCGGATTTCCGCAATCTCCCCGCGCCGTGACCCTCTTGTTAGCGATACCTTGTTATGCCACCGTCGGCGTGATCAGCAGCATGGCACGTGCACTGGGCGAAGAGATTGGCTGGCGAGGGTTCCTGCTTCCGCGGCTAGTTCAACAAACAGGCTTTACCTGGGGATGTCTCTTGAGCGGCTGCATCTGGGCGGTTTGGCATTATCCAGCACTGTTGTTCGCTGACTATAACTCGGGCACGCAGCCAGCTTTCGCTTTGACTTGTTTCACTCTCATGGTGATCGCGGATAGCTTTATCTTGGGTTGGCTGAGGCTGAAGTCGGGCAGCCTATGGACTGCGACGGTTTTTCATGCCAGCCACAATCTTTTTATTCAGGCAATTTTTGACCGGATCACCGCGCGAGCGGGCCGGTCGCTCTACATCACCACCGAATTCGGTGCCGGGATGGTGCTGACGGTTGGCGTTTTTGCCCTTTATTTCTGGACCAGACGGAAAGAAGTAGCCAGCGCCGGCTCGCAGTGAACGCGGCTGCTGGACCGAGATTAGCCAGCTTTAAGTTGCATTCTGCCCCTAAGACAGCGCACAATAACCTAGATCCTCAGTTACTTGCGGTGGTTACTTGCGTTGCTCGAAAAAAGCGACGCTTTCCCCCGCCGCTGAGCATCTTAACTATTGTGAAGAGTTAGTGGCTTCAACATCCCCGCCGGTTGGGCGCGGCGTAGTTTCAAACGACGCGTAGTGAATCGGCTGGAGCCGCTGGAAGCTTTCAACATCCCCGTTCCGGACCAGCGTTCGCCATTTGCGGAACAGCCGCAATTGCATTCGCATTCGGAGCTGAAGGCGAGACATGACAATGGCAACCGCAACAGCAGTTTGCAGTCTGGAAAATTACCTCGTCCTCCCCGATCATACGATGGACGAACGGATTGCCGCCGCCCGCGAGGCTTTGGGCCGCGAATGCGTGATTCTCGGACATCACTATCAACGCGACGAAGTCATTCGCTTCGCCGATTTCCGCGGCGATTCGTACAAGCTATCGCAAGAGGCCGCGCGCGCCGGGGGCAAATACATCGTCTTCTGCGGCGTGCATTTCATGGCCGAGAGCGCCGATGTTTTGAGCCGCCCCGGCCAGGTGACGATTCTGCCGGACTTGAATGCTGGCTGTTCCATGGCCGACATGGCGGAGATTACCCAGGTAGAAAATTGCTGGGAGCAACTCATCGCAGCCGGATTGACCTCCGACGACGGCGAGGGCATCACGCCCATCACCTATATGAATTCGACTGCCGCGATCAAAGCCTTCTGCGGAGAGCGTAGCGGCGTAGTTTGCACATCCTCCAATGCATTGGGCGCATTTCAGTGGGGCTTCGCGAAGACGCCCAAACTTCTATTCCTTCCTGATCAGCATCTCGGCCGCAACACCGGTTTCAACCTGGGCATTCCGTTAAACGAAATGGTCGTGTGGGATCCTTATTTAATCAACGGCGGCCTGACGCCGGACCGGCTGCGTGCCGCCAAAGTAATTTTGTGGAAGGGCCACTGTTCCGTACATCAGCGTTTTCTGCCCGAACACGTGGACAACGTCCGCGCCAAGTATCCCGGCATTCGAGTGATTGCGCATCCCGAGTGTCGCTGGGAAGTCTGCCAGAAAGCTGATGGCATCGGCTCGACCGAGGGTTTGTTGAAGATGATTCGCCAAGCGCCATCGGGTACGATGTTCGCGGTTGGCACCGAGATCCACTTGGTCAACCGCATGGGCAAAGAATTTGCCGCGGAAGGGAAGAAGGTCATCACCCTCGACGACTCTGGCTGTCTGTGCACGACCATGTTCCGCATCTCGCCGCAACATCTGTGCTGGGTGTTGGAGAATCTGGTCGAAGGCAACATCGTGAACCAGATCAAAGTGAAAGAGGACGTGAAGTATTGGGCACGGGTCGCGCTGGATCGGATGCTGGACATTTCGTAGTCGTTGGTCGTTCGTCGTTGGTCGGCAGCAAAAGCTCCTTGGACGCTTTCGGCTGTCCGCCTGGGTGTCGCTTCGCAGAAAAAGGTTCTAGTCTGATCTGCTACACTTCCGCCCTCTTTTGCACTAGCATTGTGTTTTCCCCCGGACAACTTTGAGGAGGCCCAAGATGGCCCAGTCGCGATTGGTGCGATGTTTGAGGGCCCTTTTAATTTTCTCCGCCTGCGCCACAGCGCAAGAATCAAAATCCGCTCCAACCGTGACTTGGGAGCCGGCAGCGGAGAACCAAATCTTCCCGGCGGCCCTTCTTTCAACCGTCGGAGTTTCGAGAAAACCAGTGAACAGCCAGGTCCTCTGTGAGCCGCACAGCTTCGCGCGAATCCGGATAAAATCCTCTGCTCCGCTCACGCGCGTCCACGTTGAGGTCAAGGTTGACGGTTTTTCCGAGGTGAGCTCTTGCGATGCGACGCTTGAGAATGCGGACCAGCAGTATCTAATTGCGCCGACCATTCGATGGGATACGGGCAAGCTCGCTTTCGTCGACCAACCGGTTCCGACGACGGTGGTGTTTGATGTAAAGGCCAACAACGTCGATCTTGGCGAGCAAACCACTCACCTCCAGGTTCGAGCAGTGAACGACGTACCATACAAAATGACTGACCCGGAGGGAAACGTTAGAGACCGGGCTGATTTATTTGCTGCCTTTGTGAATGAGAACAGTCCGGTCGTTGACCAACTACTTCACGAGGCATTGAAGTGGCACTCGATTCCAGCGTTTGTTGGCTATCAGGGAAAAACGCCAGACAGCGTCCGCATGCAGGTCTTCGCCGTATGGAACGCCCTCCAGCACCGAAATGTTAAGTATTCGAGCATAACTACCCCTTCGGGTTTCTCAGACAAGTTACAAAGCCAAAGCGTGCGTTTCGTCGACCAAACAGTACGAGTGAGCGAGGCAAACTGCGTCGACGGGTCTGTATTGTTCGCGTCGGTTCTCTACAAAATCGGCATCCATCCCGTGCTTGTCATGAAGCCCGGGCACATGTTCCTCGGCTACTACCTCGATGCACAAAGCCACGAAACTACGCAGAACCTAGAGTTCTTGGAGACGACAATGATGGGGTCGGGCCGTCTCATCCGTAACGTTCCATTCTCGGCGCCTAACGCAGTTCGGGGCACTCCTGCATACTCAAACTTCATAGATGCGGTCAAGAAGGGTGATGAAGAATTTCGGTCGGAGGTATCGCCAAAGCTCCGGGAGAACGATCCGCGATATAAGGTGATTGGAATAAGAAAGGCACGCGAGAACGGCATCAATCCGATCCCGCGCTAAGCTATTCGATACTGAGACCAATGACCGATGGCCACCACCACTAACGACCCAGCACAAAATGGACTAAAATACATCCAACCCCTATGGCCGACCGAACCTTCACCCTCGAAGAAGCCCAATCTCTCCTGCCTGTTTTGGAGTCCTTGCTGCGCACAGCAATTGACGGCAAGAAACTGATCGAGGCCGTCGACACCGAACTCCAGGAACTCGCTCACCGCGTTTTTCTGCAAGGAGGCCTGCTGGTCAACGTGGTTCACATGGCTCGCCGGAAGGCGGAGCGTGAAAAGGCCATCCCGCGCGTGAAAGACGCGCTGGCTGAGATTGACTCGACCGGCGTCCAGGTCAAAGATCTCGATATCGGGCTGCTCGACTTTCCCTGCAAAGTTGATGGCAATATCGTGCTGCTTTGCTGGAAGCTCGGAGAGCACGGGATCAACTACTGGCACGACACTGCCGAGGGCTTCGCCGGCCGAAAGCCCATCGACGAAAAGATCAGCAAGGCGAAGAAGACAAACTGAGAAGAAGCACTCAGCATTAATACTAAGGCCGCCCTCCCGCATTCCACTTCGGCTGGAAGTCTGAATTCACCAGCCACTCCACCGGCATCAACAACGATCCAATCGCTGCATTCATGTGTTTGAAGTCCAAATGGGCCAGATCGTCGCTGGGCTGGTGATAGTCTTTGTGCAAGCCGTAGCTTGATATCGTCTGGGCTACGACGCCCTTTTTTGCCAGCACAAAATTATCGGAGCGCGCAAAGAAGTTCTCACCAGGATGCGGATCAGCGACCAAATGAGCACCATGCGCCGCCAGTTCCGGACCAAGATTTGACCGCTCCCATCCCGTGAGCCACAGGGTATTGTCTTTCACCGCCGGATCCGGTCTGCCGATCATTTCAAATTCCAGGTTGGCAGCAATCTCTTTCAGTGGCACGGGGGAATGGTTGCGGAAATAGGTTGATCCGATCGCGCCCATCTCTTCGCTGCCAAACAGGGCGAACAGCACGGTGCGCCGCGGACGCTGTCCTCGGCCCAGCACACGCGCGATTTCGAGTACAGCCGTAGTGCCCGAAGCGTCATCGTCTGCACCGTTGTAGATGTCGTCGCCGTTGACCGGAACCCCAATTCCCAAGTGATCCAAATGAGCCGAAAACAGGATTGCGTGGCGTTGCAGCGACGGATCGCTGCCTCGCAGTATGCCCACCGCATTCCACGTGTACCCTTTTTCTTCAGACGACCGCGCTTCGAACTTCACCATGCTCCCTTCCGGCAGCTGCTCGATCGCATCGACCGCATCCTGCTTCAACGCCAACACATTGAATTTCTTAGCGTCGGCGGAGCCGTCCTTCAACTCGGTGGCCACCTTAGGCAGTTGTTTGCCAGCCTCCTCGAAGTGCTTGACGTCGCTATCGCGCGCGAGTTTGAGTATGGCAGACGCGCCCGCCGAAGCCAGCGAGAACGCTGTCTGCCTGACTTTGCTTTCATCCGAACCCACAATCAGCACCACCGCTCCCGGGTCGACTGCTGGATTTCCGGTGCCGCTAAGGTCGTCCACATTTAGTTTTCGCAACGGTCCGGAAAATTCCGTTTGTGTCAGAACTACGACCAGGAAATCCTTGCCATAATCCCAAGCGATGGGCTCAGCCGACCTGTTGCCTCCCGTCGGCGAGATCGTTAGCCGCGGCGGAGATACGATGTTCCGTTGAATGGCGGGCACACGCTGAATGTAACCGCCATCGTCACCCGCCGGTTCAATGCCGTACTGGCGTAGCTGCGACGCCACGTAGGTCGCGGATACCAGTTCATCCTGCGTGCCGCTGCCACGACCCTGCAGCGCGTCCGAGGCGAGGAATTCCTCATGGGCGCGAACGCAGCGTTCACAAACCCTGACACCGACTCCAAGGTTTCCGGCTGGTTGCGGTTTTTGTGAAGGCGTTGCGGCAGCCTGTGCGAGGGCCATCGACGGCAGGAACGCAGAGAGAAAGAGAAAGAAAAGCAGCGGGGAGAGGCGACATCGTTTTCTCATGAGAGCCTGTCGAGTTTACAAGGTTTTACCTTCCTTGACGGATTCTTTACCTCGGATTCGCCTTCTGCTCGTTACTATATTTGAAGCGAAACCATCTTGAATCGATCGTTAGTGCTGCTCTTTCAGATTGTCCTCCTAGTGTGCCCCTCCACGCTGCTGGCCCAGCGCGGAGGGCACGGTTCTGGACGCCCTTCGACGGTCGCATCCAACCCGACGGCCAGCACCGGCGACATGAACGATTTCAATCGCGCAATTGCGCTCCAGGCCACCCCGGACCAGGTCGCCCAGTTCCAGCAATTGGATAAAAGCACGGAAGCCGCCAGCGAACAGGCGCAGAATCTTATCCAGCCTCTTAAGAATGCAGGTATGCCGAATTCATCTCGCTACTCAGATTTAAGCGATGCGCTGGACGAGGCACAGACCAACATCCAGCGATTTGTCGGGAGTTTTTCGAGCGCGCAGCAATCAGGATTAAAGCCTCAAATCAAAAAGCTCAGTAAGGCGGACTCGGATCTCTCGAAACAGAGCAAGGCCCTGGCGCAAGAGCTGGAACGATCGCAGATCAACGACAAGAAACTTCTCGCCGTCACGGAAAAACTGGACAAGGCGCTCACTGGCTTTCGGACGGAGTTGATCGACCTCGAAAAGGAGATGGGAATTCAGCCCGAGGAACATTCTCCATGACCAAAGTTCAGACGACCACAATTCAGACCACGCCACGAGCTTGCGGCGTGTGCATCGCGCTCATCCTCCTGCTCGTGGCTCTTTCGCCAGCACAGGAGCACGATGCCAATGGCAATGCCCAAACCGTCGCCACCATGTCGGTTGACGTCAAAGTGGTTACCCTTCCGGTCACCGTTCGTGACAAGAAAGGCCAGATTGTCCGCAATCTGACCAAGGATGATTTTCTTCTTCAGGAAGATGGCCGCTCGCAAACGATCAAATACTTTACGCAGGACACCAACCTGCCGCTTACCCTCGGACTGCTGGTCGATACCAGCCTGAGTCAGCGAAATGTTCTGGATCAGGAGCGAAATGCCAGCAAGGTCTTTCTCGACCAGATGCTTACAGACACCAAGGACAAGGCATTCCTCATTCACTTTGACCGCGAGGTGGAACTCCTTCAGGACCTCACGCCATCCCGCGACAAGCTGGAGGCGGCTCTGCAATTGCTAGATGCCCCGCAACTTGAGCGCAGCAGCGGCGGACGATCCGATCCCGGATCCTCTGGATCGGGCTCTTCCGACCCTCAATCTTCCGGGACTGGCCAACCTCGAATGAGCAGAGGGGCGGGCACTCTGCTTTACGATGCCATCTTTCTGGCGTCGAACGAACTGATGAAGAAGCAACAGGGCCGCAAAGCCCTTATCGTCCTTTCCGACGGGGACGACAGAGGCAGCAAGGAGTCGCTGCAAAGCGCCATCGAGGCGGCCCAACGCGCCGACACTGTGGTTTACTCCATCCTGTTCGCCGACAACCATCCGGACACCAACGGTTTTGGTCACCAGGGCGGAGGAATGGGCAGGCACGGCGGAGGCTTTCCGGGTGGCGGAGGCTGGCCGGGAGGTGGCGGGTCCGGAGGAGGCGGTGGTCGCGGACGCAATCCGCAGGAACCCCGCGTGGATGGCAAGAAAATCCTCGATCAGATTTCAAGGGAAACCGGCGGCCGTCTCTACGAAGTCTCCAAAAAGCAGGCGATCGATCAAATCTACGACAGCATCGCAGAGGAACTGCGGACGCAATACAATCTGGGCTACACCCCTGACAAGGGCAATGCGGAAGCCGGTTATCACAAGATCACACTGGCAGCCAAACAGAAAGACCTGGTGGTACAAACCAGAGACGGATATTACGCGGAACGATGAGAAAGAACAGCCCTTCGCAGAAATCAAAGGTCTGGCGGAGAGGGAGGGATTCGAACCCCCGATACCCTTTCGGGTATGCCGGTTTTCAAGACCGGTGCCATCAACCGCTCGGCCACCTCTCCGGAACTTCGACCTGACCAATTATCTTACATCGCCGGGCGAGACTGGTTTCACAAATGGGTTTATTCTTAGACTGAACGCTGGGTCTTGTCAGGGTTGCGACCCACTTGCTTGAGATCATGAAATCGCGTCCTCAGTTCGCGTTTCTCGGTTTCCTGTCGACCGTTCTGATGGTGGTTTGGCTTGCGCCGCAATGCGCGCGCGCGCAAACCCAGAATGGATCGGACGCGGCGTCCAGCGACTCGAATTGGACGGCTACCACTCGGGAGCAACTGCCCGGCAATCTCAATCCGAGCAGGACATCTGAGACCCATACCGCGTCCGGCGGACGCACTGTTGACAATCAGAGTATCGAGACCATGGGACTGTACGGCCGCTATGCGCCTTATCTGGATCTGCAAAAGGAAACTGTCAAGGTCGATGCCAACACGATGCGAACCGTGGAACGCGCATTCGGCAGAGATTCCGAAGGCCGGAAAACTCTGGTTCAGGTGACCGAGGAGGAAAAGCGAACCTTGCCGGGAGGTGAGGTGAAGGTCGTGCGCACCACGTCGAATCCCGATGCCAACGGCGGTTTGCAGATAGTGCAGCGCGAAGTTCAAGACACCAGGCAGATCAACCCCAATGTGCAGGAGACCAAGAGCACGGTGTTCACCACCTCGACGAATGGCGGTCTGGCCGCGTCCATGCAGACCACGGAACGCGACACCAAAACGGGCGACCATACGGTCGAGTTTCGCAAGTCTACTCTGTTGCCTGACTTGAATGGCGGCTGGCAGACCGGAGAAATCCGCGAGGGCACAATCAAGGGCGATGGCAAAGATAGCACCAAAGAAGAGCGTGTGCTGCGCCCGGGAGCTGACGGAAATCTGGCGGTAGTCGAGCGGACGGTCAGCAAGGAGTCGGAGAATGCTGCAGGCGAGAAACGCGGCACGGTGGAAACCTATTCAAATAATCTTCCGGGAACTCCGGTCGATGGCAGCCTGCGCCTGAACCAGCGGGTGACGACAGTTCATCGGAAGGGCGAGGACGGTACGCAATCTACCACGAAGCAAGTAGAGCAGCGGAACCCTGCGCAGCCGAGCGATAACCTGCAGGTTACGCGGGAAGCTATCGACATTGTTCGGCCCGGCCTCGATGGCACAACCCGGCAGACCCAAACGCTTCGGTCACTGGATTCTAGCGGGAGTCTCGGGGTCGTGTCCGTCGACACTCGCAAACAAGACAACGCCTCTTCGGTCCAAGTTAATATAGCGCCGGCAAAGACTCCTCAGGCCGCGCCCAGTCACTAGCTCAATTTACTTGGTGACCGTGCCGCAGGCGATGCGATCACCCGAGTTTCCCGAAGGATCGGTTTTCATATCGTCCTCCTTGGCATGGATGACCAGCGCCGTTCCGCCGTTGCTGAACAGCGAGTGGGTGTTGCTACCATCTCCGAGGACGACGTCATCGTCAGTCATCTTGAGTTTGGCCGCGCCTTGTTGGTCGACGCTGAAATTCATCATGTCGCCGGCGTGGTGGCCGTCGGGATTTTGAAGGCCGTGCTTTTTTCCGTCGGGATTGAAGTGCGGGCCCGCGGACTTGAAGTCTGGACCATCGCACTTGGCGTTCTGATGAAAGTGAATGCCGTGTTTGCCCGGCGGCAGGTCATGCAGGTTTAAATCAAGCTCTACGCCCGCGCCTTTTTCACCGGTTCCGCTCTCCGCTATCGTGACCGTGCCCACGCTTTTGCCTTGGGCATCTTTCATCTCGACCACAGTTTTGGCCGCGCTGGCGAGCGACCAGAGAACGATCGTCGACGACACAACTGCAACGAAAAATCGTTTGTGTTTCATGGGCACAGATTATAACCAAGCTATCTCTCGTGCGCTATTTGATCATCGTCATCGTCGAGCAGTGACAGCGACAATGCAGATTCGTCTGGCTCGGCGTCTCGTCCGAGCATTCCCGTTTTGGGATGGAGTTTACTGTTTAGTACCGGGTACCCCCCTCCCCCTTTTGGCTGCAAAATCTTGAAAACAATGGATTAGTTTTGCGACTATGTGCTAGATCTTTGAGTTTACAGGACTTACGGGCAAAATCTAGAGAACATTAGAGTTAGAGGCACACGGCCGTGGTCTTCCGTCCCATTCTGGAACTGCGGAAGGGTTCGGCATTTTGAGCGAGGTGGGAGCTACGCCATCGCCTGGGTCAGATTGTCAAAGATCGACGTTATCTTGCAGATAATATATGTTGCAATAGATTATCGGATTTGACTCACGGAGTCAACGATAAAGTGCGCTGCGTGGGCACAAAACGGCTGAAGCCCGCAGATAGAAGAAAAGCTAGGGTGTGATCTCGAAGGCGACGCCGGCGTTGTAGGTGCCGCCGTTCTCCGTGGTACCGAAGAGGTTGTCTTTGTCGTCGACGATTACGCCCCAGGGAAAGGCGCCGTCCTTGCCCGTGAATTTGTGTACCACGCTATACGTCCACGCGCCGTTTTTCTGCGGCGTCAATTTGAAAACTACTCCGCAGGTATAGCCGCCACAATCCGCTAGGCCGCCGTCGCTAACGCCGTAAAGATCGCCCAACTTATCGAACACCGGCGTGCGTCCTGGGTAGCAGCCGTCCGCACAATTCGGAAAGTCGTACAAGACAGTCTGCCTCCATTGTCCACCGCGGAATGTGAACTTGAAGACGGTGCCATGGTTATGTACGCCTCCCAGACCTGTGACCCCGTAGAGGTTGCCGGATGCGTCCATTGCCAGCCCCCCGTCCGGGCTTTGCCCGTCGGTGGGAAAGGAGGCAAAGCGGTGCAGGACATGGTAGGTCCAAGTGCCATCTCCGTTGGGAGTCATCTCGAAAATGACCCCGCAACCGGCGCTGGTCCAGCAGGCTGGCTGGCCAATCCCGCCATCCTCCGTGGTGCCAAACAGGTTGCCTTTCCCGTCCCAGATTGGCGGAGCGGGAAGGTTATACCCTTCAGGGCAGCGGTATTGGCCGCAAAAGCTATAGAGCGCGGTATAGTTCCAGCCATTGGATCCGCGGGACAGCTCGGCGATTGCGCCGTAGTACTTATATTGGCCGGGCCCTATATCTCCGTATAGATTGCCGGCCTTATCGATTAGCAGCCCCGGCCCCGCATTGCCGCTGTAGGTCAGAGTGTAGCTCCAGCCGCCAGAGCTGGGGCTTAGCTCGAATATCCCGCCCACGGCGAAGCTGAGGTCTCCAAGCATGGTGCCATAAATGTTTCCCGCACTACCGAAGATCAGGCCGCCTTCAGGGGCCGACCCGCCGCTGCCTGCGGTAAAGTTGTTGAGGATTGCCTCCTGCCAGGTGCCATTCGCTAGGTGCTTGAGCTCAAACACCGTGCCGCAACCATAGTCGCTGCATAGCCCTGTGCCTCCATCAAACGTAATGCCGTAGAGGTTGCCTTTCCCGTCAAGCGTCAGCGGGCCGAAGGGAACGCTCCCGTCATTGCTGGAGCCAAAATTGTGCAGAACTTTGTACTTGCTCGCCCCCAGCGCCGAGGATGCCAGGAGCGTCACCGCTGCGAACAGGGTCATCGACACGCGTCGGGCCCGGGTCATCCGAGGACTTGCTCTCATTGGGCACCGCCTTGTGCGGGCCGATTGCCCGCAGATAGAAGAAAAGCTACGGCGTGATCTCGAAGGCGACGCCGGCGTTGTAGGTGCCGCCGTTCTCCGTGGTACCGAAGAGGTTGCCTTTGTCGTCGACGATCACGCCCCAAGGGAATGCGCCGTCGTTGCCGTTGAATTTGTGGACTACGCCGTATGTCCAGGTTCCGCCGGCCTGGGGCGTCAATTTGAAGACCACGCCGCAGGTGTAGCCGCCGCAATCCGGTAAGCCGCCGTCGCTAACGCCGTAAAGATCGCCCAACTTATCGAACACCGGCGTGCGTCCTGGGTAGCAGCCGTCCGCACAATTCGGGAAACTGTACAGCACGGTCTGCTTCCATTGGCCGCCGCGGTTTGCGAACGTGAAGACTGTGCCCTGGTTATGGACGCCTCCCAGACCTGTGACCCCGTAGAGGTTGCCGGATGCGTCCATTGCCAGCCCCCCGTCCGGGCTTTGCCCGTCGGTGGGATAAGAGGCAAAGCGGTGCAGGATATGGTAGGTCCAAGTGCCGTCGCCGCTGGGCATCATTTTGAAAATCACCCCGCAGCCGGAGCTAGTCCAGCACGCGGGCTGACTGATGCCGCCATCCTCGGCAGCCCCAAACATGTTGCCCTTGCCATCCCAGATCGGCGGGGCCGGGGGAGCGTAGCCAACCTCGGGGTTGAAGTTGAACAAGTCGGTGTAGGACCAGCCCTTGGAGCCGGGCGACAATTCTCCAATGGCGCCTATGCCGAAATAGTTGCCAGGGCCTATTTTTCCATACAGGTTGTCAAACTTGTCAAAGACGAGTCCTGGACCGGCATTGTCGCTGTAGAGGATAGTGTTGTGCCAGCCGCCAGGAGTTGGTTGCAGTTCAAAGACACCAGCTACGTCGACGCTCCCGTCCCCTTGTATCGTCCCGTACAAGTTCCCTGTCCCGTCGAGAATTGAACCGCCATCTGGGTGAGAGCCGTCGGCGCCTCCCGCGAAGCGATGCAGAACCTTCTCAACCCAAGAGCCATTGGTCTGCTTAGTCAGTTCGAATACGCTGCCGCAGCCGTATCCTTCGCAGCCCAGCCCGCCTCCCGCTCCGGTGCCGCCGTACAGGGCACCCTTCGCATCGAGCGTCAGGGGGCCGGAAGGGACGCTCCCGTCTTTGCCCCCTCCGAAATCGTGCAGGACTTTATACTTGGTCTGAGACCAGCCACCAGTCGAAAGTGCAAAGCACGCGATCAGCATCGCTACCTTCGTGGCTCGCGCTGCCTGGGGGTTCAAATCCATTGGGCAATACCTTTTTCGGGCCAAGCTGGGAAAGGGCAGCAGGGAAGAGGCTCTCCGCTGCCCGTCACTATATCACCGTCTTGCAGAATCGCTGCGGCCTCGCGGCTCATTTTTTGTCAGTGGATCGCAGCACGTAGGCTGACTGTAGCCTTTAGTCCGCCGCCCACCAACATGGGCCACGCGCATTTATGAGACGAGTGATGAGTTCTCACAACTGCCCCACAATCTTCTGCAGGTCGCGCGCGATCTGCTCGGGATCGGTTCCTGGCTTGAATTGAACGGGGGTTCCGATCTTTACCTTCACCTGGCCGGGGCGGGTAAATTTCTTTCCTGCCTGCTTCACCTCGAACAGTCCATCGATGCGCAGGGGCACGACAGGAATTTCGAGATTGTTCGCCAGCAGACCAATGCCGGCGCGGAAGGGAAGCATTTTGCCATCGGTGGTGTGACGGCCTTCGGGAAAAACCAGCACACTGTAGCCGCGATCGACGGATTCTCCGGCGTAGGCGAAGCTCTCGCGGAATCCCGCTTCGCGCGGCAAGGGAAACAGATTCAGCAACGACACGCCGAGAACCCACTTCACCCGGTCATAAACTTTGCCAGGAAAGCTTCTTGTTGCGGGCGGAGTACGCAATATTTCGAGCGCTTCGCCTCCGGTCGCGATCGCCAGCTTGTGCCGCAGACGAGCGGGAAGAGCGGTCAGCACGAAGCCTGGATCGACGTCCCCGATGTGATTGCAAACTACGAGCACCGGCCCGCGGACTCCGCGCAGATTGTCGCGACCCATAATGTGAGGCCATCCCAGAAGAAAAACTGCGGGCCGCAGCAGCAGGTAATGCACCGCCAGGCGGAGCCACGTGACCGGCCAGCGCTGTACCCAGAGCGGATAGTGGTAGGGCACTCGCGGCGGCAGCTTGCCCTGCAGCATGCGCTCCAGTTCGCCAACCGTGTTCACGGCGGCGAACCGGGTCTCGCTGAGATCGAGCTGATATCGATCTTCAAGCGCGCTCAATAACTCCACGCGGTCGAGCGAACTGAGGTTCAGCTCGGATTCGAGATTCGCGCCTGGCGAAAGTCGGGAGGACGAGCGCCCCGTGATTCGTCCAATCAATTCCGCGAGAGGACTCGAAGGCATCTGGTCAAAAGATTTCTGCGCCAGCTGAGCTTGCACAGCCTGCTGAATTGCGTTTCGGAGTGGCTTCTGTGTGGAAGTGCGGGGAAAGTCTTCCTCCGGCCACACGATCCACGTGTTCATTCGTTGGTACTCGGCCAGGGATGCGTTCGCTCGCTTCACGATAGGTTCCGCATCGGCGCCGCTGTTTCGAAGTAGGATTGCGGCGCATGGCTCTGCGTTTCCATTACGTGGTAGTGGGATCACAACAGCGTCTTTCACCTCCGGCTGACGGCGCAGGGCGGCTTCGAGGTCGTCGGGATAGACGTTCATGCCGGCTGGAGTAACGATGACGTCTTTCTTTCGTCCCTTGAAATAAAGATTGCCATCGGCATCAAGTTCGCCGACATCGCCGGTGCGATACCATCCGTCTTCGCTGGCGACGGAATGCAGATCGCCTCCATTCCAGTAGCCAGCGACGACTCCGCCTCCTCGCACCAGGATTTCTCCGTCTGGAGCCAGTTTGATTTCGCGTCCAGCGAGGACTTTTCCAATTGAACCTTTGCCGAGACGAAAAGGGTGGTTCACGCTGATGAGGGACGTGGTTTCGGTGAGGCCGTAGCCTTGAATGGCGGCGTAGCCGAGGCGTCCCCAGAACTCTTCGGTGTCGTGGTCGAGGGCGGCGCCGCCGGAGATGAAGGCCCAGAATTTCCATCCAAACTGACGATGGATGCGGCGGAAGATCCACCAGCGGTGCAGGAAGTGTTTGCCTTCCGCAGTGCGAAACTGTCGCCGGAATTGTTCGCTACTGGCCTCGTCTTCTAGATCGCGTTCGATTTTCTCCTTCAGGGATTGCAGCACACGCGGCACCGCAACCAACACAGAAACACGCTCGCGACGGATCGTCCCGATCACGTCAGCGGGTTTGAATGTGTCCTGGAATATCACGGTGCCGCCCATCAGTTGCGGAAGGAAGATGCCAAGAAATTGGCCAAAGACGTGGCTGAGCGGCAACAGGTTCAAGAAGCGGACTGGGTGTACCCATCGTTCGTATTTGAGATATTTCCGAATCTCCAGTTCGAGCGGCGCAATATTGGCGAGAACGTTGCCGTGCGTAATTACGACTCCCTTGGGCTCGGCGGTGGTGCCGGAAGTGAAGACGATTTCCAGCGTGTCCGCGGGTTCGACCTCGGCGGAAGGATGAGCCACGGACGGATGAACTGACAGAGCTTCGGGCAAGTCCTCGAAAAGCAGGGTTGGAATCGAGTCCTGGAAATGCTCTCGTGAGGACACCAGCAACTTGGCGCCGACTTGCTGGTGTACGCGGAGCGCGAAGTCAGGCGTGGCTACGTCGTCCATGGGGACGACCACTACGCCGCGCAAAGCGCATCCTAAGAATGCCGCAACCCATTCGGCTGAGTTTGGGCCCCAGAGCAGGACGCGCTCACCCTGCGTAATCGCCCGAGCATCCAGTTCGCGGGCAAACTGGAAAGCGAGGTCCGCGACCTGGCGATACGACCAGCGCAAGGTACGATATCCGCGGCGCTGCACGTAGGCAGGCTCGTGTCCTCTTCGCAGAAAATGGCCGAGGTATTCGACGAGTGAGCGGCGCTCCACGTATGTGATGTTAGCGCGTCTGCAGCCTCGGTTGGTGCTATCCGATTTTCTTGAATCAGGATCGAATACGCTGGCTACACGCTTCGCGCCAGATTGTGGGGACGGGCGCGGACGCCGGGCAGACTATTCGCGTCCCACGCCCAGGGCGTCGGCTACGCGATTGATGTAGTTGAACCAGGAGGCGATGAGGGTGATCTGCAGGATTGCCTTGTCGTCGAATCCGGCGGCACGCAAGCCGTCGTGGTCGCGTTTCCAGACTTTCGTGGCGTCCTTGGTAAGTTTGACCACGTAGTCCAGCATTGCGCGGTCTTGTTCAGTTATGGGGGCGGTTGTGTAGTCCTTCTTCAGCGCTTCGATCAGTGCTTCGTCCAACGTTATGCGACGCAGAAACTCTGCGTGTGACTCGATTCAATAGACGCACCGGTTGGTCACGGAGACCATGGTGGTTATCATTTCGTGCTGGCGGCGGGTGAGCGGCAAGTCTGGAGACATGAGCGCGCCAAAGGTTGCGAAAGCGTGGTAGAGCGCCTCGGGAATCAGGCTGTGGGAGGCGACGATCTGGGAGCCTCCGCCCTCGGCGGGATGCACCGGCACCGCATACTCCTTGGGGTAGAGCAACTTCTGGTCTTCCATGGCTTTGCGTAGCTTCTCATCGGCTGCGGAGAGCGGGATGGTGCGGATCCAAGTCATAAAAAACACTTGCCTCCAATTGGGGGTCTTGCTTAAAATTCCGGCCAGTTAACCTACATTGAGACTGCCGCATGTGCCAATACCCGAATTGTATTACTCGGGCCTGGCAGACAGATTCACTCGCGGATTTCCCGCGCGCGGAGGATCGGGTCGATGAGCATTGTGGTCTGGAAAGTCGTTCGGCGGTTGCCCAAGCCGCTGTTGCTGGCCTTGCTCTTCTTTCTCATGGCTGCGGTCTGCCGGGCATAGTGTAGATCGCGTTGTCCGCGAACATTGCACCACAGAGTCACAGAGGCACAGAAGTCACGAAAAGAAGAGCTTGACCCTTTGAGCCCTTAATCTCACCCAGATTCTCTTCGGGGTGCCTCTGAAGTCTGAGACGTAACGAGCTACGTCTCTACAGTCTCCTTTTGCGGAGGTAACCCGGTCGTACACTCCCTTTCGGTAACCCTTAGTAACCATACGATTCTGAGTACTCAGCCGTACAATTACCCTTGTCCTAAAGACCATCTCCTGATACTGGGCGCAACGCCGATGGAATGGTCAACTTGGCCACGAACTCTCGTGCTGTAGAAAATGTTTTCTGGCGAGAGACGAACCGGAGCTGGAGTCCGCACTTTTATGGCGTTTGGTTTTGGCTTCAATAAGCAGAAGGTTCTCAGTGCTGCGGAGAAGTTTGTCCAACAGGGCAAGTTGCCAAACGCGATCACTGAGTACGAAAAAGTCCTCAAAGCCGACCCCAAGGATCTTACGGTGATGAACACCGTGGGGGATCTCTACTCGCGTCTCGGCAACAGCGAAAAAGCCGTGGAGTGTTTCAAAAGCGTGGGCGATGCTTACGCCTCGCAGGGCTTCACGGTCAAAGCGATTGCCATGTACAAGAAGCTCAGCAAGCTGAAGTCGTCGCTCGAGGGCGTGCTTCGGCTGGCCGAGCTCTACACGCAGCAAGGTCTTTTCAATGATGCGCGGGCGCAGTACTTGCAAGTGGCGGAAGAATTTCTGCGTGAGGGTCAACTCGAACAGGCAGTAAGGATCTTTCAGAAGACACTGGAAATGGATCCTGAGAACGTTGCCATGCGGACGCGGCTGGCGGAGGTTTATGTCCGCTTGGGAAAGAAGACAGAAGCGTGGCAGATCTTCTCCGCAGCGGCGGAGACTTTGCGTGCCAAGGGGCAGCTTGGTCCAGCGGAAGAGATTCTGCAGCGCATGATCACGTTGGATCCGGGGAACGGCTATGCTTTGCTGCTGCGCGGACGGAATGCGTTCGACTCGGGAGATATGGCAGCGGCGGTCGAATGTCTGGAAAAAGTAGCGGATCTCGACAGCCATCCCGATGGATTGCGAACTCTGCTACAGGCTTATTTGCAAACCGGGCGTCTGCCCGAGGCCGGGACGTTGGCAGCGAAGCTGCTCTCGGTTCACAATGACATCAGTGCAATTCTGTCCTATGCCGACGCCCTGATTGCAGCTGGACAAAGCGAGGAGGCGTTGCAGGTGTATGAGCAGCATTCCGATCGGCTGCTGGCAGCGGACGCGGGAAAAATCCTGGAGAACCTGCATTCCCTGATCGGCGCCGTGCGGGAGAATCCGCCAGCTCTGGAAATGCTGCTCGATCTGTTGAACAAAGCCGGGGACAATACTCATCTTACCGAGGTGTACGAACTGCTTGCGCATGGCTACACGCAAGCGGGAGAACTGGAGAAGGCGCGCGACTACTATCTTAAGTTGACTCAACTGGAGCCAGAGAATCAGCTGCACGCGCGCAACTATCAGCAAGTAGCTGGCAGACTCGGGACTCCATCCAGTTCGCACCTGATCACGCCGGAAGAAGGCGCCGTCATGGTAGATGAGCTTGAAGCTACTGCGCCCTTCATTGATCAGCGCTACTCCGACGAGGTAGCCCTTTTCGTTCGTGGGGCACTGACGGACGCCGAGCTTTTCATTTCCTATAACATGCCGGCGAAAGCTTTGGGGCCGTTGCTTTCCGCGTTGCCCCAGGCGCCGCGCGATCTGCGCGTCAATCAACGGTTGGCCGCTCTGCACACTCGAGCCAGCCGATTCACTGAGGCTGCGGTTTGCTGCCGGACTCTGGAGAGCATTTACCACGATTCTGGACATCCGGAAGAGGCTACTCGTTACGGCGAACTAGCGGCCAAGTATGAGGAGCGCGGTTCGGCAGTTCCTGACGCGAGCCTGCCAGCGGCAATGCATGTAGAGCCGAAGTTCGCAGTTCCTGACGCTTTGGTCGCAGATGCTGCGCCGGAACCACCGATCGCCGAGGTTGCACTGACCGAAGCCGCGGTAGGTGCTGCCGCGGGTGCGGAAGGATTTTCCCATGCTCCCGCTGTGTCCGCTCCAGCGGCGGGAGGGCCGGGACACGCCGAGTTTGAGATCCAGTCCTCGGTTTCGCCGGAAGCGGTTGCACCAGAATTGGTTGGAGCAGAGAAGGAAATCGATCTATCGGCGGAGTGGGAAGGTTCGATTTCAGATGAACCCGTGGCACCTGCAGCTCCGCAACAAGAGGCTGTCGAAGTCAGCGCACCAGTCAAAGAACAGGTTTCCGCCGATCCAGAAGCGATCAAAGAAGCAGTTGAGGAGGTTCGCTTCTACCTTTCGAATGGGATGCTCGAGGAGGCTCGCGCAACCTACGCCAAGCTGGAGCGAATGAAGCCGGAGCCGTCTTTGTTGTCGGCTCTGCGGGATGAGATTGAGGCTGGATCGGCGCAGGCTCCCGCCACCGATGCAGAAGCTATCGAAGAAATCTCGGTTGCCGACATCCCCGCGGTGCCAGAGGAAAAAGCTTCTCCGGCTCCGGAGCCAAAACCTGGCGTTTTGGATGCGCTGGTCAGTGACCTCGAGTCTTCGCTCGGGGATGGTTTCCTGCCGCAAGCTACCGCGCATGAAACAGTTCCTGAAAAGGAGCCCGAACCGGAAGCCGCGGAACTTGCCGCAACAGCCACTGAGCATCAGCCCAGCGGGAAGCTGAATAGTTTCGTATCCGACCTCGAAGCTTCTCTGGGCGACAGCTTCCTGGCAGAAGCGCCGGTGGTGACGGCCGAGCCTCGAAGCAAGCTACGCGCAGTCCAGGAACCGGAACCGAAACCGGCGCCGGTTGCAGCGAAATCCGCGATAAGCATTCCGGCCAGTGCTCCAGCGGCGCAAGTTCCGGCAGCTATGGCTGCGACCGCGACCCAAGCCAGCCCAGCGCACGAGGCAGCGAGTGCGGCGCCGACTTTCACCTATCATCCCTCGGCAGTCCGGCCTTTAAGTACGCCCGCCCCAGGACCGACTCCGCCGAAGTTCGACGCTGGCGCTGGGGTTGACCTTGCCGACATGTTCGGCGAGCTAAAGCACGAGCTCGAGGAAGACTCGGCTGCTACCGATGAAGATCCGGAAACACACTACAATCTCGGAGTCGCTTTCCGCGAGATGGGACTCCTGGACGAAGCGATTGGTGAGTTGCAGAAGGTGTGCCAGGCAGTGGATCGCGGTCATACTTTCCCGCATATCATGCAGACTTACACTTGGTTGTCCCAGTGCTTCCTCGACAAGGGCATTCCGGAAGCCGCAATCCGGTGGTACGAACGGGCGCTCAAGCTGCCCACGATCGATGCAGAAACGCGTACCGCATTGCATTACGAGTTGGCATCCTCTTACGAGGCCGCCGGAGACAAAGCCGCGGCCCTGAACCACTTCATGGAAGTGTACGGCAGTAACATCGATTACCGGGATGTAGCCGAGCGCATTAAGACCCTGAAGTCGTAGAATGTCCGAATGGGTTTCCACCTTCTTACGCTGGGAATGTGCTTTGGCAAAACCCGGCCTGCAACACTGAGGCTCCTCAGGAGCGTGCGGTGACTGCGGATCCGAATACACCCCAAATAATTCCTCCGGGCTCGTTGGGGGCAAAGCTGCCTTCGCCGGAACGCCGGGATGGTTCCACTGCAGCCGTAGAGATACCACCCGAGCAAAAGGGAGGAAACCGCTACGTGGGTGTCGAGCTTTGGCTGCATCGGATTACCGTGCTGATGTTCGGGTTGGTCTGTGCCATTGTAGGTGTGCTTCTCGTGATTCTTCCCTGGAGACCGGAATGGACCGACAACCATCTGCTGATGGCATACCCGGGATTGCGGACATTCGTTTCCAACGGCTTCGTTCGCGGAGTCTGCAGCGGGCTGGGAATCCTTGATATCTGGATCGGATTCGCTGAAGCACTTCACTACCATGAGGTAAAACACCCCTGAAGCAAGTTCCTGGGCCGGCGAGCGGCCCTTACTCCGCTGGCCTGCCCGATAATAGGTCGATGGAATCATGGAAAGACGGCGCTACTTATGACCGAGAGTGAAATGAAACGTGCGCCTTTAGCGTACGAAAATGAAATCTTTGTGAATAGCCCGGATGGACGCATCCTGCGCATCTTGTCCGAGTACATGGAGCCCCTTGCCCGCTTTCGCCGCGAGCAGATTCAGGACACAGTGGTGTTCTTTGGCTCAGCCCGCTTCTCCAGTCGCGCCGGCGCACAGGACAAGCTTGGTGAACTGGAATCGAACACTTTACAGTTTTCCGGCAGCCAGCTCGAAACCTGTAGAAAACGGGCTATCGCGGCCGTGGACATGGCGCGTTATTACGAGGACGCTCGCCGGCTGGCTTTTCTTTTGAGCGAGTGGTCAATTCAAATTCCCGCTCGCCGGCGCCGCTTCGTAGTCACGACTGGTGGCGGTCCGGGCATCATGGAAGCGGCGAATCTCGGGGCAAAGGAGGCTGGAGCGAAGACGGTGGGATTGAATATCGCTTTGCCGTTCGAGCAAATGCCCAATCCCTACATCACTCCGTCGCTCAATTTCGAGTTTCATTACTTCTTCATGCGCAAGTTCTGGTTTGCGTATCTCTCCAAGGCCCTGGTGATCTTCCCTGGCGGCTTTGGAACCATGGATGAGTTTTTCGAAATCCTTACGCTTGCGCAGACGCAGAAGCTGGCAAAGAAGATTCTCGTCGTTGTCTACGGCAGCGAATACTGGAACCGGCTGATCAACTTCCAAACCATGGTGGATGCGGGAACGATTTCTGCCGAGGATCTGGAACTCTTCAAGATCGTGGATTCGCCGGAAGAGGGTTTCGAGTTTCTGCGCGATGGTCTGACCAAGTACCACCTCGGACCGGAACCGAAGCATAAAGGCGAACAGGGCGAGCGGGTTCCCGAAATCGCAAAGACCAATCCTTAAAGGCTTGATCTTTCTCTACATCACAGATCGCGTCCAGTTCCCCGGGGATGAAAGCGCTCGCCAGGGCGCTTTGCTTGCGAAGATCGCGGAGGCGGCTCGTTGCGGTGTGGACCTCGTTCAGCTGCGCGAGAAAGATCTTCCCATTCGCGAGCTTGAAATTCTTGCCCGCGCGGCGGTTCGTGTTGTCCGCGAAAATTCTCCGCTCGAAACTGAAAAGCGGGAGACTCGCTTGCTCATCAATTCGCGCACCGACGTCGCGATAACCTGCGGCGCTGACGGGGTGCATTTACGATCTAAAGATATTTCACCATCGGACGTGCAGGAAATTTGGCTTACCGGCAGACAGCGTACCCGCGCACTGGTCAGTGTCTCGTGTCATTCCGCGGTCGAGGTTGCTCGGGCTGCATTTGAGGGTGCCGATTTTGCCTTGTTCGCCCCAGTTTTCGAAAAAAAGGATGTCACGCACTCCAGCGCTGCCGGTCTCGATGCGCTGCGCGAAGCTAGTCAACAGAAAATCCCGGTGCTTGCACTCGGTGGCGTGACTGTCGAGAACGCTCGCGCCTGCCTTGATGCGGGCGCGGCCGGCATTGCCGGGATCCGTCTTTTTCAGGAGAACGACATCGCAGAAGTGGTGCGCCACCTGAAGGCCTAGCCCGTCCATTTCTTACCCGTCTTCAGGATATCCATAGCTTTTGCCAGACGACGCAGACGCGTTTCTTCTTGTTTAGCTGAGCTGATTGAGAGCGCGATCTCTTTCTTATTCGTAAACGAGAGCTTTTCCCAATTAGACTGGGCAGTCTTGCTCTTGGCCAGTTCCTTCTTCAGGAGCGGGGGTGCTTCCACGGTGCGCTCGCCTTCATCGCGTTCCATCACAACGCTCACGGTGTCCCCGGGCTTCACTCCAGCTCCGTCGCGCAAGGCCTTAGATACGGGCATCATATGTGATGGACTCGGCCTCGAGGAACTTCCCCTTCCCGGCAAACAGTTGCCCATGGGCATTAACGAAGAGCGAAAGCGATAGCCATTGATGGTGCCTCGCACCGGTACCCGGGCACGAGTTCCGAAGACTTTGACTACGTCAAATGGTGGCGTAAGCGCCGCGACCACGCCAATTTCTCTTCCTTCTATTTTCACTGTGAATTCGAGTTTCTTCATATTGCAGAGCGCGATGGCGAACTCGCGGAAAAACTATAAGCTCACTGTCGGTCCGAGGCAAGCCGGGGTGCGATGTGAGAAACACAGGTCGAGAAGAAAATCAGCGTACGACCTTTGTGCTACGCTCATCAACCAGATGAGCGGTTCACCAACAGCATCTGCAATCGGAGAGGATAGGTCGGAAGACCCGAAGCTCGCGCTCATTCCCGCGGGCTGGTTCTCCATGGGCTCGGAGGCGGGCCAGGAAAACGAACGTCCCGTGCACCGTGTTTGGGTCGACGCTTTCTATCTGGCAATTTGTCAAGTGACCAATGCGGAGTACGGTCGTTTTCTCCGAGCCACTGGAAGCGATGCGCCACCTCTCTGGGATGATCCGAATTTCAATTGCCCCGAGCAGCCCGTGGTTGCGGTTTCGTGGTTTGAAGCGGTGAAATACTGCGAATGGCTGAGCCGCCAATTGAATGGCCGCAAGTATCGACTGCCTACTGAAGCCGAGTGGGAGCGGGCGGCGCGCGGCGGATTTGAAAGCAGACTTTTTCCCTGGGGTGACGACCCGCCAGAGTCATTGCCCAACTATGGAGAGCGCTGGAAGGCTGGTCCCGAACCGGTCGGACGGTCCATGCCCAACGCATTCGGACTCTACGACATCTGCCAGAACGTGCATGAATGGTGCAGTGATTGGTACAAGCCCGATTATTATGTGGTCTCGCCTGAGCGGAATCCGCGCGGGCCGGATAGGGGTGAACGCCGCGCTTCTCGTGGAGGATCGTGGCGCCACCACGTCAAGGTCACTCGTTGCGCTGCGCGCTCCAGCATTCCGCCACAGTTCCAGTATGCAGACTACGGATTCCGTGTAGCCTGTGATCCGCCAGGCGCTCTCTGAATCAGGCCCGCTTTTGCCGGGGTGAGAGCATGGCGAGAATTTCGCGAAGCCCCTGCCGGATCTGCTTGAGGTCGGGCGCAGTCCGCTCGGGGAAAGGCAGGGGGGTCTGTTTCTTGTCGACCTTATTCTCGGCTCGCAAATGTTGCCGCGCACCGGCAATCGTGAACCCTTCTTCATAAAGAAGCTTCTTGATGCGCAGTACATTTTCGACGTCCTTGTGGCGATACATGCGCTGTCCCGTGCTGCCCTTCACCGGTTTGAGCTGGGGGAACTCAGTTTCCCAGAAACGCAGAACATACGCGGGCAAGCGACACAACTGCGCAACTTCTCCGATGCGAAAATAAAGCTTGTCCGGGATCACCACGTCGGTGGTCTTGGTGGACTTGGCCGCTGCTTTGTTGCGCGAGCTCATCGGGGTTCTAGAAGTGGCTTGCATCGCAGCTGAGCCTCACTCCCTATCCGCGTTTCTAGCACGACCGGGCCTTCGGAACAACCCCTCATTTTCCAGGAAAATTTTTTGCCTTGTATGGCAGCGTTTTAGGATCAACAAAAAACCCCCGGAGAGGTGCTTCTCTCGAGAGGCTTTTCTGAATTTCTACTTTTGCGAAGTATCGTTTCGCGTACGGTTAGTGTTTCTTTTTCTTGGCAGCCTTTTTCTTTGCTGGCATGAAGTTTCCTCCGTGAACAATTTTTCCCTTGAAAGGGGACCCTTAGTTCGAAATCGATGCCCAACTGTAGTAGGGTCAACGACTCCACCCCAAGATATTGAGGACTATTACTTTCATTGTCAATAGAATTCTTCAAGTGAGACGTTTCCATTTGGGCGACCGACTTACCTCCGTGTCGTACACTTGCCACCGTAGTTCTATTCCGCCCATGCGCTTCGACAATACCAGACGTGATCCCATCGAGCTGGAGATATTCAAGAACATCTATCACTCCATTGCGGAAGAGATGGGCGCGGCCCTGCGCCGGACCGCTTTTTCCCCCAACATCAGAGAACGCCGCGACTACTCTTGCGCCGTGTTCGACTCCGACGGCCAAGTGATTGCCATGGGCGATCACATGCCGGTTCACCTGGGCTCGATGCCGATGTCGGTTCGTGCGGCAATCGATCAATTCGCCCTCGAGTCCGGAGATGTGGCGATGTTGAACGATCCATTCCGCGGCGGAACCCATCTGCCGGACATCACGCTGGTGGCTCCGGTGTACGTGTCAGATCGCGCTCCTTCGCGTGCGAAGACGAGAGTCCCAAATTTCTACGTCGCTTCGCGTGCCCACCACGCGGATGTCGGGGGTGCCTATCCAGGTTCGATGGGTCTTTGTCGCGAGATTTATCAGGAAGGATTTCGCATTCCGCCGGTCAGAATCATGCGGGCTGGGAAGATGCAATCCGATGTCCTGGCCCTTCTCTTGAGCAATGTCCGAACGCCTCAGGAACGCGAGGGCGATCTCGGCGCGCAGATCGCCGCCTGTCACACCGGTGCAGAACGCTTGCGGGACGTTTGCAATCGTTATGGTCTGGATCGAACTGAAAAGGCAGCCGTTGAGTTACTCGACTACTCCGAGGAAATCATGCGTGCATTTCTCGACCAGGTGCCCAGCGGAACGTACCATGCAGAAGACTTTCTGGACAATGATGGAATCAGCACGAAGCCTGTGAAGATTGCGGTGAGCTTGAGGTTCGGAAAGCATTTGCGCGCCCGATCCTCCGGCCGAGCGGTCGTGGTGGATTTCACCGGCAGCGATCCGCAAGTCGAGGGCAGCGTGAATGCCGTGGAGGCGATTACATACTCCGCTTGTTTTTATGTCTTCCGTTGCTTGTTGGCTGAAGACGTGCCCGCGACTGCGGGGCTGATGCGCCCGATCGAGGTGATTGCTCCAAAACAAACGGTAGTCAACGCTCGCCCGCCGGCTGCCGTGGCCGGCGGAAACGTTGAGACCTCGCAGCGAATCGTGGACGTGTTGCTGCGAGCGTTGGCGGGAGCGATTCCGGAGCAAATTCCCGCGGCCGCGTCGGGAACCATGAACAACCTGACCATCGGTGGGATCGATCCTCGAACCAGCGAACCCTTCGCGTATTACGAGACCATCGCAGGGGGTATGGGGGCGCGTCCCTCGAAATCTGGAGTCTCTGGCGTGCACACGCATATGACGAATTCGCTGAATACGCCCGCCGAGGCGTTGGAGTACGCGTATCCGCTCCGGGTGTGGCAATATTCTCTGCGGCCGGACAGCGGTGGTAAAGGTAAGTATTCCGGTGGAGATGGAATCATTCGGGAGATCGAAACGCTGTCTAATGCCGAAGTAACCCTGTTAGCGGACCGCCACGAGCGCGGTCCCTATGGTCTGGCGGGCGGCAAGGATGGAACTCCAGGGAAAGCTGGGATCATTCGCGAAGATGGGACGTTACAACCGTTGCCCGGCAAGTTTAACGTTCGGTTGCGTAAAGGGGAACGGATTCGCATTGAGACGCCGGGCGGCGGCGGTTGGGGTGAGTAACTCTTTGTTATTCTGACTCCGTACGGCGAATCTCTGCGCTTCGAAACGAATCCAACTCAAATACCCGGGTTTCACGCCCACCTTACGAGGAAGCATCAAATGCATGACGACATTGCCGCCCACTACCTTGAGGAAGCCCGGCGCCAGTTCCGCGGGCAGAAACGTCTGGCCGAAGCCGCAATGGCTCAATTAAAGGACGAAGAGTACTTCATAGCGCTCGATCCCGAGTCGAATTCGATCGCGGTCCTCGTCAAACATTTGGCCGGCAACATGCGCTCGCGCTTCACCGACTTCCTGACCACCGATGGCGAGAAGCCGGATCGCAACCGCGACACGGAATTCGAAATGAACTCAGGCACAACCCGCGCGGAGGTCATGAACTGGTGGGAAGAAGGCTGGGCGCGCGTATTCGCGACCATCGACGCTCTCGGGCCCGATGAAGTCATGCGCACGGTTACGATCCGTGGCGAGCCCCACACCGCGATGCAAGCCATCAACCGGCAAATCGCGCACTACGCTCAACACACCGGACAGATCGTTTTCCTGGCCAAGCATTTCCGATCGAGCAAATGGAAGTCGCTGAGCATACCTCGCGGAAAATCGAAAGAATTCAAGCCCATGAGTCAGAAGTATGAGAAAGGCATGCCGCGGGAAGTGGAAGGCCGTTAACCCTTTGTCGCAGACCGCCTTCAGTCGGGACCTGCAACCGGGATGCTAAAATTTAAGGTTTTGGTCTTGAATTCGGACTCATAAGGCAGGTTCATGTCTGACAAAATGCTTGCAGTCGTAAAAACAAAAGCTGCACCTGGCGCGGAGATCCGAGAGGTGAAGATTCCCGCCTTCGGACGCAACGACGTTCTGGTTAAGGTCAAGGTTGCGTCGATCTGCGGTACCGACCTGCACATTTACGAGTGGGACCGCTGGGCGCAGAAGCGCATCCATCCGCCGCTCATCCCGGGCCACGAATTTTGCGGCGAGGTGGTGGCTTTTGGAGATGAGGTCACGAGCGTCCAGGAAGGCGATTTCGTCTCTGCTGAGATGCACGTGGCTTGTGGCAAGTGTTTGTTGTGCCGCACTGGCGAAGCCCATATCTGTCAGAACGTGAAGATCATTGGCGTCGATGCCGACGGCGCATTTGCGGAGTATGTGGTCATTCCGGAATCTAATATCTGGAAGCTCGATCCCGCCATCCCGCAGGAGTACGCTTCCATCCTCGATCCGCTTGGCAATGCCGTTCACACCGTGCTGGCGGGTGAGGTTGCCGCTAAGACCATCGCCATCACCGGATGCGGTCCCATCGGACTGTTCTCCATCGCAGTGGCGCGAGCCGTGGGAGCAGCGCAAGTATTTGCCATCGAGGTCAACGAGCACCGGCGACGGCTCGCGAAGGAGATGCACGCCGACCTGGCCCTCGATCCCTCCAAAGAAGACGTGAAGTCAATCATCATGGAGCGAACCGGCGGCCTGGGTGTCGACGCCGTCCTCGAAATGGCCGGCCATCCCGACGCCATTCGAACAGCCTTCGACATCGTACGTCGCGGCGGGCGCATTTCCCTCCTCGGTCTCACCTCCAAACCAATTTCCCTTAATTTTTCCGAGGACATTATCTTCAAGGGCATCACCATTCAGGGCATCAACGGGCGCCGCATGTACCAGACCTGGTATCAGATGACGGCTTTGCTTAAGAACGGCAAGCTCGACTTGCATCCGGTGATCACCGACCGCATCGCGATGAAGGATTTTTCGAAGGCTATGGAACGCCTGAAGACGGGGGAGGCGAGCAAAATTCTGGTTTATCCGAATGGTACAAAATAGCGGTGTGCCGGCTAAGCCTCGGCGGGCACGTGCACAATTTTTTTCTGGATCGCGTAGGTCACTAGCTGAGCTTTGTTGTGGATGTCCAGCTTCCGCATCAGATTAAACCTGTGAGCTTCTACGGTCTTGACGCTGAGCCCCAGCGCACCGGCGATTTTTCTTGCAGAGTTACCTTCCGCAATCAGTTTTACCACTTCACGCTCACGAGGCGTGAGGTTCGAACGGCGCAAATTCGCTACTTGCTGCACAAACACTACTCCCTTTGGCCAAAGTAAATTCGGAGGGGTTCCAGGCGGCGAAATGCACACCGGACAGCCCGAGACGGGTTTCCAAAGCTTCATCCAATTGTACAAGTGTTCTACAACATCCGCCACTGTGGAAGGTTGATTTTGCGCCAGTGCGTCGGCCAAAAAGCAAGTCTCTAGTTCATCGGATACAATCCAGAGCGATGCTTCGTTATTTCACATCCGGAGAATCGCATGGCGAAGCTCTGGTCGCCTTCCTCTCGGGCATGCCTGCAGGATTGCACGTCGATCAGGTTTTTCTTGACCGCGAACTCTGGCGTCGTCAGCAAGGCTACGGCCGAGGCGGCCGCATGAAAATTGAGCGCGATTCCGCGCACATCCTTTCCGGAGTGCGCCATGGGATGACGATCGGCTCGCCGATTGCCGTTCTTTTGGAGAATAAGGATTGGAAGAATTGGCAGGAATCACTTCCGGTGGAGGAAGGGGATGCTGCCAAACATAAACGAGTGGCTTCGCCCCGGCCCGGCCACGCTGATCTCGCTGGCGCCCTGAAGTACAATTTTGCGGACGCTCGGTATGTGCTCGAACGTGCCTCCGCCCGGGAATCCGCGGCGCGAGTTGCAATTGGTGGTCTGGCAAAACTGCTAGCCCGCGAATTTGGAATCGAAGTGCTTAGCCATGTAATCTCGGTGGGCAATGCGTCGATCGGCGAGGAGGTTCCCTGGGAACGCATCGCTCCCTTGCGCGAGCGCGATGAGGTTCTTCTGAATTGCGCCGATGCGGATGCCGAATTGCGTATGAAGGAAGAAGTTGACCGGGTGCTCAGGACCGGAGATTCGGTCGGAGGCGTGTTCGAAGTAGTCGCCCACAATGTCCCACCAGGGCTGGGCACATACGCGCAATGGGATGAGCGTTTGGACGCGTTATTAGCTGGCGCGGTAATGTCGCTGCAGGCGGTAAAGGCGGTCGAGATCGGCTCGGGCATTACTGCCGCCGCTTCCCTCGGCTCCGCGGTGCATGATGAAATAGGGTACGACGAGTCGACGGGGTTTGCCGGATTCACTCGGAACCGGAACAATGCTGGTGGAATCGAAGGCGGCGTCTCGAACGGAGAGGAGATTCGGGTGCGGGGATATCTTAAGCCGATCTCCACCTTGCGCCGTCCCCTACAGTCGGTTGATTTTGCCACCCGCGAGCCGGTAAAAGCTGCTTACGAACGCTCCGATGTATGCGTGGTGCCGGCGGCGGGCGTGGCCGCCGAATCCATGGTGGCGTTGACCCTGGCTCGCTGCGCACTGGAGAAGTTTGGCGGCGACTCTATGACAGAAACCTTACGCAACTTTCAAGGCTATTTGGAGCAGTTAAAACAATACTAGCTATCACCTACTCAATGATCTATCCCATCGTAAAGTTTGGAAATCCAGTTCTGGAGAAGCCGGCAGAGCCGGTCACGGTTTTCGACGATCAATTGAAAAAACTGGTCGAGGATATGTTCGAGTCCATGTATGAAGCCCACGGAGTCGGCTTGGCCGCTCCTCAAATTGGCATCTCGAAACGTCTCGCGGTCATCGACGTTACCTTCAAGGAAGATCCCGATGCTCAGTTAGTGCTGGCGAATCCGGAGATCCTTCATACAGAGGGCAAACACACGCAGCCGGAAGGCTGCCTCAGCATTCCCGAATTTCGTGAGCCCGTGACCCGGCCGCGCAAGGTAACGATTCGTGCCCAGGATGTAAACGGAAAGTGGTACGAGAAAACCACCAAAGAAGGCGAAGAACTGCTAGCCCGAGCCTTCCTGCATGAAACCGAACACTTGCATGGCAAGCTCTACATCAGCCACATCAGCGCACTGAAGCGCGATTTGATCAAGCGCAAGATCCGCAAGCTGATGAAAGCGGGAGAGTGGTAGAAATTGAATTATTGAGTGATTGGCTCATTGACTCAATGACCCAATCACTCAATGAGTCAATCCCTCACTCTCGTCTTTTGTGGCACGCCTCGCTTTGCCGTTCCCACGCTGGAAGCGCTGGTTCAAGCGGGCTTTCGGGTTGCGCTGGTGGTCACGCAACCAGACAAGCATCGCGGACGTGGACTCGCGCTTGCTCCGTCTCCGGTGAAGGAGTCTGCTCTCGCGCTTCAATTGCCGGTCACCCAGCCGGAGAGCATCAAGAGCAATGACGAATTCCGCGCCCAGCTTACCGCCCTCAAGCCCGACACAATCGTAGTGGTCGGTTATGGGCGTATCGTTCCGCAGTGGATGATCGATCTGCCGCGGCTGGGCAACATCAACCTGCACGCATCGTTGTTACCGAAATATCGTGGGGCAGCGCCTATCCAATGGGCGATCGCCCGCGGTGAAACCATGACCGGGGTCACTACCATGCGAATCGATGCGGGACTCGATACCGGCGACATTCTGCTGCAGAAAGAAACTCGAATCAATCCCGCAGATACCGCCGAAACGCTTGCTCCAGCGCTGGCCGCAATCGGTGCCGATCTCATGGTCGACACGTTGCGTGGAATCGATGCCGGCACAATCGCCCCGCGCCCGCAGGATGGCGCGAAAGCAACGCTCGCGCCAATCCTCACAAAAGAAGATGGCCGGATTGACTTTCGGCGAGCCTCGCAAGAAATCGGCAATCGCTTGCGTGGGTTCCAGCCATGGCCCGGGGCATTCACAACCTTTCGTGGCAAGAACCTGCATGTATGGGAGACTGCGGTGGCTCAGCACACGCTTCGGCCCGGAGAACTTCTGGTTGAGGACGGTGGTTTGTTCATAGGTTGTGGCGCAGGCACCGGCTTGGAGCTACTGACAGTGCAGCCAGAAGGCAAGAAGCGCATGGCTTCAAGCGATTTCGTCCATGGCTATCGTCCTCAAAGTGGCGAGAAGCTGGGTCTGTAACCGAGAACTGCATGCCTATCTCGCCCGCCCGCATCGCTGCTTTCGACATTCTGCTTCGAGTTGAGCGCGAGGACTCCTACGCCTCGGAACTGCTGCACTCTTCACGGCTCGCGGGTGTTTCGACTGCCGATCATCGCCTGGCAACCGAGTTAGTCATGGGCGTTCTCCGCTGGCGATCTTTTCTGGACGAAAAGATTGCAGAGCGGTCATCGCAGAAACTCGCTCGCCTCGACCCGGAGGTCCTGACCGCTCTGCGTCTTGCCGCTTACCAATTTCTCTTTCTTGATCGTGTACCGGAGCGGGCAGCCGTTCACGAGAGCGTGGAATTAGTGAAGCGGGCCAGGAAGCGCTCAGCCGTGCCGTTTACAAACGCCGTCTTGAGAAAGTTCGCGGCAGTCGAACGAGACCATGATTCCACGCTCGCCATCGGCAATGCACAAGCTCGGCCGGAGTTGGCCGCTTCCTCCGCTCACCCAGTTTGGTTGGTGGAACGATGGATTCAGGAATTCGGGTTCGAGGCTGCCAAGCAAATCTGTACTTACGACCAGCGAATTCCAGAAACCGTCATCAGTGTGTCCGATGCGACGATTGCAGATGAACTCCGTAACCACAAGATCGAGCTATCCCCGGGCCGGTTGCTGGCATCGGCCTACCGCGTCGTAGGGGGCGAACTCACAACCACGCGCCTGTTCCGTGATGGCCAAATTGTAATCCAGGATGAAGCGTCGCAACTGGTTTCACTCCTCGTTGGCCAAGCCGCTAGCATTCTCGACTGTTGTGCGGCGCCTGGCGGGAAGACGCGAGTTCTCGCCGACCGAAACCCCAACACCAGCATCGTTGCCATCGAGTTGCATCCACACCGCGCGCGGCTGCTGCGTGGACTCGTTGCCGCCGCCAACGTCCAGGTGATCGCAGCGGACGCTCGCGGTCTTCCGCTAACCGCGCGCTTCGACCGCGTGCTGGCCGACGTGCCCTGCTCGGGCACCGGCACGCTCGCCCGCAATCCCGAGATCAAATGGCGGCTCAAACTCGAAGATCTGGCGGATCTCCAGGCTCGCCAGTTGGCCATCCTGCGATCGGCTATGCAGCGCGTCTCCCTGGGGGGAAGGATCGTGTATTCGACCTGCTCGCTCGAGAGCGAGGAAAACTCAGTCGTGGTGGAGAAGGCTCTACTAGCCGACCATTCGTTCCGCGTGATCGATTGCAAGGTGGAACTGGAGCGACTGCGCTCGCGAAATGAATTGCGATGGGAAAGCATCGATTCGCTAACCGATGGGCCATATTTGCGAACGATTCCCGGAGTGCACCCCTGCGACGGCTTCTTCGCGGCAATCCTCGAGAAAATCTAGGCACGGAATTCTCACAATTTACACTGATAAAGTTGGCCCTACGATGCGTGTTGATCCAGTCATATCCGTGGCGAGGTTTAGCGGACTTCGAAGTTAACCGCCGATCCCACGACAATCTTAGCTCCGGGCGCCGGATTCTGCGAAACGATAACACTACTCGGCGTGGGCTCTGGCGAAGGGACGAACGGGGCGAGCATCGACGTTCCGACAGAAGTATCGGCAACTGGAGCGGCAGGCGGGGCGGCTGCCGGAGCGAAGCTAACGCTTCCTAATCGGAATCCCGCATCCTGCAAAACCAGCGTTACCCCTCCTAACGCCTGACCTGTGAAGTTGGGCATGAGAAATGCTTGCGGCAACGCGGCTTCGGTCGTCAGCAGACTGATCTTGGGCGCTGCAATGCCGCTGGCATTTGGCGGAGGGCTTTGACCCAGTACCTGGTCCGCGGGTGGGCCATGCATTCCGATCTGTGCCACTGCACCCACATCTAATCCACGGCGGAGTATATTAATCTGCGCGGCGCGCTGGCTCTCCCCGAGCACGTTGGGAATCTCCACCCGCTGTGGTCCCAGGCTCTCCGCAACCCGTATCTGCCATCCCCGGCGCACTTTCGTACCCGGAGGCGGAAGCTGCGAAAGAATTTTCCCCTCAGGAACCGTTGGGCTGTAGTATTGCCGTTCGACATTCATCTGGAAGCCGGCCGCATCGGCAATTCTCCGCGCCTCAGCGGGAGACTTGCCCACCAAGTCTGGGATGGCCACCTCCCGCCCGTGAATGGCAAAGCGCATCGCCGTCAGCGCCGACACCAGCGCCACCACCAGCAGTACCAGCGTAAGGAAGATGAATCGAAAAAAGGCCTTCATCGCGTGTCACAATTATAGCCACAACTCACGTAGGGCCGGACGCCCTGATCCGAGTCAGGCGTCAACTCCTCATCTTTGGGAATGCACTCGAACATATTGCGCACATCCACGGACCCGCACCCGCCTGTCATCCTATACTGTGTGCATGCCGCCCGAGGCTGACCTTTTCACGCTGCTGCGACGCTACTGGGGCTACAGCACATTCCGGCCGTTGCAGGAAAAGATTGTGCAAAGCCTGCTCGGTGGCCGTGACACTTGCGTCGTGATGCCCACGGGAGGCGGCAAGTCGCTGTGCTACCAACTGCCGGCTCTGGTGTCGGGCAAGACGGCTATCGTGATCTCGCCCTTGATTGCACTGATGCAGGACCAGGCCGCCCAGCTTGCGCAAATGGGGATTCCCTCGGCGGTGCTGAACAGCACCCAAAGCAGCGGTGAGCAGTCGAACGTCACGAGAAAAGCCTGCGCAGGCGAATACCGCCTGTTGTATCTCTCGCCAGAACGCCTGGCGCGCCAGGACACGATCACACTGTTGCGACGCATCCCAGTCGCATTCTTCGCCATCGACGAAGCCCACTGCATCTCGGAGTGGGGGCACGAGTTTCGCCCTGAATATCGCCAGCTCAATTCGCTGCGCGTCAACTTCCCAGACCTACCCATCGCCGCCTTCACTGCCAGCGCAACCCGGCGGGTCCGTCACGACATCTTGACACAGCTACAACTACGCGACCCGGCGAAGTATATTGCCAGCTTTCATCGCGCGAATCTCCAATATGTTGCGCGGGAATGTGAATATGGCGAGCAGCCGGTGCTTCTGGTGAACGCCGTCCGCAGCTACTCCAACGGCGCCATCATCGTTTATGCGCCCACCATCGCTCGCGTGGAAGAAACGGTCGATTTCCTCGAAGAGCAGGGGATCCCCGCTATCGCTTACCACGGCCAGATGGAAAAAGAGCAACGGCGGATCAACCAGGAGCGCTGGATGGCGGACGAAATCCGCGTGCTTGTCGGGACCATCGCGTTCGGCCTGGGGATCAACAAGGCAACCGTGCGGGCCGTGATCCATCTCTCGCTGCCCCAGTCGATCGAGCAGTATTACCAGGAAGCGGGCCGCGCCGGTCGCGACGGCCTGCCCGCCGATTGCCTCCTGCTGTGGCAGAAACGGGATGCTGGTTTGCTGGCATACTTCATCGAGAAGATTGCCGACGCCGCCGAGAAAGAGCGCGCCTGGCAGCGCTACCACACCATTCGCCGCTTCGTGGAATCGGCGAGTTGCCGTCATCGTGAAATCTGCCTGCATTTTGGGGAGACTCCGAAGTGGACCTCGTGCGATGCCTGTGATGTATGCAGCGGCCTGCCCGCGTTCCTATTCGCACCTGCGCCCGCTAAGCGAACCCGGCGCCGGAAGGGCCGCGCCGATGCGAGCGCTACGCCGCGCCTGGTCGCTTCGCCGGGGTCAGCACGCGCGGAAACGTTCGTGGCGGTTTCAGATGTTGATCTCGAATTACGCGAGTACCTTCGAGAGTGGCGGCGCGGAGCAGCGAAAGAAGAGAACGTTGCTTCTTTCGTGATCATGCATGACAGTTCGCTCGACGAGATTTGCCGGCGGCGCCCGAAATCGTTGGAAGAAATTCGCAGCGTTCCGGGATTCGGCGAGAAGAAAACCGAACGCTACGGCCAGCAGATTCTGCTGGCCCTGGCGGAGTTCAACAATGGCGCACGCGCCAGCGCGCCTCTGGAAGTGAAGTCGAAGCCCGCCGAAGAAACCATCCGCTTGCTGGGTGAAGGACACTCCTTTCTCGAGATTGCAAACCGTCGCGGACGCCACCTGGGATCCGTGGTCGGACTGATCGCCAATCTGGTGGAGAAAGGAGAGCTGCAATTCCAGCCTGGGTGGGTCGAAGAAACCAAATTGGCGAGCATTGAGGAAGCCTGCGCCAAGTTAGGAATGCGTGCGCTGAAGCCGCTAAAAGACGCTCTGCCTCCCGGCATTACTTACGAAGAGATTCGCCTGGTCGTCGCCAGACTTCGTAGCGCGCAACGAGAAACCGCATGAAACCACGTAGGTCTGGACCACGGCCACGACTGTGGAGCTTCGCTCCGCTGGTTTATGATGAGTGGTCGCTGGTCCGTCAGACTCGAGCCCCTGAGGTTTCATGATGAGCGCTACCACAATTCCCGCAGAGAAAACACGTCTTACCCGTGAAGAAATCAATCGTAAGCAAAAGGAATACATATTTCCTTCGGTGACGAATTACTACTCCGATCCGCTTCCGATGGACCACGGTGTGATGCAACACGTTTGGGACGTCGAGGGCAAAAAGTATCTCGACTTCTTTGGTGGCATCGTGACCATCAGCGTGGGCCACTGCAATCCGCGGGTCACGTCGCGCACCAAAGCTCAGGTCGACCGATTGCAGCACGTTTCGACCTGCTTCCCCAATGAACCGATGGTCACGTTAGCGGAGAAGCTGGCGCAGATCACGCCGGGAGACTTAAAGAAGTCTTTCTTCACCAACAGCGGTACAGAGGCCAACGAGACCGCGATCCAAGTGGCGCGCATGCATACGGGAAACTTCGAAGTGGTCGCGTTACGTCATGGCTACAGCGGACGGTCTTCACTGGCGCGCGGGCTGAATGGCATGAGCACCTGGCGGCGGGGCACTATCGAGGTCGGCATTGTTCACGCGATGAATCCATACTGCTACCGTTGCCCGCTGGGATTGAAGTATCCCGACTGCGAGGTCGCATGCGCCAAGGACATTGAGAACACGATTCAGTTCTCGACTTCAGGACGCATCGCCGCATTTATCGCTGAGCCTATTCAGGGCGTGGCCGGCTTCGTCACGCCACCGAAAGAATATTTCAAAATGGCCTTCAGCATCGTCAAGCAATATGGCGGCGACTTCATCTCCGATGAAGTGCAGACCGGCTGGGGACGCACCGGGCACAAATGGTTCGGCATCGAACATTGGGAAGTTGAACCGGACATGATTACTTCGGCCAAAGGCATGGGAAACGGCGTGCCCATTGGACTGACGGTTGCCAAGCCAGAGATCGCCGATTCGTTTCAAGGGCTGACGATTTCGACCTTCGGAGGCAATCCGGTCACTTGCGCGACCGCAAAGGCAGTCATCGACGTGATCGAAGAAGACGACCTGCGAACCAACGCCGCGGAAGTTGGCAGCTATTTCCGCAAGAAACTGGAAGAACTGCAGCAAAAGCATCCGCTGATCGGCGACGTGCGCGGAATGGGCCTGATGCAAGCGCTCGAATTGGTCGAGGATCGCGTGACCAAGCAGCCGTCGCCTGCAGGCACGAACGCCCTGATGGAAGAAGCCCGCAAACGTGGCCTGCTGATCGGCAAAGGCGGCTTCTACGGCAACGTAATCCGCATGTCGCCGCCGCTGAACATCTCGAAAGCCGACGTAGACGAGGCGGTGCGGATATTGGACGAGAGCTTCGCGGCTGTTAAGAAATGAGTCTTTGCCACTGATTTGCACGGATCAGAGGCCCCTCAATGCGCCTCTTCCGCGGCGGGCGCCGTATCCACAGTGTCCACTTTCTGCGCCATTGGTCTTGGCGGCAACTCGGGCATCGGTTGAAAATCTCCCGGATCCTTCCCCGCCAGCGCAATTTTCATGAAGTCCATCCAGATGGGAAGGGCGGCGCGGGCTCCGGTTTCCTTTGCTCCGAGCGATTTCTTCTCGTCAAAACCAATCCAGACTCCGGTGGTCATGGAAGGGGAGAACCCGATAAACCAAGCATCGGTGAAATCATTGGTCGTGCCAGTCTTGCCCGCCAGCGGATACTTCATACTCGACGCGGCAATCCCCGTTCCATGCAGCACCACTTCGCGGAGCATGGAGGTCATGATGCGCGCCGTACGAGCGCTGATCACGTCTTTCACGTCCGGAAAATCTTCCTCCAGCACGCGGCCTTCGTAGTCTTCGACCTTGGTGATGTAGCGCGGCATGATGCGAACGCCATCGTTGGGGAAAACGCTAAAGGCGGACGTCTGCTCGAACAAGGTGACTTCGGCAGCGCCCAGCGCGACCGGCAGGTAAGCAGGAATATTGGATGTAATCCCGAAGCGATGCGCATAGTCGATCACGGTTCTTATTCCGATGCGGTCCGCAACCTTCAACGCGGGAATGTTCCGCGATTGCGCAAGTGCCCGCCGTAGCGTGATGGTGCCTTCAAATTTCTCATCGTAGTTATGCGGAGTGTAAGGGCCGGAGACGGTCTGAAAAGTCACAGGGGCGTCGACTATCAAGTCGTCCGGCCTCGCTCCCTGATCGATGGCCGCGGTGTAGACATAGGGCTTGAACGACGATCCTACTTGCCGCAGCGCCTGCGTAGCCCGGTCGAACTTTGACAGTTCAAAGTCGCGTCCGCCGACCATGGCCTTGATCTCGCCGGTAGCGTTGTCGATTGCGATCAATGCGCCCTGTGTGCCCGAATCCTGCTCCAGACTCGCTCGCGCCTTGCCGTCGCTGCCGAGGGTCACGATTTTCAAATAGACGATATCGCCGGGCTTCAAAATGTCCTGCAGTTTGCGTTGCGTCCAAGCCGCATCGGCTTGCAAGAGGCTTCCCGTGTAGCGGCCGAACTTGAACGCCGCCGATCCGGGCGCAACCGCCGTGACCAAAGCATGGACATAACCGTTGACCTCGGGTTCGTCGTCCCAATCGGGATGTTGATAGCTAGGCAGAGTTGCGCTCCCGTTCAGCACATTTTCCAGATGCGCTTTCCACCCATGGCGCCGTTCATAGGCGGCTAGGCCGTCGAGCACAGCCTGATTTGCGGCCCGCTGCAGATCCATGTCAAGCGAGGTGTAAACCCGTAATCCACCCTCATGAACCTGATCGCTGCCATACTTGGTTTCCAGATAGCGACGGATCTCTTCAATAAAGTGCGGCGCCAGGGAGTTGGGATCGTGCTTCAGCTTTAATTCGATGGGTTTGTTCCGAGCCTCGACAGCTTGTCGCGCCGTGATCTTTCCGTCTTCCAGCATGCCGTTGATCACCAGGTTGCGACGCTTGATGGCGCGATCGGGGTGATTGATCGGGGAGTAAAACTGTGGGGCTTTTGGCAATCCCGCCAGCAACGCCGCCTCCTCAATGGTTAGCCGCTTTGCTGGCTTGCCAAAGTAATATTCGGATGCGGCCTCGAAACCATACACTCCGTGGCCGAGAAAAATCTGGTTGGCGTAGAGAGTGAATATCTGCTCCTTAGTAAAGCGCCGCTCAATTTGAATCGCCAGCAACGCCTCTTCGATCTTGCGATGAAACGAGCGATCGGGTGAAAGAAAAAGGTTTCGCGCAAGCTGCATGGTGAGGGTCGAGGCGCCCTGCACTCTCCCACCCGACTCAATATCGCGATATGCAGCCCCGGCGATCCGCCACACATTGATGCCCCAGTGACGGTAGAAATCCTTGTCCTCAATCGAAATCAGGGCATCGCGCAACACCTGCGGATAATCGTTATAAGACGCGACCACGCGCCTCTGCAGTGCGAACGAACCGATAATGCGGCCCTGGCCGTCGTAAAGCTCCGTGATGGAATCGGGACGGAAATGTTCCAACTCCTCGACTTGAGGAAGATCCGTGGAATAGACCAGCAACAATCCGGCGGTGGCGCCCACCAGCGCAGCCACCAACACCAGCAACCCAAACAGGACACGGCCCACCAGTTTCCGTCCCGCGACTTCAACCGGTGGAAGGTCTTGATAGATGACCTTCATGGGGGAATCAACCTCAGAATAGCATGGCAGGTTTTTGGCTCTTAGGGTTCTGCTTTTTAATTTTTCGTATTCGCGAATCAGAGGTCTTCGGGAGTGAGGCCAGTGTGCTTCGCTATTCTGGACAGCATCGCATGGCCAAGTTCTTCATTGTCGTGAAATCCAAACATGTAACTGCCGCGGACGGGATGACGCAGTTTTATATGCGAACCTTTTTGAGAAACAACCACCCAACCTTTGCGAATCAGCGCTCGAAGGACAACTCGCGCCTTCGTACTACGCCATTCGCTCAAGCGGGCACGTGGAGAACACTGATAGAATCCGGAATGTCTTTCGAACGCTCAACATCATCCGCAATCGCATAGAGGGCTAACGCATATGCTTTTGCCTTCGCTTCCTCGACTGTACCGCCGTAGGCCATCGCGCCAGCTACTTCGGGGATTTCCGCTATCCAGCGTCCATCGGTTTCGCGCTCAATTTCAAATTGGAATCGCAAATCTCGGCTCTTCGCGCTATTGGGTAGCTTTCGGTCGCTCATAAAGATAGCATGCGCTGCAATCACGCACGCTGCACCTATCGCAGGTAATGATGCAGCGAAAGAAAAGCATACTGCACATCTCTATTAGACGCCAGTAAATTGCGCCTCTCCCTAGGTGTGATCGCTGTGATTGTCTCGTATCTATGTCTTGGGGCAAATAGATTTCTGGTTCTGTCACGGAAACAGTTTCAGAAACTTTTCCCACAATATCAGCGCCATGGCGTTATGCACTTCGAGGGCGGCGACGCCCTCCTGCACCGCCGTGGGATCGTGCAGCAGCCCGACTGCTTTGTTGGCAATGTCTGAGGCATCGTCGGTAGCAGCTTGCCAATTGCGAGGCGCCCACGCGATCGCGTCGGAAACCACCGAGGCTACGCCCTGCGCGATTCCGTCTGCGGTCACCATGTTGAAACCTTCGGTATAAGACGGCTGCAGCAACAGGTCCATCGATCCCACCGTGGCCAGGAACTGGGGCCACGATTGCCAGTTACGCTCAACCACTTTGGTGCGCGGCACATTCAGATACATTTGCTGGATGGCGGCAAAAATCGTCTGCCCACCACCCTCGCGCCGCCCTCCGGAGATCCAGAATTCCAGATCTGTCACGCGCAGGCGTTGTCCCACTTCAAGCGCAGCGGCAGCGGCCGTGAGCACGTTCTTGTACGGGCGTATGGCGCAGAAGCATCCCATCCGCAGCGTGCCTCGCTGCCACATCGGCCGCGATCGCGCGGGACTCAAGGGATACATATTCGGCAGCAAGGTCATTGCAGTACCGTAGGTCGACTGCCACCAGGACTGAAAGCGCTGCGAGTTGGCCGCAATGTGGAAGTTGGGACAGCCCTGCTCCAATTCCGAGCCTTGGCGCAACAATTCGATGGCACGAGGATCTGCTTGCAGGAATCCGATGTTGCTGTGGCTGACCACGGCAATTTTTAGGTCCGGATTCTGCGACGTCAGGCTGGCCAAGTTTGCGGTCGGAATCCACGGCGCACTGATCACCAGATGGGAAAGTGGAACGTGATGCGCAAGAGTTCGGGCCTGCAGTTCGGCCTTCATGAGGGTTTGCAAGTCGGCGAACGAACTGATGGGCCAAATTTCGACGATATAACCGGCTGCTCGCAGCGCTTTGGCGTTCTGGGTTGCGCTGACTCCGAGGCCGATGTGGCTCACGTTCTGGGCGGCGGCGAAATTCTTGTAAACGATCGCCAACCGTGGTGTGTGGTGCTGAACTCTTATCATGAGGACCTTTCACTGAACCACGAGCGGGCAATTCGGACCGCGAGCGGATTGCCTGGAATTGGGACGAAGACCTCCCTCGGAGTTGGCGGACTCCAAAAATCTGAGGCAAGTTTTCTAAGGGATTATGCGAGACTACCGAGTGCTATTCTTACTCTCTACTTCTAGTGTGACACATTTGAGGGGGTAAACCCGCCAACTTTTTGACTTTATTTTAGCAATAGATTCAGTGAGTTACGGAGAATTGTGTGGTTCAGGGGGCTTGACAACTTTTCGGCACTTCGGCGGTTTTCTGCCGTTATTTCGGCAGTTGTTGCGACAGAGACGCGGGGCAGCCGATATCCGGCCGCCCCCACGCGAATTTTAGCTAGCCCTGCTCTTAAGGACTTCGATAGCCTTCAACATCTGCTGGTCTGGCTGCGGCGGCTGAACTTTCTTGGTGGCGTCGTCCGCAGGAGCGGCATTTTCGTCTTCATCCGGCACTGGCCCGTCCTCGTCAGTGTCAGCGACCAGCACGTTCGGCGTTATGGCCGTATCCTGAATCGCTTTGCCAGTAGGCGTGTAGTACTTGGCGATCGAAAGAATGAGCGCGGACCCATCGCGAAGTTCCATGGTTTTCTGGATCGAACCATCGCCGAATGTCTTATCCCCCACAACGTCGCCGCGAGCATTCTCCAGAACGGCGGCAGCGACAATCTCCGCCGGTCCTGCTGTTCCCTTGTTCACCAGGACAACCACGGGAAGATTCGTAATCGTTTTAGAGGGATCCGCATTAAACGCTTCGCGAGGATACTTCTGACCCTGAAGATAGGTGATCGTTCCGTGATTCAGGAAAAGATTCGCAGTGGCGATACCCTCGGTTTCGTCCCCCTCGGCACAGTTGCGCAGGTCCAGGATGAGTTTCTTTGCCCCCGACTTTTGCACCGTCTTAATCTTGTTGGCGATTTCCTGGGACTTGCCTTTGGTGAAAGCATCTACCTGGATCACGGCAATACCGTCATCCAGCATCTTGTCGGTCACCGGTGGAATCGCAACGATATCGCGAGTAATAACGACTTTCTGCGGCTCGGCGCGACGCGCGCGGACCAACGATACGGTCACGTTCGAGCCGGGCTGCCCAGCCAGCAGATTGCGAACTTCGCCGACCGACATCTCCCGAGTGCTCTTGCCCTCGATGGCTTCTATAATATCGGTGTCCTGCAGTCCCGCTTTGTCCGCCGGCCCGCCGGGAATGACCGCGATCACCGAAGCATAGCCGAAGCGCTTGGAGACCGCAGCCCCGATGTCGCCTTTTGCTTCGGTCTGGTGAGCCTTGTATTGCGCGTACTCTTCGGCGCTGAGATAACTGGAATTGGCATCCAGGGACTCGAGCAGTCCGTGCAACGCCCCCGCAGTCACAACCGGGATGTTGGGCTCTTCCACATATTCGCTGCGCACGCGAGAGAGCACTTCGCTGTACACCTGGAGTTGGCGATAGGCGCCATCGTTGCTGGAGGCGCGAACGCCGTCCATTCCACCCACCACCATGAACAGCAGCACTACAGCGGAGCAAGCAAGAACTACAGCCTTGGTCTTTATCGACATCGGATTCGTTTTCTCAGAAGGGAAGTCACTTCCTTAGGAAGTGCTAACAGTATATCTGGTTTGATGCGGATTTCTCAGACTTTGCTTCGGTAAAATAGCGCCCATTAGTAACTACGGCCCGCGGAGCTCGCCCACTAGGGCTAGGCTAGATTAAAAGGCTCCGCATTCTTCGAATGCTGATAAAAAAGGACTTAAGCGCAGATGCTTTACTCACTCCACAACCTGAATCACGAGCCCCTGGCTGACGCGAAAATCCGGATCGCCGCTATAGATCGCCCAGATGTGATGCTTTCCCGCAGTCAGAGTGGAAGTTTTATAGTGCGCAGCGCCGCTGCTAAGTTGCACTTGTGCCAAGACAGTCTGTCCATCTCTGAACGTTATCGAACCCGTTGGAGTTCCGCCGTATTGCCCGGTTACGCTTGCCGTGAATTTCACAGTCTGCCCGGCTTGCGATGGGTTCGGCGAGGAGGCGAGATTCGTGGTGGTCGACGCCTTAGTTACGGCCTGCTGCAGCGGCGCCGAATTGCTGGGCAGAAAGTTCGAGTCCCCGGAATAGGACGCGATGATCCGAACCGAGCCTGGCGAAGTGAAGGAATAGTTCAACGTCGCCTGTCCATTACTTACCGTCCCCTGGCCCAAAGTCGTCGATCCCGATTTGAAGCTGACCGTCCCGGTGGGCGAACCACCGATTTGGTTCGCGATGGTGGCTGTGAGAAGCACAGATTGATTTACTGCCGACGGATTCGGGGAAGAAGTTAGCGTGGTGGTCGTAGTCCAGCGATATCCCAGGGCAACATTCAACAGAACAGTAACGCTGGAAAGCGAACCGGACGCCACAGCCACATCAGGTTTGTGATCTCCGTTGAAATCGCCGGTCGAAATAAATACCCCGCCCGGAACGTAGGGGATCGGCGTCTGAAAGGATCCATTGCCGTTTCCCAGCAGGACGCATGTGCTGTCGCCATTCGATACCACGACATCAATGTAGCCGTCTCCGTTGAAATCGCCTGCAACCACGGAGTAGGCGTTGGTGCCTCCGGAATTGTATACGTGGCCGTCACGAAACGTCCCATCCCCCCTGCCAATCAGCGAGTACACAACGCCGTTGCTGCAATCAGTCGTATTCTGGCAGAGGTTCAATACCACCAGATCGGCTTTTCCATCTCCATTCACATCTGCAGTTACGACAGAATCAGCTTGAGACCCGCCTGAGCCGTAAGCCTGCGCCGTCTGAAATGTGCCATTGCCCTTGCCCAGTAACACGCTGACACCCCCATTCGTGCAAGTGCTGTCTTGGCACTGACTCGCCAGCGCTAGATCGGGGTTTCCGTCTCCGTTGAAGTCTCCGACTGCCACTGAATTGGTGAAGTATCCAGCCGACGCAAGAACCTGTGCGGGTTGGAAGGTTCCATTCCCGTTCCCCAGGAGCACGCCAACGGCCCCGTTCGCGCAGCTACTGTCTTGGCACTGATTTGCTACTGCAAGGTCAAGATTTCCGTCGTTGTTGAAATCAGCAATCGCAACCGATAAGGCGGTGTAGGCGCCGGAGGAGTAGGTTTGCGCTGCCTGCAGAGTTCCGTCGCCATTTCCCAGCAACACGCTGAGACTACCGCCGCTCTTGCAGTTGCTGGCGCTGCACTGGTTGGCCACGACTACATCAGGATTCCCGTCGCCATTGAAATCACCAATCGCCACCGAGGAAGCCCCAAACCCTCCCGTGGGGTAGTCATGCGCTGCCTGAAATGTCCCGTCGCCATTACTCAGCAGCACGCTTACGACCCCATCGCTCCCATTTTTGCAGTTATTGCTCTGGCAGAGATTCGCCACTACCAGGTCTAGATTCCCGTCGTTGTTCAAATCCCCTGCAGCCACCGAATCGGTATCGTAGCCTCCAGAGGCATAGTTGGACCTTGCTTGAAGCGTTCCGTCGCCGTTCCCCAGCAGTACGGTGAGAGTACCGCTGCAATTACTGTCGGATTGGCATTGATTGACCACAACCAGATCAAGTTTCTGATCTCCATTCCAGTCACCAACCCCTACGGAGGAGGCAAAGACCCCCTCAGAGATGAAATTGTGGGCTGCCTGAAACGTTCCATCTCCATTCCCGAGAAGCACACTCACATTGCCCACACTGCAATCGTCTTGAGTCTGGCACTGATTTGTCAGCACCAGGTCTGTTCGTCCGTCTGGGTTAAAATCACCGGTAGCAACCGCAGACGTATTGTTTCCGCCGGACGCGAAGTCCTGGGCGGGGGCAAAAGTTCCGTTGCCTGTTCCCAACAGCACGCCAACGTTGCCATTACTGCAGTTTCCACTGCTCTGACATTGATTGGCCACCACCAGATCGGTCTTGTGGTCTCCATTGAAATCGCCGACTGCCACGGAAACGGCGGTATAGCCTCCCGACGGGTAGCTCTGCGCGGCTTGAAACGTCCCATCCCCGTTTCCTAAGAGTACGCCCACATTTCCTTCGCAGTTTTGAGGGGTCTGACACTGGTTGGCCACCGCCAGGTCGGGTTTCCGGTCTCCATTGAAATTGCCGATTGCCACGGAAACAGCCGTCAAACCTCCTGTGGCATAGCTTTGTGCCGCCCGAAATGTCCCATCGCCATTTCCCAGCAAGACACCTACGCCGCCGCCCGCGCAAGTGCTGTCCAGGCACTGATTGGTCACGACCAGGTCAAGGTTTCCGTCGCGATTCACATCCGCAATCGCGACCGAAGAGGCCACGACTCCGCCGGAGGAATAGCTCTGCGCAGATTGAAATGTCCCGTCTCCGTTACCCAATAGAACGCCGACAACTCCGTCCGCGCACTGGGTGGGACTCTGGCAACCATTGGTGACGATCAGGTCGGCTTTCCCATCGTTGTTCACATCCCCCACCGCAATCGCGGAGGCCTCGTAGCCCCCGGAGGAGTAGCTCTGAGCAGCCTGGAAAGTCCCATCCCCGTTTCCCAGCAGCACACTTACCGCACCAGTATTGCAATTGATTTCCGGGCATTCATTGGCCACCGCCAGATCGGCGTTCCCGTCTCCATTGAAATCGCCCACTGCGACAGAAAAGGCGTACACTCCGCCCGAAGGATAAATCGCAGGATTGAAGAAAATCTGATTGCTCGTCGGACGCTTTAATTGTGGCACGAATGTACCCGGTCTTCCGCGATGGAAGTTCGATAAAGGCGATGCTGGGGAAGAAACCAGGTCCGGGCTGGTAGACATCCCTGATTTATTAGTGCGCACACGCCAATGCGAGCTGCCTGATGGACTATCACCTGAAGTAGTCAAGAAAGGGAACAGAACTAGCGCAAGAGCAATTGCTAAGACCGGAGCCGACCGTGCCTGGGTCATTTTCACATCTCCGCCAAGGACCTGCTGTCAATTACACTGCTGTGACTGAATGAAGCTGTGGGTTTAGCCCCACAGCGGGGGGATCGGCTCACCTGGGCGGCGAGCGGCCTTATTTTATCGTCTTCCCCGAAGCTATGGACGTCCGGATGTACTAGTGATTATTTCCTGGGATGAGTGAGCACACCTAATCTCCTTGTCCTGAGCGCTAGTGCGGGTCGGCGGAAACCGCGGACGGGTCCGGCAGAATCGGATTTTCCCCGAGACCATGAGAATCGGACCGAGTTACGCCTGTGACTTGATAGTCGCTGTAATCGATGGTTAGGACGGCTTTGCCCCCCATCCGAACCTGGGTCTCGGACTGGTTGTGGACGGGAAGCCAGAAGCCTGCGATCTTGGACCACCGATATTCAATTTGAGTATGGCTGACCCAGAGAGATGGGTTCTGGGCGGGCTCGCCTTGCATGCGCGCAATCGCGAAATCTCTGGCATCCACCCAAAATTTTCCCCGGTAGAGATATTTACTCTTACCCTTCGGACTAACGGCCAGAATATAGAAGTCCCCGCTTGGGGTGTGTTCCGTCCCGGCCAGGGCGAAATCGTAGTTCTTTGGGCTGATCTCCAGCTCTTTCCGGGTCTGTTCCTCCTGAGCTTCCTGTTCGCTGCTGAGCAGCTTCAAGAGCACGTGGTTAATCAGCAACTTTGAACCGGCTTCGGAGATGACCTTGAAGTCTTTTCGGTTGGGCGCGGTGTAGACCGCTTCTACCTGCATGGTCGCATCATGGCTGCCAAAGATTCCCCGATAGTCCAGGTGGTAAACTCGTTTGCCACGATATCCGCGCAACATCTGGGAACGCTGCGCGTTTGCCGCCATCAGTCTTTGCACGATTATTTCGGTCGGGAGAGGAGGAACTGAATGCAAATCCGTGTCGGCGAAGGTGAGGGTGCCGAGCATGACGAGTAAAAGCACGCTGGCCTGGACCGGAAGATCACAACCACACTGCTCGAAGCGCAGCAATCGAGGCAGTTCGAAGGGGTAAGAAAAAGTCCGCAAGCAATTTTCAATCTACCATATTCGATTGCGTGCTGAAGTCACGGAAGGAGCAGAGTCTTTTTGGGAAAAACGGAAGCCAGAGCGTTGGCGACAGGCACCGTCTGCTCTTGGTGTGTACTTTTCAGCGCCCTCCGCGTCCGTTCTCCGCGTCCTCTGCGATTTAAGATTTTGCGTCTTCTAATAAAACCTTAAACGCAGAGACTGCAGAGAAACCCGCGCAGAGAGCGCCGAGCACGTCCATGCTACCTGACTGCCGCCAGCTGAGTCCGCAATTTGTGCGTGGCGCGGAACAGAGTGTTCTTGATCGTGCCTTCGCTGGTATTCAAAATGCCCGCCACGGTTCGAAGCCTTAATCCGTGGTAGTGCTTCAACTCGAACACAACTCGCTCGCGTGGAGAAAGTCTCTGCAGAGCGCGAACGATGCAGCCTCGTAGTTCGTGGCTGGCCATGTTCCGCTCCGGACTGGAACCGGCACGCCGATCGGGAATCCGGTCCAAAACCTGTTCTTCCTCACCATCGGATGAAATCGTAGTCGTAAGGTCCCGATAACGCGAGGATCGCTTCCGCAGATGGTCGAGGCACAGATTGGTCACGATGCGGTAGATCCAGGTGTAGAACGAGCACTCAAACCGGAAGCTGCCGATGTTGATGTAAGCGCGCAGAAAGGCTTCCTGGTAAATGTCCTGGCCGTCTTCCTGAGAACCAGTGAGATGAACCGCCAGGCGCAGTACGGCCCGGTCGTACTGGCGAACCAGTTCTTCAAAATCGGCGGCATTGCCGAGCTGCGCTCCGCGGATGAGCTGCGTGTCATCTACCCGAGCTGCTGCAACCTTCTCTCGATGCGGGACTCGAAGCTGTAGGACCTTTTCCACGTTTTCTTCTCCGCCCAAAAAATGCATTAGCCGACAAACTTATAACCCGTCCCGTGTACGGTCAGAATGAATCGAGGTTCCTCCGGCTTGGGTTCGACCTTCTGCCGCAGACGAACAATATGCGCATCCACGGTGCGCGTCGTGGGGAAGCGATCGTATCCCCAGACATCCTCGAGCAACCGGTCCCGGCTCAGGGTCTCGCCCGGATGAATGAGAAAGTACTTCAAAAGTTCAAACTCCTTCGACGAGAAATCTAACGCATGCCCTTTGCGCGACACCTGGCAACTGCGCAAGTTCACTTCAACCTCGCCGAAGGAATATTTCTCCTCCGCCTTGGGAGCGACTTTGGCGCGACGCAGTACGGCCTTCACCCGTGCCAGCAGTTCGCGAATGGAAAATGGTTTGGTAACGTAGTCGTCGGCACCCAACTCAAGTCCAACCACCTTGTCCACTTCTTGTCCGCGGGCAGTCAGCATGATGATCGGAATCGACGGCCGTTTCGACTTAAGCTGCTTGCAAACGTCGAGCCCACTCATCCTCGGCATCATGACGTCCAGGATGACCAGGTCCGGCGATTCGGCGATTGCGCGCTCCAGGCCAGCCACGCCGTCACCCGCAGTGATGACCTGATGCCCCTCGAATTCGAAGTTGTCGCGCAGGCCGGCGACCATGTTCGGCTCGTCTTCGACAATCAGGATCTTCGCCATTCCTTTACTCTCCCGCGCCTACGCCAATGCTGCCTTGGGCCCGTTCGTCCGCAGCGCTACAGGCAGGTTGATGGTGAATTTGCTTCCTCGACCGGGCACGCTATCCACCGAAACCTCTCCACCATGTGCCTGAACGATGTGACGAACTAACGACAACCCCAAACCGCTGCCCTTCGTGTTGTGAACCAGCGGATCACCCACTCGATAAAACTTGTCGAAAATCTTTTGCTGCTCGGCTGGAGGGATGCCGATCCCATGGTCGACCACCTCGAGCTTCACCGAACCGTTGTCGCGGAACAGGTTCACACCGATGTACTTCTGGTCCTGCGAATACTTGAGGGCATTGTTCACCAGATTCAACAGCGACCTTGCCATGGCCTCGCGATCAACGCTGAGCGGCGGCACGTCGTCGGCGATCTTTTCCTCGAAAGCAAATCCGCTTTGCTCGATCTGGTAGCGATACGATTCGAGGGTGTTGCGGACCAGTTCGCGCATATCGGTCTGGCGGAAGTCGTATTCTTTCCGGCCAGCTTCGATCCTCGAAAAATCGAGAATGTTATTGATCAGCGCGGTGAGCCGCTCGCTCTCTTTACGGATGATGCTGTAGTACTCCTGATATTTGTCGGGCGATTTCAGTCTTCCCATCTCCAGAGTTTCCGCGTAGAGTCGGATCAGCGAGAGTGGCGTCCGCAACTCGTGGGAAACGTTCGACACAAAATCAGACTTCAGCCGCGCCAGCGCCATCTCGCGCGAGATGTTGCGATGCGTCATGACGATCCCACCGGCAAGCAAGAGAGAGATGGCGCCGAGGATGACAAAACTGTGGTGGATAAAATGCTGGCCCATGGCAGCCAGTGTCGTCCCCGGCAATTTAATCGCGAGCGTCAGGTTCGGAAACGCGCCCTCGAGGTTGCGCTCGACCTCGGGTTCGCCGCCATCCCAACCCGCGGAAGCCACCAGAGGCGTGGTTTCGTGTTTAGCATGCAGCATCATTACAACGTGGTTCCTCTCACCTTTTTCATCCTGGTGGCTCAACAGGGTGTCCAGCATTTCGGGAAAGAACTGATCGCGCAGGTATTCAGCATCGAACACCATCCCGCCGATCGCCTTGTTTCCGTTCGGGCCGTCGGACATCAAAAACATCGCTGCCGATTGGTACAAGTGCTTTTCGCCTCTCATCGGCCAGTTATCAAAGAAATAGTAGCGATGGCCCGCTTTTGCTTTCTCCTCGAAACTCTTCACCTCGTCCTTGAATTCCATCTTTAACCATCCGCCGGTCATGGAGGACAGGTCGTCGGCTTCGGTGCGGAACGCAGGATCCTTGAGCCGGGACGGTTGCGAGCGGAAGGTCAAACCGCCGTTGGGCTCGTAAACAAAGACATGAGCGATGTAAGGATGGGTTGCAAGAATCCTGTCCAGAGTTTCCACGCAAGTGTTGCCGGGGCCGGCAAATTGGCCGCGCACCTCATCGGCCATGCCTTCAGCTTTCTCGTTGATCTGCTTTTCGGAAATCGCAAGGACCTGGTTGAAATCACGCTGGAAGGCGGCTTCCACGCCCCGGTCGCGCTGGATTTCGTTCAAGTGCCACGCGCTCAGGATGACCAGGGCAGCGGCGGGCAACACTACGGCGAGCTCCAGGGTCAGCATCAACCGGGTTCGCTCGTTCCATCGCCGCTTCATCTTCATCATTAATCTCCTGATCCGGGAGGCTACTGGATCAAGCCCGCACCCGATCAGCCCGGAAACAAACATAGTTGAACAGGCTGATGGATGTGTCAATCCAGAGTAAAAACAAGTAAAAAGTTGTGAACTGAATGATTTTCAAGGCACCGGGCTGGTGGCTTAAGACTGGAGTGGCGGAGAGCCAGGGAAAGCCACTAAGGCAATCTGAAATTCACTGTGACATAGGTCTCAGCTTCGACGGCTACACCGTTCCGCACGTAGGGTTTGTACCGCCATTGCTTAACCGCCTTGACGGCAGCCTGGCCGAGCAGCAGGGAACCGTCCACGAGTTTCAGGTCGCGGATGCTGCCGTCTTTGTCAATCCAAGCCTGCAGAACTACGGCGCCTTGCAGACCGGCTTTCAAAGCTTGCTCTGGATAGCTGGGTGCGACTTTCTGCAACAACAGCCCCTGAGACAAATCTTCGGGCAGGCTTACCGGTTCCATCTGGCTGAGTAGAGATGGCGGCCGCTTGACACTCACAGTTCGAACCGTAGCCACCCCCGGCGGTGGCAATTTTAAGCTGTCCGGGATTAGCATCGGCGACGTGGCCGTCGGGTAATGATCCTGATTTAAGCGGGCATCGGCGTCCAGGACTTCTTCGGCGGGTGCCGGAACTTCGTCTGACGGGAGCATCGTTTGAAGCGGGACCGCGCGTAATCTCGATGACGGATATCTGCCAAAACCAGCCCGGCGCGAAGCTGCGGCTTGGGCCAATGCGGAGTCCGAGTCCGTCTCGTCTTCAGACGACTGTAACTTGGCTGATCTCATTTCAAGAGCTTTATAGGCAGTGGCCACGCTGGCAAACACACTCTGAACCCGCAAAGGCTGGCCAAAAGTGTAGCCCAACGATAGGAACGCTACGGTCAGAAAAGCTCCCAAGAAGAATCGATGGCGGCGGTATCTTTTAACCTTGCCAGATACGAGCTCAAGATGATTCTGCTCGTCGAGGGACCGGAACAATCGCCGGTCAAAAGTGGCAAATGTGAGATGGAGTGGCGCGGAAAGGCCGCCACGGGAGTAGCCGGGGTCCGGGGAGGGCTCAGGCAAGCGGGCGGCCAGTGGCTCTGGGGAGGGCTGTTCTGAAACCGGCCGCCGCTCAACATTTTCTGCTCTTACAACATTCTGTACTTTTGCGACCGCATGAGTGGTTCCCTGAGTTTGGGCAAAATCGCCCCTCGCGATCCATGCCTTCATGCAACCTAAAAAACGATCGTTGCTCAGCACTGCATACTTCACCTGATCGGGTTCCAGGGGTTTGGTCAAGACAAGATCGGGACCATCTTCTTCAGCCGCAGGGTTCGATTTCCCACTAGTGAGGGCCAGGGTGAAGGCTGCCTTATTCAACTTCAGTTCACGAGCATTCTTAAGCAGAAATGCCGCTTCCGGGCCACTGTCCCAGTCGGCCACAATGACGTCAAAGCTTCGGCTGGTAAGCCATTCGACGGCGGTAAAGATGTCAGGGCAGGGCTCAATCTCGAGCTCGAGTTCTCTTAGAGCCTGAACCAACCGGCGCGACGTTTCCTCGTCAGAGGAGAACAGCAGAGAGACTGGTGACATCAAGTATCAGGCTAGTTTCCAGACGCCCCCGTGACAAGTTACGAACTACCACCATTGTGCTATATCAGAAGACGGGGTAACTGACGGGACGATTACCTGTACTAATGGACCAGCTTCGGCAGGTTCAGCGACGCCAAACATCAAGGCCCGGCGAACAGGCATTGCCATCGCCTTCGCCGTACGCATAGAATCCTCCTTTACCAAAGCTGCAATGCGCGAAAGAGGCTTTTTGAAAAAAGTCATCGCAATGTATCCCGGCTCCTTCGATCCGCCGACCAACGGGCACCTGGATTTGATCGAGCGGGGCAGCAAGATCTTCGATGAGCTGGTGGTGGCGATTCTGCGCAATGCGGAGAAGGCCCCGCTGTTCAACTTGTCCGAGAGGCTGCTCATGCTGGAAGCCATGACTGCCGACTTCAAGAATGTGCGGGTGGAGACCTTTGACGGTCTCATGGTCGACTACGCGGCCAAAGTCAAGGCCAGTGCCGTGCTCCGAGGGATTCGTGCCATCAGCGATTATGAGTATGAGTTGCAGATGGCTTTGATGAACCGCAAATTGCAGCCTGACCTGGAAACTGTATTCATGATGCCGGCCGAGCAGTATTCTTACCTGAGTTCCCGGCTGGTCCGGGAGATCGCCCAATTGGGTGGTTCGGTTAAGGATCTGGTTCCGGATTTGGTTATACAACGGCTGAAAGAGAAGCTGGACCCAGCCGTTAAGCTGGCAAATGCCAGAAACCTGAAGCAAAGGAAACGAGGATGACCCCAGTTACGGAAGCGACCCTTGCCTTAAGACTTACCGAGAGGATCAACCGCATCGAACCTTCCGCCACAATGGCGGTAGTGGCCGAGGCCGACAAGTTGCGTCAGCAAGGGATTGACGTGGTGGATTTCGGAGCTGGCGAGCCGCACTTCGCCACGCCCCAGCACATCAAGGACGCCGGTGTCGCCGCGATTCAGGGCAACTTCACGAAGTACACAGCGGTGAGTGGGACGACCGAACTGCGCGACGCAATTGCGCATCGCCATGCCGTGGATTTCGATTCGGATTATCGCCGTGAAGAGGTGATCGCTTCGACCGGCGGCAAGCAAGCCCTGTTTAACGCTGTGCAGGTTCTGGTCGACCATGGAGATGAAGTTATTCTCCCGGTTCCGTACTGGGTTTCCTTCAAAGATATCGTGCGCTACGCCGGGGGGAATTGTGTACTGCTGGAGACCGATGAAGCGAAGGGCTTTCAAGTTACTGCGGAGATGATTGAGCGACTGATTACTCCGCGGACCAAGCTGATTATCCTGAACTCGCCGTCGAACCCTTCGGGAGCGGTAATGTCGCCGGAAGATCTGACCGAAGTGGTGCGTCTGGCGCACGAGCGTGGCATCTGGGTGCTTTCCGACGAGTGTTACGTGTACTTGAACTACACCATGAAGCGTTTCTCAATCGGAGCGCTGCGCGAGTTCCGCGAACGCATGGTGATCATCGGATCGCTTTCCAAGACTTATGCGATGACGGGTTGGCGATTAGGTTATGCTCTCGGCCCAAGTGCGGTTGTCGCTGCGATGAATAAACTGCAGAGCCAATCCACGTCGAACCCGACATCGATTGTGCAGAAGGCGGCAGTAGCGGCGCTGAAAGGTCCGCAGCAATGCGTGACCGACATGCGGGCGGAGTACATCAACCTGCGCGATCACGTGGTCAACGGGCTGCGTGCGATTCCCGGAGTGAAGTGCACACTGCCTAATGGCGCGTTCTATACCTATCCGAACGTGTCCGCGTTCTTTGGGCGTAGCGGCGTGAAGTCGGCTTCGGACCTTGCGGGAAAGTTGTTGCGTGAAGCTCACGTAGCCGTGGTTCCGGGTGAAGGCTTCGGAACCCGCGACCATATTCGCGTGTCCTACGCAACGTCGGTCGCGGAACTGGATCGCGGACTGGAGCGCCTGCGAAAGTTTCTCGCCGCACTGTGAGGAACTTCGTTCCGTGTAGCGCCAGTAGGATCCCGGCGGTACGAGGCGTTTACTCCCCCGCATGAATGACCTTTATCCACTGTTGATGTCGCCTGTCTTCGACCCGCGTCCATGGGGCACGAATGACTTATCTCCCATCTATCCAAATCATCGGTTCGAGGAGAAGATCGGCGAGGCGTGGTTGACGGGCGACGAAGGCAAGGTAGCGAATGGGCCGTTGCGAGGAAAATCGCTTGCCGAGTTAAGCACCCAGTACGGCCGGGAACTGGTCGGGGACGCCGCAAGCGACGCCGCTCGCTTTCCGTTGCTCACAAAGTTTCTTTTTCCCCATGAAAAGCTTTCGGTGCAAGTTCATCCCGATGATGAAGCCGCGCGCCGAGCCGGTCAGCCCTGCGGCAAGACCGAGTGCTGGTACGTCGCGCATGCCAAGCCCGGGGCGCAGATCGCTTTGGGTCTGAAGCCGGGGGTCACGCGGGCGCAATTCGAGGAGGCGATTCACCAGCAGCGCGCGGAGGAATTGCTGAATTGGATTAATATTTTTCCGGGCGAAATGATTTATGTTGCAGGCGGGACTGTGCATACGCTTGGACCAGGTTCGATCATCGTGGAGACCCAGCAACAGTCGGATACAACGTATCGTTTGTATGACTACGGCCGCCCGCGCGAACTGCATCTCAAGGAAGGACTGGCGGCCGTGAAAGAGAGAGTGACTTCCGGGAAGGTAATTCGTCCCGCGCCGACCACTGTGAATGGCACGAAAAATCGCCGGTCGCGGCTGGTGGCTGCACCCTACTTTGTAGTGGAAATGTTCGAATTGAAAGAGCCTCAGGATTTCAAAACGCGAGACGGGGCGGACAAGAGTTCGGTCCAAATCCTGGTCGCGGTCGATGGCTGCGGCATGCTCGAGGCGCGCGGCACAGAACCGGTGACATTGGCAAAAGGAGATGCGGTCGTAGTTCCCGCCTCGATTGGCGACTTTCGCGTCCGCCCGCAGTGGACGCTGGAACTCCTGAACGCGGCTTTGCCGGGAATAGCGGTGCTCGAACCCGCGACCCGGATATGACGAACAGGAGAGAAGAGCATACAAAATCCGTGGCAAAAACGAACTCCAATTTCTATCCGGTCATCCTCGCTGGCGGGCGTGGTACCCGATTTTGGCCGTTGAGCCGAAAGCGGCGGGCCAAACAGTTGCTGGCGCTTGACGGCAAACAGACCATGATTCAGCAAACCGTCGCGCGCCTGCTGCCGCTCGCTCCGGCCAAGCATTTTTGGGTCATCACGAACCAAGATTCGCAGCGCGAGATCGCACGCCAGATTCCGCGGCTTATCAAACACCAGATCGTTGCCGAATCGGTCGGACGAAATACAGCGCCGGCCATCGGCCTGGCTGCTTTTATTTTGCTGAAACGCGATCCGAACGCGGTGATCGGCATGTTTCCCTCGGATAACGTGGTTGGAGAGGAAAAGCGTTTTCGCCAGGTCTTGGAGAGAGGTATCGAGATAGCGGCTGCTGATGAAAACATCGTAGTGCTGGGCATTCGTCCAACCCGTGCCGAGACCGGATATGGTTACATCGAGACCGGCACACCGACGGAGCGGGAGGCGTTTCACGTACGCCGATTTACCGAGAAACCCGATGCCGAACGCGCAGCCAGATTCGTGGCTGCGGGAAACTATTTCTGGAATAGCGGGATGTTTCTTTGGAGCGCGCGCACGTTGGTCAACGCCTTACGCGAGCATCTGCCAAGAACCGCACCGATACTCGAACAGATCGCGAATACGTTTGGAAGCCGAAAGTTTGCAGGAGCGTTTCGCCGCCTGTACCCGCAGTGCGAAAACATCAGCGTGGATTATGCTTTGCTCGAGCCCCGATCATCCAAAGGAGAGCAGGATTCCAAAATCTTCTGCCTGCAGGCAGATTTTGGGTGGAACGATCTGGGGTCGTGGAACGCACTGCACGAGCATCATGCGGCGAAGAGCCAGCCGTCAGACGGCAACCTCATCTCCGGCGAAGGGATCTTCACCCTGAATGCGACGGGAAATTACATTCACGCCCCGGGCAAATTTGTCGCGGCAGTCGGTGTGAACAATCTAGTTGTGGTAGAGACGGACGATGCGCTGCTGATCACGACACGCGAGCAAGCGCAAGATGTGGGCAAAATTGTGAAACATCTAGATGAGAAAAAACTCCATAGGCTGGTGTAGGGGAGAACGTAGTCGGTCGTTCGTCGTTGGTCGTGGGCCAGACCGAGACGCGGCATCCCAACGACTAAGGACAATCCACTAACGACCGACGACTATCGACCAACGACCAATGACTGCTATCAAGTTCGGCACCGACGGTTGGCGAGGCATTATCGCTGACGATTTCACCTTTGACAACGTGCGCCGCGTGGCGGGCGCGATTGCCGCCTACGTTCTCAAGCATGAAGACGCACGTCGCGGATTAATTGTGGGCTACGACACGCGCTTTCTCTCGCAGCGTGTGGCCCGGATCGCAGCGGAAGTTCTTGCCGGCGCAGGCGTGCCCGTAAAGCTGGCCAATGATTACACGCCAACGCCCGCGATTTCTTTCGCAGTGAAGCAACTCGGCGCTGCTGGCGGAGTCGTAATCACTTCGAGTCATAATCCCTGGGACTGGAATGGAGTGAAGTTTAAAGGTAAGTTTGGCGGCTCGGGCACGCCCACGATCATGAAGGCAATCGAGGATGAGTTGAATGCCGGCGCGATGCCCAGCGGTCAAAAGGCCGCGATTGAAGATGTTGACCTGAAGCAAAGGTACGTTGAAGCCATCTGCCGCTTCGCTGACCTCGATGCGATTGCCAAGGCAAATTTCAAGTTCGTCGTGGATTCGATGTACGGCTCCGGACGCGGGGTGCTGACCGGGATTTTCAGCGAACGTGGCATTCATCACGTTGCCATCCGGCAGGAATTGAATCCTTTGTTTCCGGATATCAATCCTGAACCGATCATCCCGCATGTGGCGATGCTTCAACAAACCGTGCTCAAAGAGCACGCCGATGCCGGATTGGCCACCGACGGCGACGCAGATCGCATCGGCGCTGTGGCCGAGGACGGCAGCTTTGTGGATTCTCACAAGATTTTCTCCGTGCTCACTCAGTGGCTGCTGGTCCGAAAGAAATGGCCTGGAGAAGTGGTGCGCGCTTTCAACACCACCCGCATGGTCGATCGCATTGCGGCCAAGCATGGCCGTAAATTGAATGAGTGCCCGATCGGGTTCAAATACGCCGCTGATCTGATGATGGAGCGCGAAATTGTCATCGGCGGCGAGGAGTCCGGCGGCATCGGGTATTCGCGATTCCTGCCGGAGCGCGATGGGCTGCTCAATTCTCTGCTGCTGGCCAATGTCATGGCCGACGAAGGTAAACCGCTAGGCCAACTGGTGGCTGATTTGCAGCGCGAATATGGTTCACACTATTACGGGCGGCGCGATCTGCACATTCCCGAGGATGTCAAGCAACAGGCTATTCTTCGGGCTCGATCTGATGGAACCAAACATTTGGGCCGCTACTCCGTCTTAAAGAAAGAGGGCCTCGACGGTATAAAGTTTTTCCTCGATGCGCCCACCAACGGCAACGGCGCCGAGGCGTGGGTACTGTTCCGGGCATCGGGGACCGAGCCGCTATTGCGCGTCTATTCGGAAGCCGCATCGCCCGAATTGGTGAACGAAATCTTGTCCGGAGCCGAGGCATTTGTCAGTGGCGGGTAGATGAAGAAGTCAAGCCGCCCACCGTTCACTGCCCTTTTGGGTCTCGCATTTGGTGCCAATGAATACGATAATCAACTTAGGATAGTCAACTACCGATGAGCACAGCGGTCGCCACAATTCCGAGTCCAACCGATTCTCCAGAAACCCTGCGGTATAACCGCGTTCGGAGATGGCTTGGTGTCGCTGATTTTGTCCTCGGACTGATGTTTCTGATCGTGCTGCTGGCAACGGGATGGAACGGCACCCTGCGCGACTTCGCAATGCATGGTGCTTACGAACACTACACGCTAGCGGTCTTTCTCTACGTCGTGATGCTCATGCTCATCGGCAAGCTGCTCGGACTGGGGCTGGACTACTACGGATTCCGGCTCGAGCACCGCTACAATCTTTCTAATCAAAGGCTACGCGCGTGGGTGTGGGACGAAATCAAGGGATTTCTGGTCGGCGCGGCGCTGGCGTCGATCGTGGTCGAATTACTCTACTTCATTATTCGCCAGTTCCCGCAGTTTTGGTGGCTGATCGCGTGGGCTGCTTTTCTGGGATTGTTCGTGCTGATGGCGCAACTGGCTCCGGTGGTTCTGTTCCCGATCTTTTATAAATTCGAGCCACTCGACAATGCCGACCTCAAGTCTCGCCTTGTGCAACTGAGTGAGCGTGCCGGAACGCGCGTGCGCGGGGTCTACAAATGGAACCTCTCGGAGAAGAGCAAGAAGGCCAACGCGGCGTTAACCGGACTCGGCAACACCCGCCGGATCATCCTCGCCGACACGCTTCTCGATCAATTCTCCGCCGACGAAATTGAGGCCGTGCTGGCGCATGAGTTGGGGCATCACGTGCACCGGCATATTCTGAAAAGCATCGCGGTGCAGGCCGGGATTACGTTGGTTGGATTCTGGGCTGCAAACTGGGTGCTGCACTATGCTGTCGAACGAACCCACATGTTTGAAACCGTCTCCGACTTCGCTAACCTGCCGTTGCTGGTGCTGGTTTCGACTATTTTGTCATTCCTCCTGCTGCCGGCATTGAATGCGTACTCCCGCTACAACGAGCGGCAGGCGGACCGCTACGCATTCCAGTCCATCGCCAGCGTGGAGCCATTCATTTCGTCGATGAACAAACTCGCAGACCAGAATCTCGCTGAGCGATCTCCTGCGCGATGGGTCGAGTGGTTTTTCCAATCGCATCCCGCGATTTCTAAGCGTATGGCCGCCGCGGAAGCCTGGGCGAAGCAGCAGGCGGTCTCGCGAAAATAGCAATTCGGTGGAGACGTAGCCTGCTACGTCTCGCGTTCCCCAAGAATCTTTTCCACCCGGTGCAAATCCTCCTCGGTGTCTACTCCAACCGTATCGTAGGGCGTTTCGGCAACATGGATCGAAATCCCGTTCTCCAAGAAGCGCAACTGCTCGAGCCGCTCGCTGTGTTCCAGCGACGACTCGGGCAACGCGCAGAAACGATCGAGCGCCGCCTTGCGATAGGCGTAAAAGCCTAGGTGCTTGAAATACCCTGGATTTCCGGCGTCGCGGTCGTATGGGATGGTAGCGCGTGAAAAATAAAGCGCCTTGCCGGCAGCGTCGGTCACGACCTTCACCGCATTGGGATTATTAATGTCTTCCGATTTAGCCGGAGTCTTTAACGTCCCCAACTGAATATTCGTGTCCTTCATCAAAAGGAGCAGCGCCGCAATGTGTTCGGCCCTGGTCAGCGGTTCGTCTCCCTGAATGTTGAGGTAGACGTCAGCCGCAACCGAATCTGAGATCTCGCGCACGCGTTCTGTCCCGCTGCGATGTGCCGGCGAGGTCATGCGCGCGTTCCATCCATGTTGACGGCAGACCTGCATGATCTCGTCCGAATCCGTCGCGACGATGACGTCGCTCAACAACGGCGAGGATCGAACGCCTTCGTAAACGCGGCCCAGCAGCGTTTGTCCGCCTATCAGGCGCAGCATTTTTCGCGGCAACCGCGTAGAGGCAAGGCGCGCAGGGATAACCGCAATCGTTTTCATGCAACCAGTGTCAATTTTCCGTAGACGAGTTGCAAGCTAAGTCATCTTTGGATTCGTTCGGGCTTGGCTCTTTCCAAGGCGAGGAAACGCTCCCCCGGCAGAGTAACGAATTCATTATCACGAACAATAGTTCAGCGTGCGCTGCAAATCTTCTGGAAGACTTGCTTATCTTCGTCGCAGTAAAAGCTACTCATTGAGAACCCGCAAAGAATATCTATTTCGTATCGCTTAGTTAGTTGGTTACAGAATTGCTCCAGCTGAATGGCCGCATCCGCATTACCTTGCGCCCACAAGATTGACGCACATTCCCCGCAAATTGTGATCCTTGATTTTTCCCCCGATGTTGATCGGGCCGCTGCCGCGATCAGATCATCAACCACTCGAAAAAATCGCACCGGGTCGGGCAGTTCGTCGCCCATGAAAGTCGAGAGCGTATCGTCGACATCCAAAGCGAGATAGCGTCCTTGTTCAATGGCAGCGTTAATATTCACCCCTTGTTCCTGCAACTTCGCAAGAAGGCTCTTCCGATGTGACTCGGTTGCGACTACTATGAGCGCATTTCCTGCCACCAGAGCAGCTTCGATACGATCAGCAAAGCCAACTACAAAAGCTTCATCATCAGAATAGAATTCGACCTCGTGGGCGCGACTGATCTCATTTGTTGGGGTGAAATCGTGACCCGACAGTCCGCTACTGATAAACTGTCTACCCTGCCGCACCGCCTCCACAGCAGCCAGCAACTCGCTTCCGGCATCTACCTTAGCAATGTAGCCCGCCGCCCCTAAGCTGAGAGCTTTTTGCACCACATCGACAGAAGATTCCTGGCTCACAAAAAGTATTTCGGACCTCGGGGAGAGTTCGCGGATTCGTTGAGCCGCTTCGATTCCGTTCAGACTCGGCAAGCCAATGTCCAACAGAATCAAGTCCGGTTGCAGTTCTTCAGCTTTGTGAAGTGCCTCCAGCCCGTCCGACGCCTCTCCGACAATTTGCAACTCCGGTCTTTTTCCCAGCGTCGAACATACAAACCGCCGAAACGGATCGAAATCCTCAACCACCAAAACCGCGACTTTTGACATGCGGCGGGCTCCTTGCTCCCCTGGGATCGTGTCCATCTAAACGAAAACCAAGCCTTATTCTGTACCAACATCATGCGCGTTATGCGATTTCTGTCAATTAGCAAAATTTACAGGGGAAGTCGCAGATTCTCCGTGTTTGATAGAATCAAACATGCAACGCGGCGTTGTTCTCGCAGATTTATCCGCTGTGACGGCTTGACGGGCCGATTCTGCAAGAACATGCGACAAGATGCGACGCGACGCAGTTCATATTCCGCGCAAGTTGTTGTAACTAAAAGTGGCGGCGTAGCTCAGGTGGCTAGAGCGACGGTCTCATAATTAGCTGAAAACAAAGCACTTCCTTAGGTTTCAGTAGCTTGGATCAGCCAAGATTGCACCCTTTTGGTTGCATTTGGCCGTGTTCGGCAATCAACGAGAACCAAACGAGAACCAAAACCTTGGGAAGAAAAAAGAAAAGCCCTCAGCTTGTCACTGGGGGCTTCAGAAATAAATTCGACTCAGGGGGATTCTGAGTGTAATGGCGATTTTGCGCCAACTATTGCCAATTCCAAAGTAGAGCGTTGTTGTTATACTCGCTCGCGTCATGAACATCCGACTCCTGCCGTGCTTCTTCGTTGTTTTGACTCTCGTCCTGCAGTTCTCCGCCGAACCAAGTTCCGCACAGACAGTCCCGAGCAGGGATCAGTGGGGTGAGAAGTTCAATTCGCCGGGGGCGAAGTTGTCCTACAAGGAAATCGGACGAGCCACAATTCAGGGCAGAACGGTCATTACTTATAACCTGTTTGCATCTGGGTTATCCAAGGACCAGCATTATGTCCTCTGCGTTCTCAACGTCGGCAGCGATCCGAAAGCCGTGGCCGATGCATACCTGAATGGTGACGGCAAGGTAGTGAACGTGCTGCCTGATGCCGCTCACCACGTTGCCGAAGACCCCATCAACGCCAAGGTCTTTGGTGGGAAAGGCGAGCCAATTCAGTTCGCCCTAATTTCTGATGATGACAAATCACGCGCATTCACGCAGATCGTTCCGTTTCCTTGGGAGGAAACTGCCGGGCCGTGCCATCTTTCGCTCATTGAGACAGGTCCCTATTACTTCGGAGTTCTAATCAGACTGACTGGCTTTCAGCCGGATGAGGAGTTAAGCACTGAGCAGCAATCCGAGAATGAAGGCGGACAATCCAAAGCTAAAGCGGACGCTCAAGGCACGTACAACGCGGCGCTCTTACCGTTTGTAAAAGGAAAGCGGTCCGGCAAGGCTCGATTCGTTGTTTCAGGCAAATCCTGCAAGATAGGCGTTGAATTTCCTTGGGGAGAGGGCAGCTACAAGTATCAATAGAACTGCCCGTATCTACTCGCGTTTAGCACTCCCGAAATACGACAAGTTCGTGTCATGTGTTCCCATGCACTCGTCCTTGAGAAGTTGGACAGGTCTGCACTTCGCTGAGTGGTGCTTGTCGTCTTTCCTAACCAGGAGGAAGTTCTTCTGCTTCCCACCAACGTAGGCTCTACAGTAAAATGATCCAGACCTCAGCACTATCGAACCTTTTTGGTGTCTCATACCTTGAATTGTATCGAGAACCAAACAAGAACAACACGGGGCAAAGGTTCGCTGGACCAAGGTAACCAGACGATTGATTCTAAAGGTTTTGCTCGCACCGTGGCGGTGTAGCTCAGGTGGTTAGAGCGACGGTCTCATAATCCGTAGGTCCGTGGTTCGAGTCCACGCGCCGCCACCAATCTCATCAGCACCTTGCCGGAGATCCGGCGGAAGCTGCATTTCGCCTTGTTGCGCGGGAGTCGCGGATTGTTGCGGAGTTGTTTCCTCCAGCTCTGCCGAGGCTTCGTCAAGCCGGTCTACAAAGCACACATTGGCCCCCGGAATCGGGTGCCCATAAGTGTCGACTGTGACTTGGATAGAGCTGTGCCCCATCTGTTCTTTGACGTAGACAATCGACGCCCCGTTTTGGAGGAGTAAGGATCCGAAGGTATGACGGAGATCGTGAAGACGAATCCTGCGAATGCCTGCCAATGTCCGGGTGGTAGCGGAATGGACGATCCACGGAGAACGAGCTCACTTCTCTATCATCTTGCCACCTGAAGTTCGGTGGCCACAAGCGCGTTTGAACTAAGCCGCTAGCGCGGCGGACGCTACCGCGTGGTCGTCGCCAGCATTGTTGCCCGTGTAAGGTTTTGGGTCACAAGGAGGTTACTGTGACCCGACTCAGGAAGCTGATGCTGG
>Ga0210409_10000402_pt1 | contig 74400 bp, 65 predicted proteins | sample IncBWH17MmetaG_FD_161649 | JGI IMG/M metagenome (GOLD analysis project Ga0210409, IMG submission 161649) | Forest soil microbial communities from Barre Woods Harvard Forest LTER site, Petersham, Massachusetts, United States - Inc-BW-H-17-M | ecosystem: Environmental > Terrestrial > Soil >... | reverse complement strand
GATCCGCGGCGGATCACACACCTTCCTGAAGGCGTTTATGGAATTTCCGAGTTGCTGGAGACTCGGTATCTCTTGGTTTTAAGCCATCCCCGGCGCGGTTGTATAGAAAATTTTCGCGCTCTGCTTCCTACAAGGGACTAACATTTGTCCAACTTCTTTTTCTTTACATCCAACAGCGGCACGCCTAGGATAGCGCGCACCGATTTGCGCGCCACACTCACGGAGGCATCCCTTCATGAACCTTCATCACGTCAATTTTCTTGCCATTCTCGTCGCCGCGATTTCCACGATGGTGGTTGGGTTTTTGTGGTACTCGCCCTTGCTCTTCGCGAAGCCCTGGATGCGCGAAATGGGCTACGATCCGAACGACAAAGCGAAAACGCAGGAGATGCAGAAGACCGCCGGACCCGCCTATGCCGGCTCTTTCGTCGCCAGCTTGCTCTCCGCCTTTACCCTGGCTCTCATTCTGGAGGGACTACATGCGGCGGATGTCCCCCACGGATTGATGGTGGGTTTCCATGTGTGGCTCGGCTTCGTCGCCACGGTGCAGTTCACCGGCGCGCTCTTCATGAAGCAGAGCATGAAACTTTTCGCGATGAACACCGGCTACCAGTTGGTTTGCTTTCTGGTGATGGGAGCGATTCTTGTCGCTTGGCATTAGCGAATTGTCGTCAGGGTGGCGTCCGGTTTAATCCTTCACGCCCAGTCGCTAGTTCATCCAAGCCACTGGGGATTGTGGACCGTTCCATCAAATTGATTCGAGGTCTTGTACAGCTCGTATTCGCCGTTTCGCGCCGCGACATCGGTTTTCGCCAGCAGCGCGGCGACTTCCGGCTCGGCCATCGGCCGGAACGTCTTCGCGGCCTTCAGCGCCTGCTCTAGGTTCTCCATCGTTTCGCAACCCGTGATGACCACGCTGGTCGGAAGATTCATGGCGTAGTGCAGGCATTCGATGGGCTCGACGGTCTTGCTGTTTAGAATCAGCCCCGCACCCATTGGTTTCATTCCCAGGACGCCAATTTCGTTTTTGACGAGCGCCGGCAAGACTTTTTTCTCAAAACTGTTGAAGTGCGCGTCCATGACATTGAGCGGCATCTGCACGGCATCGAAATGAAACTGGTGCGCCCCCGCCACTTCCAGCATCTTCAAATGAATATCGGGATTCTTGTGACCCGTGAAACCGATGTAGCGCACTTTTCCGGCCTTCCGGGCCTCGACCAGCGCTTCCATTCCTCCGCCTGCCGCAAAAATCTTCTCGGGATCGTCCATGCGGATAACTTCGTGAAATTGCACCAGGTCAATGTGGTCGGTCTGCAACCGGCGCAAGGAGTCTTCCAATTGTTGCGCCGCCGCCTTTTTGGTGTGCCCGTCAATTTTGGTCATTAGAAAGGCGCGCTGGAGGTAGCCATCCCGCAGCGCCTTGCCCATTCGTACTTCGCTGTCGCCGTTGTGGTAATCCCAGCAGTTGTCCAGGAAATTGATGCCGTTATCAATCCCCGCGCGGATGATGCGGATGCTGTCTTGCTCCTCTTTCGGATTTCCGAGGTGGTATCCGCCCAGCCCGACCATGGAAACCCTTGCCCCGCTGCGGCCCAACGTACGGTAGGGAATACCGCCCTGTGTGTCGGCGGCCCAGGAGAAGTTCTCCGTGCCCGCTGCGCACGTTGCTGCCACTGCTATCCCCAAAAATTCCCGCCTCGTCACCCCTTCGCCCTTTCCCGTATTCACGCCGCGAGGCTCTCCGGCTTCTTCACCATGCTCAACTTCCCTCATGTTTCCTCCTCCCTCCGCCATGGGCTGAGACGACCATCCTACACCCCTCCGCTATACTTTTTTGAATCGAAGGTCCCCTTGTCTAAAAGGACGGGTGCGCCGGTCGGGACAGGGCGCTTGGGCAAGCTGGCTCGACCAAAGGCTTGCCTGACAACGCATCCGGCGCTCCGTCCTCCCGCAAGTCACTTGCCGCGGTTGGCAGAGATTCAGTTCGAGAAGCGTTCGAGAAACGCGCTTGCAACAATTCTCCCGGACATAGAAAATGTCCGGCGATCTCCCTTGCCCCCTGCAACCGCCAACGAGAACAGCCGGCATTCACATCTAATCAATCGGGTGGTTGCGCTCCTGGCGCTCTCCATCCTTATCAATTACATTGATCGCGGCAACCTCGCCATCGCTGCCCCGTTGCTGAAAGTTGAGCTGAATCTTTCCGACTTGCAGCTCGGCATCCTTTTATCCTCTTTTTTCTATACCTACTCGCTTTTTCTCCCGTTATCCGGCTGGATGGTGGACCGCTTCGACGTTAAATGGGTCATGGCCTCGGGTTTTTTTCTATGGTCCGCGGCCACCGCCGTCACCGGCATATCGCGTGGATTCGCTGCATTGCTTGCCGCGCGCTTGCTGCTCGGCCTTGGTGAAACGGTCGCGTATCCTTCTTCTTCAAAAGTTTTGGCGCAATATGTTCCGGAAGTTCATCGGGGATTCGCAAACGCATTGATCGTTTCCGGCGTCGGCCTGGGTCCCGCGCTGGGCGCCTATTTCGGCGGGATGCTGGTGGCCAGCTTCGGCTGGCGCCCGTTCTTCCTCGTTCTTGGATTCGGCAGCATGCTGTGGCTGATTCCCTGGCTGAAATGGATGCCGCGGAAAGGCTCCGTCACCGCTATTTCCACTGACGGGGACAGCAGCGCGGAGTTTGCCGAAATCCTGATGCAGCGGTCTCTGTGGGGAACCTGCGGAGGCTTGTTTGGAGTGAATTACGTTCTGTATTTCGAGATTACCTGGCTGCCGTCCTATCTCACGCGTGAGCGGCATTTTTCGCTGGAGACGATGGCGAAAATCGTCGGACTCGGATACCTGTGCTACGCGGTTGCTTCCATATTCTCCGGCTGGATTTCCGACTGCTGGATCGCATCGGGAGCAACACCCACGCTCGTGCGAAAGACGTTTACTGGCGTAGGAGTCGGTTGCGCCGGGATCCTTTTGCTGGGCTGCGTGCTCGCCGGTCCGACGTTTTCTGTGATTCTGCTCCTCCTGGCGTGCGCTTGTGGCGGTGTTTGTGGCTCCAATGTCTGGCCTATCACGCAAACGCTGGCCGGCCCAAAAACGGCAGGCCGATGGACGGGTTTGCAGAATTTCTTCGGAAATCTTGCCGGCGTTCTCGGTCCTGCTTTGACCGGATTCGTCGTCGGCCGCACGGGGCGTTTCTTTCTGGCGTTCGTGATTATGGCCGTCGTTTCACTGCTGGCGGCACTTTCGTGGATCTGTGTCGTTGGCCCCGTCAAGCAAATTGCCTGGACGCAACGGAGCACAGCGCCCGACGCGTTGAGCTAGAACCGCCTTCTGGCCTAGACTCTTGCGATGGACGTCGAATGGCTTCGCCGGCTCTGCCTTTCGTTTCCGGGCGCAACGGAACAGATTCAATGGGGCAGCGACCTGCTCTTCAAAGTCGCTGGGAAGATGTTTGCCGTCACGCCCCTTGAGCCGGCGCCGGTCTGGCTTTCTTTCAAAGCGTCGCCTGAGAATTTTGCCGAACTCACCGAGCGGCCCAACATCATTCCCGCACCTTACCTCGCACGGGCCCAGTGGGTTGCGCTGGAAAACAAGGACGCGCTTTCGCACGATGAACTCGCGCGGCTGCTCCGCGATTCGTATGACATGATCTGCGCCAAGCTGCCCAAGAAAACACGCAACTCTCTTTTCGACCCAAAAGCTTCCGGCTTCGAGCCTTCCGCTCGCAAGCCTCGCGGCAAGAAACCGGCAAAAAAGAAGCGCCGACGTGGCCGTTGATTCAGAGAGGAGATATACTCCACTGCACCCTCCGCATTCGAATGAGGAATATTTTTTGTCGAGGTGGCTTATGTTTGCACGCGTATCGTTGCTTCTGATAGCGGCATTGCTTTTGACTTCATTCCGGCTCGGCAGCGCCAACGCTCCCTCGCCGTCTCACGGGCTGCTGGTGGTGGCCAATCAGTACGAACACACCCTGCTGGTCGTCGACCCAGACGAACGACGCGAACTGGCAAAAATTGTGGTTGGCGTAAACGGCCACGAAGTCATCGTCTCCAAGGATGGCAGCTTCGCCTACGTTCCCATCTACGGCAATTCAGGAGTCGGCAGGCCCGGGACAGATGGCAGCACGATTGACGTGATCGACCTCCGCGAACGGAAGCTTTCCGCTACCATCGCCCTTGGCAAACCGCTGCGCCCCCACCGCGCCGAAATTGGACCGGATGGCTTGCTCTACGTCTCCGCGGAACTCGCCAATGCCCTTGACGTGATTGATCCTTCCACCCGAAAAGTCCTCGCGGAGATTCCCACGGGGCAGCCGGAATCCCACATGTTCGTACTTTCCTCCGACGGCCGCCGCGCCTACACCGCCAACGTCGGCGCCGGCAGCGTCAGCGTCCTGGACCTCGTAAAGCGCAGCCTCATCACGACAATTCCAGTCGCCAAGACCGTCCAGCGCATCTCCATGTCTCCCGACGGGCTCCATGTCTTCACTCACGATCAGGACGCCCCGCGCATCGCCGTGATTGACACGGCGAACAATAAAATTGGGAGCTGGATTGCCTTGCCGAATCCCGCCTATGCCTCGGAGCCGACTCCCGATGGCCGCTGGTTGCTGGCTCTCAGCCCCGGCGCGAATCTCCTGCATGTCGTGGATTTGCAGTCGCTAAAGGTCGTGCGCTCGATGGAAGTGCCGAAGAAGTGCTCCGAAATCCTGGTGCGTCCGGACGGACAAATCGCTTACATCAGCGGCACGGGCGCCGGAAAGATTGCCGTCCTCGATTTGCATTCCTGGGAGATGCAACCTCCCATTGAACTCACTCCCGGCGTCGATGGCCTCGCATGGCTTCCCGCGAAGCCTTAAAACGAGAGGCTCGCTCATCTTGCAATATGCGCGGCCCACTTCCGTTCAGTGGGGATCTCCTTTGTAGATTTTTTCTCACACTCGGAGCCGCCCATGAAAAAAGGCACGGGACTTATGTTCCGTGCCTCTGGATTCCAACTGTGGCCAACGGATGGCCGCAGCCTTGTTTTTTACAGAGCTGCGTCCGAAGCGCCGGCAGACCCGCTCCCGTTGTAGCGAATCACGCCCGACTGATCGGAGTAGAAGTAACGCGTGCCGCTCTGCTGATAAACGCTCGGGCTGGCGTTCGATTGATACGTAACCGCTGGTACCGTGGTGCCCGCCGCGGTCGCGAAGTTGTAGCCGCTCTTGACCCCAGCTGTCAGAATGTCGTCAAGCAGGCAAGCGCTCGTGGAACTCGCGCTCGTGCAGGGTGCAGTTCCGCCGAGGCTGGTCAACGCCGCAAAGCCGATCGTTGGATAGGTGGTCGAATAGGTCACTTCCGCGGTGTTAATCGTACGGAGAGAACCTACTGCCGAAGCCTCGTTCGCGGCCATACGGGACCGGAGGAGGTTCGGAATGGCAATGGCCGCGATGATCAGAATGATCGCCACGACGATCAACAGTTCGATTAGAGAAAACCCCTTCTGTCGCTTACTCATTTTCAGCTTCTCCTATTTCCAAAAGTATCTTGTCTGTCTTAAAAGTCTCCGTCTCAAGCTGTGGCAAGTATGGCGTCGAGCGCGAAAACGCGCAATGGGCCAGCTGTCCCAATTTGGGCCGAACCCCTGTCCTACGCCAAAGGGTACGTTTCTCCGCGCTGGTTCTAGTACCGTGAAGCACTCGACACTGCCCCGAACTGTGCCACTTAGAATTAACCCTAAACAAATTAACAGCTTACGAGGTGGTCAAACCCCACCTGTCCGGCCCCTAACGATCCCTCGTCCTGTGGGCCTGCCTGAGAACCTGCCCATCGCTTCGTTTCGACCTGACCCTGCCGGCATCTGCTTTCCCAATGAATTCAAGAGAGTCGTGGTACAGGTAGGCGGGGGAACGAGCCTTTGCGATTCAGCCGGCCCGAGTTCACCTGTTTACCGCAGCTCCGGTTTGCCCTATTCTTCTGCTACTCGCAACTCGACAATCCGGAAGGGATGAGCCGCATGAACAAAGAAGAGGTTCGCGCTCGCATTGAAGAGATCGGCATCATTCCCGCCGTCCGTACCGCTTCCGCCGAAGAAGCTCGCTTCGCCGCCGAAGCGGTTTCCAGCGGCGGCATTCCCATCGTGGAAATCACCATGACCATCCCGGGCGCGCTCGACGTAATTGCTCATCTCGCCAAAAACACCCCCGGCGTGCTAATCGGAGCAGGCACGATCCTGGACACCGATACGGCGCGCCGTTGCCTTGATGCGGGAGCTCACTTCCTCACGGATCCGGGCCTCGACCTGCCCACCATCGAGCTCGCAAACAAACACAATATTCTGGTTCTCGCGGGCGCTTTGACACCAACCGAAGTCATTACCGCTTGGAAAGCGGGCGCCGATTTCGTCAAGGTTTTTCCCTGCGCCCCGGTCGGTGGGGATCTCTATATCCGAGCCCTCAAGGGTCCGTTTCCGAAGATTCCTCTGATCGCTGCGGGCGGCGTCAATCAGCAAACCGCCACAAACTTTATCCTTGCCGGCGCCGCAGCGCTCGGTATCGGCGGCGAATTGATTCCAAGGGAAGCCATCAAGAAACGCCAAGCCGAGCAGATTCGCGAGCTGGCGCGCCGCTTCCTGAGGCTGGTCCACGCCGCGCGGGCGCGCATGGCGCCGCGAGCCGAATCCGCGTTCAGTCACTGACAGGGAGTACGATTCATTTTGCGTGTCGACTCAGGGTCCGCGACAAGCATGTGCGCGGCTCTCAATCCTGCCGGGGAGCTCGCGCACATCTTTGCAGGAATCCCCTAAACGTGAAGTTCGACGAGTTCGACCGCATATGGCCTGATTCCCAAGTCCAGCCGCGCCACCGTTACCGGCAATTGAAATCTTCGTGGTCCCGCACTTCCTGGATTAACGTATAAAACGCCTTCGCGTTCCATCTGGCCTGGCTTGTGGGAGTGCCCGCTGACCACGATTTGAAATCCCGCTGCTCGCGGGTTCAAATCCATAGCATTCACATCATGCAGCACGTAGATCAGTACTTCGCCTGCTTCCGCGACCGCGGTTAACGGCAATCTCTGCGCCCACTCCTCCTTATCTACGTTGCCCCGCACCGCTACGACCGGCGCAATTCCTCGCAACGATTCCAGAATCTCGGGATTCCCGACATCCCCCGCATGAACAATCAGCTGCGATCCTTGCAGGGCTGCAACCGCTTCTGGACGCAGCAGTCCATGCGTGTCCGAGATCAACCCGACGCGAGTGATTCTCGTTGTCGTTTTCATGCACGCACCCTGTCTCGCCACTTTCACGCGGCGCCTTCAAATCGGAAGGCGAAGGGATTTCCAGGAATTGAGCTAAGCAGATACTTTGGAGGGAACAACGCGCCGCAGCGGTTTCGATCCGGGTATTGGAAACTGCATGTGCCAGAAGTTCGTTTCAGGTGACAAGAACTCCACGCCGATGTAGGTCTTCCCGTCACGCGCCCGGTGAATGGACACCACCCGGCACTCCATTGATTGCGCGGTGTGATCGTTCACCAGGATCAGCGTCTGCCCCGCCAGTACAATCTCTTCCAACGGGAACAGCGCTCCATGCCGATTCACGGATTGCGAATTTGTCTGCGCGCAGAATTTCTCGCCGGAGTCCAGTTTCCCGTGGACCGTCAGCGGCACGGTCAAAGCCACTCGTAGCGTCCTGCGGCGTTCTTTGCACCGAAAATGGAGTAAAGACATTTCGAACCGCGACCTCAGATCGGATTTCTAAACTATGCGACCTACTGCCATCCGCGATAATTGGGCTTAAGTCTAAAGTGTCGTGTCAGCAGGGTGCCGAAGCGTATCAGCGACAGGAGAGATGAGAACAGCACGAACCTTGCCCACACAGCCCCAATTCTGTCTGCTTCCCTAAGCAGGGACAATGGCAGAACGGTACCATATATTTCACTCCTGGAACAGTACTGTCGTACTTCCCTTCTTCGCCCCCTCTCACCAGGGCTTAAAACAGTCGTAATTCCTCTGTCGCACGATCTTACCCTCTCGGAACTCCAAAAACACTGCAAAAAACGCCTTCGTCGGGCCTCCCTCTGGGATCGACCCAAAGGGCACCGCCAAAGTTCCTACGCACTCAACCTCCATAGCCACCCTGTCACCATCTGCCATCTCGTGCATTATCTTATAGTTCTGGTTGGCCATGGTCTTCCTGCCACGCTCGGCGCCCTCCAGCGCCGCCTTCAAATCCTGCCGATCGACTTGGGGTTGCAGCCGATTCGGGAAGACCTCGAAGACTACTTCAGGAGCAAAAAAACCCTCTAATTCGGCCCCCCGTCACGCCTCGTTCTACGGCCTGAAGATATCTCCTTGCCACCGCAAGATTGCTGGCCGGGTCACTCATTTCGGCCTCCAGAGCTGCGGCGCTTGGCCACGGGGATGGTTCGAAATGCCGGCCTACTCTAGCCTAGTGAGCCGACCGGCCGAATCGTTTCAAAATGGAACTCGATTGTTCGACTGCTCTCGAGGTTTTGGAATTCCCGCCAGGCCTATCCACTCGGAAGGTTTTCTGCCGCGGCAAACGCGGGCGGTTACCCAATCCTTCAGCTTAGGCAATGGTTTAGGGGTCGCTCTAAATCTGCATTCCCGCCCTTATTCGTTCGCTAGAAGCTTCACAATTTGCAGCGGATTCACCCGCGCTCTCTCGACGGTCAAGCCCCAATGCAGATGCGGCCCCGTGACGCGCCCGGTGGCTCCCACTCTTCCAAGCACAGCGCCCGCTTCCAAGGCGTCGCCCACCTTCACGCCAATCTCAGAAAGATGCCCGTAAAATGTATAAACTCCAAGGCCGTGGTCCACCACCACGGTATTCCCGGCAAAAAATAGCTCCTCTGCCAGCACCACTCGTCCGCGTTGCGCCGCGTGAACCGGCGTTCCCGTGGCCGCGGGGAAATCCGTCCCAGAGTGCGGCGAGCCGGGATTCCCATTCAGGATCCGGCGTTTTCCGAAATTCGAGCCGGTCGTCACTCCCTCGAGCGGAATGCGAAACTTCCCATCCCACAACCGCTCCGGCGTCACGCGCTCGAAAATATCTCGCAACTTTTGGCGCTCCTCGTTGGCCCGCTTGATTTGCTCCGCGCTCGGTTCGACGAACTGTTTCCCAACCGTCAACTTCTCCGTGGCAAACTTTCCTTCTTTGACTTCCAGCTTCGCGCTGCAAGCGACTTTTTCGCCGGCTGCCCTTTGCCCCGTCACCTTCAACTCGTATTCGCCGGGCGCTTTCTCAAGGTCAACACCTACCAGTCCTTTCTGTACTGCCTCCCCGCCGGCCTCCAGCCAGAAGGGAACGCTTCGGCCGTCCCAATCTCCTTTCAGGTCCGCCAACTGTTTCTCGCTTTTGACCTCCACAAGCAACAAACTGCCCTGGCTCGATTCCGGGGCGCTCAGATGTAATTTTATTCCGGCATCACAAGAAGCGGCTTCCTTCGCCATCAGGCCCGCCGGGAGCAGCAGCGCTCCCGACCCGAGACATACCATTGCGCACCATCGTGGCCAGATTCGAATTCGATTCGCGCTCCGCATCCTCATCCCTTCGGCCGCAGCGTCGCCACGCGTGCTTCCACTTTGGCAAAGTGCTCGCGCCCGATTTTCGATCCGAGGATGGCCTTCTCCGACATTAGAAACAGATCGGGATTCTTTGCCTTTTCGCGCAGCTCTTTCAGAAATGGCCGCACTTTGGCAAACATGAAGTACAGCTCGCCGCAGAATGCCGGCTCAAAGAACAACTTTTCGCTCACGATTCCATTCAGCACAAATGATGTGGCAATCCCCCAGTAGCTCCCCACTTGCCGCAGCCAGTTGTTTTCCTGGGAGCCAAAGTCCATCGCCACTTTCAGGAAGTCATCGGCGTCCTTCGGCCAGAACGTGGTCAGCCACCACTGGCGCGCCTTGCGCAGTTCTGGTTCGCGCCTCAAGTTGTAAAGCTCCAAAATCAGATGGGCATCATCGGCGTCGGGCTTCTTCGGCATCGCTTCCTCCTTGGATTTTTCCGCCTTGATTCTACCCTAGAAGCCCCGAACCCCTTTTCCGGCAATCCCAGGTGTCCGGCAACGCGACACTTTCATCCCACGCGCGGACGCCGGCGACAAGCTCGCGCTTCTCCATTTCCGCGCAAATCCTTATTTTGCTATACGTTCGGCTAAGACCATCTGCGGCATTCAAATTGCCCCACTGAGCGTGGCGAGTTTCGTCTCGCGTACCTATTCCATGGAGTCTTGAGGGGGCCACGTGAAAAAGATCGACCGCATGCGCGAAAAGGTGACCATCCTGCCGACTTCCACCTATCTCTCCAAAATGCACGATGCCGGCTGGAGCCTGGTCGCCCTCGAATGGGAGCGCGAGGTGGAATCCTCTGCGGCGCCGACGGAGCATGAGCCTCCGGTCGCATCCGAAGAAATCCCCTTCGGCCTGCGCATCTCCTCCGACTGCCATCACCTCGAAGACGATCCGCTCGAAATGCAAACCCTTAAATTTCTCGCCGAAATGATCGTCCAGGACATCTCCTTCACCAGCATGGCGGATGCTTTGAACGTCCGCGAGTATCGCACTCGCGACGGCCGCCCCTGGAACGCCTCCACCGTCTTCAAGCTCACCCCGCGCCTGATCGAAGTCGCCCCGCGCATCCTCTCCGGCGCCGAATGGGAAACCCGCAAGAAACAACTATCTCACGTCACCTGGAACTCTTGAGGCAAGCTGTCACCCCAGCCGCCGGTCCGCTGTGACCCATCCTTTTGAGGTGCAACGAAAACTGTATTAAACTCCACGCGCGTAGTTCGCCACACCCTCATGAGTAATCATCCCATCATTCGGGAGCCTCGCTGGCCCGCCTTCGTCGCCATGCTCGCCGCCGCCGGCGTCTACTGGGCCTTGCCGGAACCCCTCTCCGTTGGTCCGAGTTGGCTGCTGCTGGTCATCATCTTCCTTTTGCTGATCCCCACAGTGGTCTCCTACCATCGCGGCCGTTACAACGTGACCAGGATTCTCACCTTTACCGCTAACGGCGCAATCACCCTCGCCATGATTGCCTCCTTGATTTTTCTCATCCAAGGCATTCCGCTCCATCGCGAGCCGCCGACCGCCATGCTGCGCTCTGCCTGCGCACTCTGGATCACCAACATTTTGGTGTTCGCGCTCTGGTACTGGAAACTCGATGCCGGAGGTCCCACAGCCCGCGATCGCTCCGCGGGCCGCGTAAAAAGCTCATTTCTTTTCCCCCAGATGCTCACCCAGCAAGGCGGCGACCCCTCTTGGACGCCGCAGTTCATGGACTACCTCTTTCTGGCCTTCAACACCAGCACGGCTTTTTCTCCGACCGACACCGCGGTCCTCTCGCGCTGGGCCAAAGCGGGCATGATGCTCCAATCCGTGATCTCCTTGACCATCGTTGCCCTCCTCGCCGCACGCGCTGTAAATATCCTCTGAACCTCCAGTAGCCAACGTCACCGTTCGGAAACGCGATCGCGTCAGATTCAATACCTTATGTAAGGTGTGACCTTCGCCGGCAGGTCCAAGTGAAGAGGAGAGCTAATTATTCTCGCTGACGAACATGGCCACAAGGCGTTTTCGGGGATCGATCAATTCGCGGGTTCGATAATTTTCAGTGTCTGGTTCTCCTGCAGACCTTTATTAACCACCTGTTTGCGTCCGGATGGCCAATCGACCTCGATACGGTCTATTTTTGTTGCATCGCCAAGACCGAAGTAGAGCGGCAGGACACTCTGCGACAGATAACCGGATTTTCCATCGTTATACCTGGTGTAAGTCTGCCCGTTCGCGTGTAGCCGGACCGTCGCCCCCAGTCCGTTGCGATTTGACTTTGTGCCGATGAGAACGACTTTGAGCCAGTGGATCTTTTTTTGCTGCGCGAGATCGCTGATCAATACCATCGGTTCAGAATTGAAATCGTTGGTGACAATGTCCAGGTCGCCGTCGTTATCGAGGTCAAACATTACGGACGACCGGCTCGCGCGCGGCACGCTCACCATCACCTTTTGCGTTTGTCCCACACAGACCGCTTTACCTAGTTCGTCCAAATTGTCGTGGTTGGTGCAGTCCATCACAAACCACTGCGTATAGGGCTTCTGGCGCGGCTCAATCCCCAGCAGAAACTCGGAATCGAGAAATTTCTCGCCCCGGTTGTTCAGCAGCATCGAATTGATTCCGTAGCGGAAAGGGAAATTCATCCCCGCCGTGACGAAAACATCTTCCCAGCCGTCCGCGTTGACATCGCCTACGCTCACCCCCCATGGCCACAGCTGTTCCACGCCGATCTTGTCGGAAATCTCCTCAAACTTTCCTCCTCCAAGATTGTGATAGAAGGCATTCCCAAAGATGAATTTGTCGGCAGGACCGCCCAGCATATTGTCCGCTGGATGCATTTTGGCTTTTTCTTTCTCGTGATCGGTAGCGAAGTCCTGCATCATGTCGGAGTGCATGTCGGTAACAAGCAAATCCATTCGTCCATCATTGTCATAATCAAAAAACTTCACTCCCATGGCTCCCCAAGGCGTCTTTGGGAAATATTCATCCGTCTTCTCGACAAACTTCTTGCCAGCTTCATTCTCGAAATAATGATTCGAACCCTGCATGTTCAAGAAGTAGATACCCGGCCAGCTCTCGCCCTTCAAATCCGCAAACGTCGCATCTCCGCACCAGCCATGAGGATTGAGCCCAACCTCCGCCGTGACGTCTTTGAACTTATGGTGGCCCATATTCTTGTAGAGAACCGGATGCTCGAACCGTTCCGGAAAGAGGTGGCCGGAGAAGGCATCCCTGAGCCCGGCGTATTCTCCATACGGTCCTTTTTCATTGCTCGTATACACGCCCACATTGCACACCAGCAGGTCCACCAAGCCGTCGTTATCATAGTCAAAGAAAAAAGACCCCGAGGAATGCGCAACTAAATCCAATCCCGCTTCTTTCGTAATGTCTTTGAAATGCCCACGTCCATCATTTTCGAAGAGTACATTTCCCTGATTGACGGTCGTTACATAGAGGTCTTCGTGCCCCGTGTTATCCACATCTGCAAAGGATGCGCTGACGCTGATGCGGTCTTTCAAACCGACTCCGGCTTGCTCTGTAATATTCTCGAATTTTCCATCGCCCACATTTTTCCAGAGCTCGTTCCCACCCACTTGATTCACAAAAAAGATGTCGTACAGTCCGTCTCCATCCACGTCCGCAACCGCCAGGCCCGTGCCGTGGTCATAATGGACCGGCATGTAGCGGTCTCTGGCGTAAGATACCGCCGTGTTATGAAATGTAATTCCGCTCTTCTTCAACTCATCCTTAAAATGAAACTGGTAAAACACCTTGAACTGGCTGGTGGATTCCAGTTGTAACTTTTTCCTGGCCGGAAGCGTTATCAGTCCTTCGTCAAATTTTGGAAAGTGCACTTCTGGCAGGACAACTTCTTGCGCGGCGTGCGAACTGGCAAGTATTCCGGCAATCGAAAGAGCCACCAACCCCGAAAAAAGAAGTGATCGAGACACCATTGGACCCCCGAGCCAGATATTGGGTGGGCTCGCAAAATTTCTTCCCGCCGAGAACTCAACCGCCCCTGCATCAGACGGCGACTAGGGTAGCACGTCATCGCCGCTTGAGCTTTCATTCCCCGGGTGTTCATCCAAAGTTCCGGCAACTCGCAAGTGCCTCGGTCTCCGCTACGCTGCTCCTGCCGTATAATCGTGCTGCGTTCAAACCAGGAGCAGGGCGCTTTTGCAGTAGGCCGAACTGCATGCACGAGAACGCCAACGAAAAGAGGTTGTGCCCGATGAAATGCCTGGCCGCTTCCGCGTTGATCCTGCTGAGTTTTGTTGCCTGCAGACACTCCGCCGCCCAGACCATCGTTACGCAGGAGATTCGCATCCCCACAAAGGGCACAGGCAGTAAGGGCCTCGACGCCCTGATGGTTCGTCCCAACGAGCCCGGTCCCCATCCCCTCGCGCTTTTCACTCACGGCACGCCGCGCGAGCCCGGTGATCGCTCCGGCATGACTCCTTTCGGATTGCAGCCCCAAGCGATGGAATTTGCTCGTCGAGGCTGGACCGTCGTCGTCGTTCTCCGCCGCGGCTTCGGCGATTCCGGTGGCAGGTACGACGAAGAGTCTCACTCCTGCGCAAATCCGGACTACGTCGGCGCTACCAAGGAATCGGTAATCGATCTTCGCGCCGCCGTCGCCTATCTTTCCACGCTTCCGGAAATCGATGCGTCGCGCATCATCGGCGTCGGCATCTCCACCGGCGGCCTCGCCATGGTCGGCCTCACCGCGGACCCGCCGCCCGGCTTGCTCGCGGCCATCAGCTTTGCCGGCGGCCGTGGATCGCGTGCGCCAGACATGGTCTGCAATCCCGATGCTCTGGTCGACGCCTTCGCCACCTTCGGCAAGAAATCAAGGATTCCAATGTTATGGGTGTACTCCCAGAACGATCACTTCTTCGCACCGCAGCTCGCGCAGCGCTTTCACCAGGCGTTTACGCGCGCCGGCGGAAAAGCCACCTTCATTCTCGCGCCACCCTTCAGCAACGACGGCCATCACCTGTTTTCCCGCAGCGGTGTTTCCGTCTGGGCGCCCATGGTGGACACCTTTCTCCAGAGTCAGAATCTCACTCTGCGCGCCTCACTTCTGCCGCTGCCCGAGCCTCCGAACATCGATCCGCCCAGCGGCCTTCCCGACCGGGCACGCACGGAATTTCGCAATTACCTTACGCTGCCGCCCCACAAGGCTCTCGCCACATCCGAAGAAGGACACTATGGCGTAAGCTTCGGCCGCCGCACCGATAAAGACGCTGAAAACAAAGCCCTCGATAACTGTAAGGAAGCCGCCCCCAAGAAAGACCGCTGCAAAATCGCCATGCTCGACGACGCCCCAACCCCCTGAGAATTTCACTGAGCCAGTCCGTTGTTATTTTCCTTTGATCCGGCTGATAAAGAGATTCAGGAATCGTTCTGCATCGGAACCAACACATACCCGCGCATTAATCGGAAGAGCGTCATACCCTTCGATCTCATAGTGATCCCCGTGCAATACATTTCTTTCACTTGCGCCCATGCGGTTGGCGACGGTTTCTCCACGCGTGAACTCGCCTCGCGTTTCCACATCCACGTGCATTTCCTTGAGTGTCACCAAGGTCGGATCCACTACCGTACCCACGGCCAGCGGATCGTACATCGCCGCGCCGTGGTATCCGCTTTTCTCCGAGCGCTCCACGTAAAACTTGGCGATGCCGGTGACCACGTCGTTCTGCGGACCATGCGTGGAAGCAACTGCCTCCAGATGTTTGCGCGTCAGCAGCGTGCGTTCGCCAACATCCGACCCCACCATCGTCACGATCCAGCCCGCATTGAAAACAATCTGCGCCGCTTCCGGATCATTGTAGATATTTGCCTCCGCAGCTCCGTTGACGTTTCCTCCGGTGATCGATCCGCCCATGATGACAATGTCTTTCACCAATTTGGCGATCGAAGGATCCTTCGAAACGGCCAGCGCGATGTTCGTTAAGGGACCCACCGGTATCACCGTGATTTCATGCGGATACTTGTGCACGAGTTCGATGATGAGATCCGGCCCAAATCGCGCATCGGCTTTGCATTTGGAGGGCGGCAGCTCAATATCAGCAAGCCCGTTCTTTCCATGCCAGTACTGCGCTGTGACCAGCTTTTGATTCAGCGGATGCGTCGCGCCACGCGCCACCGGAATGTCGCAGCGACCCGCCAGGCTGACGAGTCTCAGCGCATTCTCCAGCCCTTGTGCGCTGTCCACGTTTCCCGGCACCACCGTGAATGCCTCGACTTTCAATTCCGGTGAATTCAGCGCCAGCAGGATCGCCATCGCATCGTCGGTACCAGGATCGGTATCAATAATGACCCGCCGCTTCTCGGTCTGCCCATAAGACGATGTCAGCGCCACCAGCAGCATCGTCACCACCATCAAAATTCGCCTGAGTATCATGAGCACGTCTTTCTTGTTTCTGCCAAAATCCGTACGCAGTATACAGGTGTGGGCTCCCTCCCTCTAGAGTCTGCCTCATAAATTCTGGGGGTGAAGCGGCTGATAACCTGACAATTGCGCAATTGTTTCTGGCGAAGAGCGGATCTTCGCCTTTCCAATTTCGATTTTCGAGTTTCTGATTTTCGTGATCGTCGCGGGCCGCTAGAAACGGTAGTTCAATTCGGTGAAGCCCAGCGCTCCGTCGGAGTTGACCGGATAAATCTTCTTGATCACGTCGCCGCCCACCGCGTAGCCGAAGTACAGCCCAAACGAAAATCCGTGCTTCCACGTATAGTCGCCGCTGATGTCGTACAGCGTCGCCAAGTGATTGGCGCCGTTGGAGGGCCTCGCGTTAAAGCCAAACGTGGATGGCTGGAACGCGCCGCCACCCGTGTACCACAAATCATTCCGGTTGCTCAGCCATAGCCCATGTACGTCACTTCGTATCGTAACTGCCTTGGTCGGCCGCAGCATCACTTCACTAAAGATATCCGTGGTGTTCATGGAATTAAAGAACGGAAAGCGCGCATAAATGCGCGGCGTTGGCAATATGGCAAAGAATGTTCCATGCGCACCGTCCGCGGGATTTCCGTCGCCGCTGGAATAGTCAATTCCGCCGCGCAGCCACGGACGCACGCGGCTGGCAAAGGTTGGCTGCCAGCCAATTTCGCCGGAGCCTGCGCCAGCCCGCTGCGTCAGTTGTCCCCAACTGCCGCTCTGAAACGCGGCCCATCCGAGCAAATCGAACGTTCCCACTGAAGTTGGCGTGGCCAGGATGAAGTGTCCGCCGTACGTGCCGATGTTGATGCCGCCGAGATCCTTGGCCCTGGCAGCAGCCGGGCGGTTGTCCGTTTTCACGAGCGGGCGATCATCGTTGTAATAAATTCCAAAAAGGCGCCACTCCGCGCGACTCGTTCCGAAATCCTCCTGGCGCGTAAGGGCCACATACGTGACCGGCGTCTTCACCCATCCCCACCCATCCACCTGAAACACGCCGCGAGTCGGTATCGCGCTCACCGCGGTGAACGTCCATGGACCATTCGAATAGGCATATTGCGCGCCGTCAAAACTTCTCATCACGTCTGAATAACCAAAATTCCCGAGCAGTCGCTGGCCGATGCGGTCCGCCTTCAGTGATGCCAATGTCGGATCCTTCGGCTTCACCTCGCTGCCATCGGTGAACTCCATGCGCCCCATTCGCAGGCTTGCATGGTCTCCCTTTACACGGAAAAAAGCCTGCTTCGGAAAAACGAACGCTGCGTTCTGATTCTTGTCGTTCGCCGCATAGTACGCTCCCCCCAACCCGTACTGACCCAAGGGAGCTGGATTTACCGCCTTTGTCGGGATGCCCAGCAGGATGGGCGCCTCAAACTCGATGTTCCAATCGTAGTTCTCGTACTTTTGCGAAAACCCGAAGCGCACTACGGTTCCCGAGTAGCTGTAGAGGTTGTTGCCGCCAGGCGCCTCGAACCAGTTCCACACCTCGTATCGTTCGCGCACGCTTCCCGAAAAGGTGACGTCACCAATTTGGAGTGGCGGCGTTTCCGATTGTTGTGCCTCGGTAACGGTCCCGACCATGAGAAGTAACCCACAAAGGATGAGGCTTTTCACGGGATCTCCAGTTCTCAATGATTTCAAGTGGCGCAAACGCGCACTGCCCGGGACGCGATTCGTCGCAAGCTCGCTCAGGACGGAGCAAGCCGCGGCATTTTCTCGACATGGTAATTTTCATTCGCCGCGGCGTTGGAGCCCGGAGGCGCACGCAAGAATTTGCGCGTATTCTATTCCGCGCCTGATTTCGCGCAATAGCTGAAAAACACTAGTCTGGCGGCCTTCGTGGATGGCGCTGCCCTATATTGGCAAGAGTGGCGCCTGAACCGACTGTGTCAATTTCTTCGGGACTTGCTCGGGAAGGACGGCATTTATCTCTTTTCGAATCTCGACTTTCTAGGTTCAATTTTCTGCTGCCATCATCTCGCTTCCGTTGAAAGAAACTCGCTTCTGGCTCGCGTTCCTTATGGCATTATGCCCACCGATGACATCGCAGACGCCAATCCCTTCCCAACACCAATCGTTTGTCGCGCGCCGTCCGGTCGCCGCTTATTTCCTATTGACGTTCGCCGTCTCCTGGCTTGGCGCATTCGCCGTCGCAGCGCCGCATCTCCTCCGCCGCGAGGCCATTCCAAAATTCGCGGGCCTGATGATGTTTCCCGCGATGCTTCTCGGCCCCAGCGTCGTCGGCATCGTTTTGTCCGGACTTGTGGATGGAAGCAACGGCTTGCGCGATCTGTTTGCGCGCATGCGCCGCATTCGCTTTCCCGCGCGCTGGTACGCGGCGCTCCTCATTCCTCCCGCTCTGGTCCTGACCGTCCTCCTCTGTATGAAAACGTTTGTCTCTCCAGACTTCGCTCCCAACCGTTTTTGGATCGGTATCTCGTTCGGTTTCGTCGCGGGATTCTTCGAGGAAATTGGATGGATGGGTTACGTCTTCCCAAAAATGCGTCGCAAAGAAAATGCCCTGGCTCCCGCGATCCTGCTCGGGCTTCTGTGGGGCGCCTGGCACATTCCCGTTATTGATTACCTGGGAACTTCCACGCCGCGCGGCGCCTACTGGCTCCCTTTCTTTCTTGCGTTCACCGCCGCCATGACCGCTATGCGCGTTCTGATCGCCTGGACCTACGCCAACACAAAAAGCGTCTTGCTCACCCAACTCCTCCACGTCAGCTCCACCGGCTCCCTCGTCATCTTCAGCCCTCCGCACGTAACCGCCGCGCAAGAATCCCTGTGGTACGCCATCTACGCCGCCGCCCTATGGCTCGTGGTCGCCCTCATCGCCACCACGTTCGGCAAAAGATTGACACTACAGAGTGCTGAGTAGACAAGGTGGAAGGATTCTTGCCCGCGAACCAGCCCCAGTTCGAGACTCAAGCCTCGCCTCCCAGCCCGGAGCCACGCACTACTTGGGGCCAGTAGCTTTGTCGGCGGCTGCTTTGGCGGCCTGAACTCGCTTCAAGTGTTCTTTGTAGAGATCTAGGTTCGGATCGCTTATTAGAGTCCCCTGCGCAATTGCTTTTTTGATGTTTTGGATCGCCACATCCAACTTGCCGGCGTTCTCGTAGCCTTCGCCGAGGCTGTCGTAAACGTTCGCGGAATCGGGATAGAGTTCCACATTGCGCTGAAACACGCGAATGGCTTCGTCCAACTTCTTCTGCCCCATCAATTGGTAGCCGAATTGGTTGATCAGATTCTCGGGCGGCCGAACAGCGCAACCGTAGCGTTCCGATAAGTCGTGATAATGCTTTTCGACGCCCGCCAGGCCACCCTCCGGACTGCCATCCTCCGCAACTGGCATCTGCCAATCGGCAAACACCGTGCGCAAGCCCGCATAGTGGGCTAGCAACACCGTGGAACCATGGGTCTCGTCGGGATACCGCGCCGAGTCCCAGTGAAATCCCTTCGGAGCTTTGGCCGCCAGGGTCTTCTTGAGCTGGTCGAAGCCATCGCCCATAGGATTCGGTGTGTTGCCTTCATTGGCCAGTGAAAAGAACAGCGCTTTCTTCAACTCCGCTCGCTCATCGAAGAACTGTTGCGCCTGATGCAGCGTTCCCTGGTCATTCCATTGCAAGCTGGGACTCACTGCGATGTACGCCTGAAAAAGATCGGGGCGTGTGATCAGTGTGTGAATCACCATCAGGCCGCCGAGTGAGTGTCCTGCAAACACGCGATAACACGACGTGCGGTAGCGCTTCTCGATCTGCGGCATCAACTCCTTCTGGATGAAATCCAGAAAGTGGTCACCTCCGCCGCTGGTGGGATTGGCGTTCACCGTGCCATCGGGTCTCTTCATGTCCCAGTGCGTCGGTGTCAAGTCGCGCGTCCGGTCGGTGTTGGCGATCCCCACCACGATCATCGGCGGCACGCGATTGTTTTGTGCCAGAAAGTCGATGGTGCTGCCAATCTCGTTGATGTGTGCGGGGCCGTCCATCAGGTAAAGCACGGGATACGCGGCTTTGTCATGCTCGTACTCCCGCGGCGTTCGCACCCAGATCACGCGGTCCTCGTTCAGTATGCTGGAGTGCACCACAAGTCGCTGCGGCACCGGTGGAGTGAGGTCCTGCGCCGCAGCCGAAACAGACATCAATAAAATGCCGGCGAAAAAAAATCCAAACGTACGCTGGAAAGCATGCCTAGGTCTCATGTCGCCTCCGAAAGAGCCTCGCGGATTATGCCACACACTCTTGCCCTCACTCACCTCTCTCAGCTTCTTCTCCCTGGCCTGCAATGGCGGGTCTTTAGACCCGTGCTCTTTTTGCTCTTTGTGGCCCAGACTTTCAGTCCGTGCTCTTCCTTCGCTTTTCCAATTTCCTTTTTCTAATTTCAAATTTCCATTTCGGCTCGGCTTGCGAATCAATCGTGACGGCTCGCGCCACTTTCACTATAATCGGACACCGTTTATGGCCAACGACGACACGCCGATCACGTATCGGATCAAGTTCGAAAAAGACCACGCCAGCGTGAAAGCCAGCTACGACCTTCGCGTCCCCATGGGTGGCCCGGCGCTCATCGCTGAGTTTCAACTCTCAGTAGAGGGCGTGGCTCTGATCAGCAACTTCCTCCCGGGTCAGTCTAGATTCAACGGCGCGCAGTTCCATAAACTCTCCCATCCCAATCAGGACGCCACCGTTTCCTTCTCCATCTCTTCGAATGAAGGCTGGACCGCCAGCGACAGCGACGTCTTGCGTGGCAGCAAAACCTACGACGACGCCGAATTCTCCAGCTAGCAGCCCACATCCAAGCCTACGGGCGCAAAATGGATTGCCTGCTCTCGCGGCTTCGTCTTTCCAAATCACAAACGCACTATCGTTGAAAAGCTGAAAAGCATCTCAAGGCATCGAACAGTTCGTTCCGCTGCATCTTCCCCAAAATTCCTTGCAATTGTTACGTGCGTGTTTACGAATCTGGGTTAATCTTCACAGGGCCATGGCTTTTGATTCAACCGCTCCGGCTGCGGCGCCAGCCCGCGCTCCGTTTATTGCCCCGCTGTGGCACACGTTTTCCATTCTGCTGATCTTCGGATTTTTCAGTTTTCTCGATGCACACCACGCGCAGAAGGCAGCCTCCTCACAGGCAGCAGCGCCGCACAGCGCCGTCCTCCGCGGATATCTGCTGTCGATTTTCTACGAATTGGGAATGGCGTCATGGGCTTGGGGAGGCGTGCTATTCAAGGGCGGCCACTTGCGCGATCTGACCGGTGGCCGCTGGACCAACTGGCGCAGCCTGGCTCTGGACGTAGCCATCGCGATCCCTTTCTGGGGAGTATGGGAGGCGACAGCATGGTTGGTTCAGCTTGCCGTCGCTCGAGTGCAGACCCCAACCACGCCGTACCAACCGCCTTCCGGCTTCCTGGAAGTTTTCCTCTGGATTCTGCTGTCGGTTTCCGCCGGAATCTGCGAAGAGATCGTTTTCCGCGGTTACCTGCAGCAGCAGTTCCGCGCCGCCACGCGCAGCATCGCCCTGGCCGTCCTTCTCCAAGGATTGCTCTTTGGTTTGGTCCACGTCTACCAGGGTTGGAAACACGTGATCGTCATCGTTGCCCTGGGAATTCTCTATGGCGCACTAGTGGCCTGGCGCCGCAATCTTCGCGCCAGCATGCTCGCCCACGCCTGGTCCGATCTCTTCGAAGGTTGGCTGCGTTTCCTCTAAAGACGCCGCTCACGCGACACCGCGCGACTATCGCGCCTCACCACGCGCCAGCGCCCACGAACCTCCCCACAACGCGACGGCGATGAACAAACTGGACCACTCGTTGGGATTGTGCGGCGCTCCCGGAATCCCATATAGCCCTAGAACTCTGGGCAGATGCAGCGTGAACACCCAAATCGCGAACATCAGCCCGATCCCGGCCGCGCCCCAGCGTTGCAAGAAATTAAACGCAATGCTCAAGCCCGCGGCAATGAATCCGACGCCAAAAAACCCAATCCAGAACACGTGCCACGGAATCCAGCTCGGTATGAGCGACCCGATCGGCGCCAAAGCGATCAAATGATCCACTCCGAACACGATGAACGACACCGCTAGCAGATAGCGGCTGCCGGGCACCAACCAACTCGGCGTCGCGCTTGCGCCCGGCAGGAGCCACGCCAGAGTCGCGAGCGCAATCGGTTCAAACACGCCGGTCCGTAGCGACATACTGCCGATGTTCGCCATATTTTTTGGCACTTCTAGAATTATCGCGCACACGAACAGCAGAATGCCCAGCGCCATCGCGGCCGTTCGCACCGTGCGCTTGAATAGCAGGCCCGCGCCGCAGACCACCCAGATCGCGCCGAATATATACGCCAGCCAGGGAATCGCGGGCAGCCAGGGGATGACCGGAATGACTTTATGCCCAGGGCCGAATGGAGGGGAGTCAAAAACGTAGCGCGCGCACACCAAAGTTTCGGCGCCCAAGGCCATCATTGCGAGCGCAAACACCGCTCGGCCTGTGCTGGCCAACACATCCGCCGCGGGTTCGAACGGCACTCTTTCCTTCGCGATTGTTTCAGGCATCGTCGGTTCCCCGGAAAACTATCACGACTCCCAAGTCCTGTCACCGCCTCGAATCGAATCCACACGCAGGATTGACGCATGAAACCGGCAAGTAGATTCTCCCGCCCTTCGGTTCACCTCCAGCCCATCCACAGTTCATCCTCGGTGCATTGTTCCTCCGCGGGGATCGCGAGAGAGTGCACAGCGTTGTTGATGCGTGCAGCGGTTGCGATCGAAACCGGGGCAAACCACCAGGGCCGCAAAAAACAGGAGGCGCCGTGCAAACCAAGTTCAAAGACAACGGTCGGAAGTGGCTGTGGAGTTTTCTTGCAGTCCTCGTGATGTCACAACTCTACTTCGTCCGGGAACTGCTGGCAGCCTTCGCCCTTTTCGCCGTGGTCTTTGTAATGATTGCCTTGGTGTTCGCGAGCCTCTATACGCTCCAGAATTGCTGGAAGTTAGCGGTGGCGCGCCTTGGGGAACTTCGCCAGCCGGTCATGAACATGGCGTCGGTCAGCCGCGAGAATCAGAAGGCAGCATAAGTATCGACGAGCTGAAGTTCGCGATTTTTGTCATCGCCCGCCAGGACGGTCACCGCAGATTTGCGGTACGATCGCAACGAGTCTTCCTCGCCATCCCAATTGACGGCTCCGTCAGACAAGTCCTCTCGATTCGCGGACTCGCGCTACATTCCTTGAGCGAAGCGCCGTTCCCCGTTGAACAGCTTCAACCGCGAAGTGACCACTTGTCTTACTGCTTCCACGGCGGAGGGCAGAATCTTGTAGGGCACAACTTCGTCGGGGTGCTTGGCCAAGCCCTGTTCCAAACCTTTTCTCCACGCGACTCGCAGCTCTGTATTGATGTGCACAATGTTGATTCCCGCGGCGATGGCTTTGCGAAAGTCTTCATCATCGGTTCCGGAGCCGCCGTGCAGGGTTAGAAAAACCCCTGCCGCGCGCTTGATGCTCGCGATTCTCTCGATATCCAAGCGCTTCTTCGTTTCTCCCGCAACCATGCTCTTGAGCATCCCGTGCATATTCCCCACCGCCGGAGCGAGTATGTCCACCCCTGTGCTCTCCACAAACTGTTTCGCTTCTTCCGCGGTCGAAAGCCCCTTCGACAGATCCGGCGCCGATTCATGAATTTCCGATCCGCTTCCAATGTCTCCGATTTCTCCCTCCACCAGCATCCCAGGATGGATCGCTTTCAGCGCTTCCACCGCCTGCCTAGTTTGCCGTACATTCTCTTCGAAGGGCAGCGCCGAAAGGTCAAAGACAATGGAGTCAAACCCGGCTTTGGCCGCTTCCAGCCCCTTCGCGAGGGAATGCGTGTGGTCGGCGTTCAGAAAAATGGGAAAGTCGTATTCCTCGCGCAAACTTCGCACGAAAGCCGCAATCGGACGAGTTCCCACAAACTCGCGCTCGCCCTCGGACAAACCCACCAGGACGGGCACGTTCTGTTCCCGGGCAGCGGCGAACACCGCCTTCAATAGCACGAGGTCCGAAATGTTGAAATGGCCGATGGCCACGCCACCTTGTTCCGCTTTCTGCAGGAGTTCCCGTAATGAGTGCATAGGGTTTACATCCTTTCGTCCGCGCGCCCCTCAAGAACACAGATGCCGATAAACCCCAAAAGTTCAATCATTCTCCAAGGAAAAGTTTTGGCATCACAAGTGATTCATAACAGGGAGATTGGGGGGCGTTGAATGGATGGGTCGAAAGGTAACATTCGACTCACGGAGGCGGAAACTAGAAACTCGAAAATGGAGCCAGGACTTGAGCGCGGCAACCACAGTGGAGAGTCCCCTTGCGGACGTGGGTAGCAGGTGCAACGCCTGACTGACGATGCGCCGCCGAAGTTTATCAGTAGCCTTTGTGCGTATCGTATTGAACAGCCGGAATAGCGAACGCGAGCGCACACTTTCCCTGTAGCACGCCGGGAAGCCGTCCAGCCCGGTGGAGACTATCTGGTTTCAGGGTTCGATATTTTCCGCGTCGAAGCTGACGAATTCGCGCGGCAAGAATCCTCAACAAGCTTGTGGTGAATTCCGTATGCGTCCTCCGACTTCCCGCGACACGAGCCTCATGGGCGTGGCTGAGCCTAGCACTGCGGCTTTCTCTCTGCCTTGGAAGCGCGCTTTGAGAACGGCCGCGCGCCGCGGTCTGCCTGTTGTTTTTGCAAGCGCGTCACTCCTGCTCTGTATGGTTCCTGCGAGCGCACTCGCTCAGCAACAAACTGGCGGGCGCGGGATTATTAGCCGCTCCCTCCCGGATGCACCTCAACCCCATCCAAACCAGCAGAATTTCGCTCGGCCAACACCCACAGCGGAGGGGTCAGCCAGCATCGCCGGCACGGTGCTGGACGTAAGCGGAGCCAGCGTTTCCGGCGCAGACGTCAGCTTGATCCATGAAGACGGAACACAATTGCTTACGATGGTCTCCGAGGCGACCGGCGAATTCAGCTTTACAAAGATTCCTGCCGGTTCCTACCTCGTGACCGTCAACGCTAAAGGTTTTGCGTTCTTTACATCCGCAGAGTTCACCGTCGCGGAGCTGCAGGACTATGACGTTCCCGACGTCTCATTATCGATTGCGACGGCAAACATAGAGGTGACGGTCCGTCCCACCGAGCTGATCGCCGCCGGGCAAATAAGGGCGGAAGAGAAGCAGCGTCTGCTCGGCGTCATCCCAAATTTCTATACAAGCTACATTTATGACGCCGCCCCGCTCACTTGGAAACAGAAATTCTCGCTCGCTGCTCGGAACACTTTCGATCCCATTACCTACGTCGGCGTCGGCCTCGCTGCCGGAATCGAGCAGGCGACGAACGCCTATCCCGGGTACGGGCAAGGTGCCGCCGGATATAGCAAACGTTATGCCGCAAAGTTTATCGACGGACGCAGCAGTGCCTTCCTGACTCATGCGGTCTTCCCCGCGCTCCTTCATCAGGATCCGCGCTACTACTACCAGGGCTCCGGCTCCGTTAAGTCTCGGTTCATACATGCGGTCAGCTCTGCATTTGTCATACGCAGCGATAGTGGGCGAACTGTGCCCAACTCTTCTTATTTGCTTGGCGACATTTGCTCAGGAGCACTGTCCAATCTGTATTATCCCAAAGCGAATCGGGGAGCGAACCTGGTCTTCACCAATGCCGCCATGGGCCTGGCCGGGCGAGTGGGTACGAATTTAATCCGTGAATTCCTCTCGAAGCGCCTGACAACGAACGTACCGGGCAATGGAAAACTTTGAACGCTGTGTGGGACCAGGAAAGGAAGGGGTGCTGCCTCGACCCGGCATTCGAATGGCACTACTTGATTTGCTGGTCTGCAGGCAGTGCCTGGTTAATTCTCTGCAAGGTCTGAAATCCGTCTTTGACCACGGTGGCCTTGATATTGTCCCTGGTCACCACAATGGGTGTTAAGAGGATAGCGGGTACATCCACTTTGCCATTTTTTATTTGCCGGTTCGCACTCGTCCTTTCGCCTTTGGCCAGTCGAACCGCTTCCTCGGCGGCAACTGCCGCTTCCTTTGCGATTGGCTTGTACACGGTCATGCTTTGTGCGCCTTGGGCTATGCAGATAATCGCGGCCAGATCCGCATCTTGTCCGGAAACCGCCACTTTGCCAGCTAGATTATGTTCGCGGAGCGCTTGAATCGCGCCGCCGGCCAATCCGTCATTGGAAGCGAGAACAGCGGCGATGTTACCGTGGGCGGAATCAATGGCGTTCAGCATGAAAAGGTACGCTTCGGATGGCAGCCAGTCTTTAGTATAGGCATCCGCGATCACCTTGATGTCACCGCGATCGACATAAGGCCGCAGAACTTTCATCTGCGCGTCATGCAGAGTTTTTGCGCCTTCCTCATTCGGAGAGCCCGCGATCAGTACGTAATTTCCTTTGGGCGCGCGTTTTACGAGGTAATCCGCTTGCATGCGGCCGACCTCCACGCGGTCAAAACTGACATAGAGATCCACATCGCTATGGAGGACCAGGCGGTCGTAACTGATGACCATGATGTTGGCCGATTTTGCAGCGGCCACCATGCGGGTGGCCATGGCGTCATCGTGCGGCAGCAGGACCAGCACTTTGATGCCGGCCTTGATCATGTCCTGCACCTGCTGGAGCTGGCGATTGTCGTCGCCGTTGGCGTCGGCGGAGATCACCTCCGCGCCTAGCTGCTTGGCGCGCGCCTCAAAGGAATCCAAGTCCGTCTGCCAACGCTCGCCCTTCATCGCTTCGATGGAAAAGCCGATTTTGGGTTTGTTGCCGTCTTGCGCCCGCGCAAGCTGTGCGTTAAGGACGATAAGGAATGCCGCGGACAGAACCGTTATGGCGCGAAGGGCTCTGGTCAAGACGCTTCCTCCTAATTCATTTTGACCATAGCATGGCCGGCCCAAGTTCAGCGGCGCTCGGCAATATATTGTGCTCAACGAAGAACCGAGCACGCCGGCCTTAGTCGTCCAGAACAAAGGTCAGCAATGACTTGTTGATCTTGATTTTGCGGTTGTGGTATTCGATGAAGCCCAGTTTTCTAAATTTGTTCATGAAGAAATTTACGCGAGATCGCGTAGTGCCGACGATTTCCGACAAAGTCTCCTGGGAAACCGTCGGCAGTTCGTCGTCTAGCTGGTGCTGCACTCTTCCATAACGGCCGAGCACGAGTAGCGCCCGGGCGAGCCGCTTCTCGGACGAATTGAAAAGTTGATCGATCAGAGCTTCCTCGACGCGATTTTTATGACTGAGTATATATTCGACAAAACAGTCCGATAGTTTGTCTTGGGTACGGAGCATACCCAGCAATTCGTTCTTGTCGATGGAGAGAAGGGTGGTCGGGGTAATGGCAGTAGCCGTGCCCATGCGGATCGACTGACCCGCCATGCAGCCCTCGCCAAAAAAGTCGCTCGGACCAAGCATGGCAACCACCGCCACCTTCCCCGTCGCGCTAACCACGGAGAATTTTACGTTGCCCTTCTGGATGTACATGACGCTCTGGGCCGCGTCCCCTTGAATGTAAATTTGCTCGTCTTTTTGAAATTCAGCAACCTTTCTGGCCATTCCCGAAGTATCGAGAAAGGTCTGCGGGTCGAGCGTTAGCGTCTTGGATTTCTTCATTTTCATCCGGGCATGGGGAGTGGCCCAACTGGAACCAAATTCAGTTCCTAGTAGCTTTTTTTGGTGTCTCGACGGACAGGAAGCAGAGGATTTGCTGCTTTAATTGCGCATCAACTTCGTCCGCGATGGTCACGACGTCTGGAAGCAACTTGCTGAAGGTCACACGACGCTCATTCCTGTGCAGCGTCGAAAAAATGCAGACCTGCAGGATTCGGGATTCATCCACGACCATTGCAGCGGTGTACCCTTGCTTGAGCCGCAGCTCTCCGTGATGACTTGCGGCGACCGAAACCGGTGGTTTCGATCCTTTGTCGAGACGCAGCCTGGCAATCACGTCATGGAGGAGTCTCGGAAGATGGCCCGTGCGTTCTTCGAAATTCAACTGGATGCGGATTAAGTCTGGTTCTTTCTCCACAAGCCCGAGCCACTCATGAATCGTGGGGTCGAGTTCCTTTTCAAGAATGTCGGCTACGGACTCCGTACCTGTCAAAGCCAGGGACTCGTTGCCGCCCCCCGGTGAAGCTGTAGTTCTCGTCACAGTAACCCCCCTCTTATCCACACTCAGTATTCCACTTTGGCTGCCGCAAGGCTGTTCTATAAGGGATACCTTCCCAATTGGGGAAACGAGCTTCGGACAGGGCGATTCCGGGAAAAATGTCGTATGCATTCAAACAGGCGAATGCGAAATTTAATGGTCCGTTCATGAAACTGGTAAAGCTTCCCTCCCCAACTAAATGGAGTAAGTGCCCGTTAGCCAGAAGTGATCCACGTGTTTGTAAGACGCGCTTATCGGTGAGGCGTGGAGTTGGTCGATCCTCTGCCAGCGCGAAGCGCTACGTTCAACAAGCGAGGTTGTATAAAAGTGAACAGCGCGCATGTTTGAAAGTGCTAAGAATGTGTTACTGCGTGCCGAGGAGAACGGATATTTGCCGGAAGACTTTGCGATCTGGTCATGGAGTTAGGTAGATGGCTACGGGGTGGTAATCGTAAGTCTTCAAGAACGCGGGACTCCGCGAAAGTAGCGGGAACGCGGGCATTATTCGAGGGAATAAGGAAATGTCGAAATCTCCGGGATATGTCGGCACAGTGAAAGTCTTCGTCGCCGACAGCAGTCAACTGAGCTGCCAATTGATAGCTGCGGCGCTCCGGCGGGACCGCTATCGGACCAAGGTTGTCGGCTTCGCAACGGACGCGCTTGGAATTCGCGAAGGACTCGCCAAGAACGAAGCCGACGTCGCGGTGATCGGCGCTCGACTGGAAGAAGAGGACGCGGCTGGTTTCAGCGTGACGCGAGAGCTGCGGGCTTCGCACGCGAAGCCCAGTGTCATCCTGATACTCGATTCGAACAGACCGGCGATGGTCGTCGAAGCATTCCGGGCGGGAGCAAGCGGCATATTTTCAAGGGATCAATCCTCGGAGCTCCTGGGCAAATGCATCCATGCAGTTCATCGGGGGCAAGTGTGGGCAAGCAGCAAGGAATTGCGCTTCGTGATCGAAGCGCTAGGGTCGCCTCTGGCAGCCAAGTCCATTTGCGTGCGCGGATCGGGATTGCTGACAAAGAGAGAAGAAGGCGTTGTCCAGTTGGTGGCCGAAGGGATGACCAATCGCGACATTTCCCAAGAGCTTCATTTGAGTGAGCACACGGTGCGTAACTATTTGTTTAGGATCTTCAACAAAGTGGGAACTTCGAATCGGCTGGAGCTGGCCCTTTACGCCATCGATCGCAAAGAGGGCGATCATCAGCAGAATTCAGCAGTTGACACGCATGGGCCAGTTGTAAGTCCGAATTAGGATTTCTCCCCAAGGCTGGCCGTACATCTGAATTCGTAGTTTCAGATCACTCGACTACACATCCACTGAAACGCCTGGTTTGGGATTTTGAGTCGAAAGGAGATAATCAACTTCCAGCAGCTCGCCCATTTCTTTGCGCTTTAGTCAGGTCAGCAGCGCAAAACTTCCGGTCGATGTGTGGGTTATTCCGCGGGGTACCCGTATTTAGCACGCAAGGTTTCCCGGCAGGGACACCACACGTGGGACAAGGAACGGAGAACTCGCGTGTCAGTTCTTTCTTTTTCATTCGTTCCGAACGAGATAACATCCAGCCGCGAACTCCTTCCATTTAGAACCTGCCGGCATTCGCCGCTACCCGTTCAGTGGTATCTAAGAACGCTCCCCGGTGTCGGTCCCCTAGCGTACATACGCCGTTTATACAGGCGGAGCAGCTCGCGACGCAGGGCGAGGTCCACAATGCGAATCCACCTTGCTCGTTGTACTAGGACTTGGGTCGCGCCGGACAAGGCTGGAAAACGTATTCTATAGAGCTGCGCCGTGCGCCGTGGCCACCGATGGTATTTCCTTATAACAGAAGGGAATCCGGGGTATAATAGCGGTGTCTCACTAGCATCCCTCTGCCGTCCTTCAACTTTTGGGCAGTTCCTTGCGAAATCTGACAAATCATTCGCAAAGGAACCGTCTATGGATCGTGTCTCCGCTTCCCTTCCCAAGAAAACCATCGCCAGTCCTGCTGGCAATGGCGTCAATGGGCGCGAGGTTCACAACAAGATCCTGCTGGCTCTCCCAGAGCAGGAGCGCACCGCAATCTTTTCTAAATTAGAGTTCGTTTCCTTGCCGACGTCCACGGTGTTGAACGAGGTAGGCGAGCCCATAAAGTTTGCCTTTTTTCTGAATGAGGGGTTGGCATCCATTCTGAGCATCACGAGCGATGGAAAGAGCGTGGAAGTTGGATTGTCCGGAAGAGAAGGTTTCGTTGGGATCCCTCTTACAGTAGGATTTAATAGCAGTCCTACCCGCGTAATTATGCAAGTTGCGGGCAGTGGTTTCCGACTGGCTGCCAAAGATCTTACCGCCGCTCTGCGTGAATGCCCGAAACTAGCGACTGCACTACAACGATTTGCTCAAGAAGTGGCTTTGCAAGCCTCCCAAGTGGCTGCTTGCAACCGGCTGCATGAGGTGGACGAGCGGCTGGCGAGATGGCTTCTTATGTCTCAAGAGCGCTTGGGCGGCGACCTTATACCTCTGACGCAGGAGTTTCTCGCCCACATGCTGGGCACGCGCAGGGCCAGCGTCACCGTGGCTGCGGGTATGCTGCAAAAAGCGGGCCTGATTACCTACACGCGCGGAGCGGTTAAAATTAAGAGCCGAGCTCAGCTGGAGGACGCGGCGTGCGAATGCTACGGAATATTGACGCAGCAAATTAAACAGTGGCGGGCCGAAGCGGACTAGCGGCATTCCGATGCCTCGATAAAGGTCTGCAAGCCACTCGCGAATTCCCAATGCGCAGTTTTCCTGCCAAACAACAACTACTTGCCATACACACGGAGCTCACCTGAGGAGCCGCGAACATGCCGGCGCAGCCACCGCCGCGGTCAATGCTGTCGAATACTCGATTGTGCCTTCCTGTGCTGTAGTGAACTGTGCGTCTCAATCACGCTGAGAGAGAATCGTGTCCGTCGGGGATCCGTGCTTCTTGTCTCCCGGAATCTCCTGGGCGGGGTTTAATAGCTTACGTCAGGGAGATTCGCCAGTATCAGTTGCACTCCCACCTTACCCCTGAGGGGCGCGACGGATACCAAGTCCGTCGCGCTTCTGTCTTATTCCTGCGGGTGCGCGCCAGCCTAGTACTAACCCATCGGGAACCTTGCTTTGAGTCGACTTATCCTGCTACCATGGTGGTCAAGCGGTGGTTTGTATGAAAACAATCGCGAGACCAAGTAGCATTAAACCCCACAAAAAACTCAAGCAGAAGCTTGCATTCGAAGCCCAAGCCTTTCTCGACTCGGCCGGTGTGGCGAAAAAAATCGCAGAGTTTAAGGGAGCGGGGGTCGTCTACTCGCAAGGTGACGCCGCCAAGAGCGTACTGTACTTACAAAGCGGCGGTGTGAAGCTCACGGTCGTGAATGAGGTCGGCAAAGAGGCGGTCGTGGCGATTCTGGGACCGGGCGACTTCTTTGGTGAGGGCTGTCTGGCAGGTCAGTCGGTCCGCATGGGAACGGCTGTTGCGATAACGCCTAGCACGGTGCTCGTCATTGAGAAGAGTGAGATGTTCAAAGTGCTCCACGAGGAGCATGACCTCTCCGACCGGTTCATAAGGTTCATGCTGGCGCGGAATATTCGAATCGAAGAGGACTTGATCGATCAGCTTTTCAACTCCAGCGAGAAGCGGCTGGCTCGCACCCTGCTATTGCTGGCCCGTTACGGCAAAGAAGACCAACCCCACGGAGTTCTCCCCAAGATGTCGCAAGAAACGCTGGCGGAGATGATCGGGACGACGCGCTCACGCGTCAATTTTTTCATGAACAAATTCCGAAAGCTGGGTTTCATCAAGTACAACGGCGGACTTCAGATCAATACTTCTCTCTTGAGTGTGGTACTGCACGAGTAGCTGGCGGCCTGCCTATCGAGGTTCCGCTCCTCTTCGCGCGCTCGCGCAGCTTTTGCACTTTGAAACGAATGCACAATTGGGCTCCAGAAATGCCGTTTTTCCCCATGCCCAAATACAGCTTTCACCCTATGGATGGACCTTCCAATTCTGAATAATCTGATCACGCTGTCAGTTCCAGCAGAGGAGACTGAAAAACGTGAGGAAATCCATCGCTGCAACAATATTTTTCGCAATGCTCTGGATCGTTACGCCCGCATCTTTCGCTCAAGTTTCCGTCGGAATCCGAATCGGTGCCCCGCCGCCGCCTCGCGTCATGGCTGTCCGCCCAGAAAGCCCAGGCCCCGACTACATCTGGGTAGAAGGCTACTGGTATCCGGTAAACGGGCACTATACATGGCATAGAGGCTATTGGACTCGGCCGCCCTACGAGGGCGCTCGATGGGTAGGCCCTCATCACGACGGAGAGCGGTTCTTCGAAGGCTATTGGGAAGGGGACCACGGCCGCGTCGAGCACGACCACCGCTGGGATCACGAACGTGAAAGAGATCACGGCCGGCCTCCCCGCGACCATTAGCCCGCTGGAGAAGCCTGCCACCAGCCCGCAGGCTTGCTCTGCTTTGCCTTGCGAAGGGGAAACTGGGACGGGAAAACAGCTACATACGAGACGTCTTCTGATACTTAGTCGTTGCGTCTCGTTTGCTTCGCAATTTTTCGTATTTTGAAAAAAAAGGGCAACTTCCCGTCCGTCCCCATCCCTTCGAAAGTAATCGAATTCCCATCGCGATGGAGATATGGCCAAGCTCTCCCCGGCAAGTTTTGAGACGGATCTCCGCGCCCGCGCGACTTTTGCGCAGTGGCGCAGCCAGGATTATTTATGCTTTTACTTTCTTAGTTTTGGGTGTTCCCTGCAGATATGCATTGCAAATTCTTTATCCCGCCCCCGCTCGTAGTACTCCTTCATTTCTTGCAGCGAGTTGCCGGCGGGTGGCCCCGAAGGATTGAACACCCATGCGCATTCTGAGCAGCCGAAGCCTTGAAACCGCGGCTCTTCAACCCATACAAGCATGCGGAGCGCGTCCATCTGCGGACGCCTCACGAGTTGCGAGTACGTTGCTGTCTCGGGCATTGCTTCTCCTTGCTGGCCGGGTTGCCTTGGGTTTGTGCCGAGTGGACCAGCGGAAAAAACGAAAGTCGCATTCTTCGCACCGGTACGGTCGAATCAGTAGCTTGGCCAGGAAGGGCTCTGCAATTCCTCCCGTTCTTGCTCGGCGGACTTGGTCACTCTGACAGGCCGGGCACCAAATCGACTCCGCAGCACTTTTCAAGGAAGGCAGGAATGACAATTCAATCTCTAACTTTGATTTTCGTGTTGATTCCATTCCTTACTCTCCTTTCCGTTACATACTCACTATCAGGACTGTCCTCGTCTATCGGGTAAACCCCGTAAAAGCCCATCGGGTAAATCCGATAAAGCCGGCGGCGCCAAACGCGTGCTAAACATTAGAGCTGGACATCTGGTCAGGGCGAATTCCACTTCTCCGCTTACGGCGTTATCTCTAACGATGCCGGCCGCATCCTATTATCGACCACGGGAGGTACCGCATGAATTTGCCTGATGCACCGGTTGCGAACGAAGGCTTCTTCGTCACGCACTTCCTCACCGTGAAGGACCAGGAAAAATCGAAGGACTTCTACGTCCGAATCCTTGGCGGGAAAGTGATCAAGCCGGAAAATCCCTGCTACATCAAGCTGGTGAACAGCTGGATCATTCTCAATTCCGGCGGTGGCCCGACTCCCGACAAGCCGGAGGTCTTCCTCGAAACCCCTTCGGATCTCAATCGAGTGAATAGCTTCCTGAACTTGCGCGTCGCCGACATCCAGGCCTGCTACAAAGAATGGCGCGCCAAGGGAGCGTTCTTCCTTACCGAGCCGCTGGACAATCACGGCTGGGAATGGCGTTGCTACATGCGTGATCCGGACGGCTACCTCATCGAAGTCGGCCAATATACTCAAGCGTCGATCGACCGTTTCAAAAACTATGCCCGTTGAATTGCCGCTACTTGCTGCAATACTGGTTCAGAAATCCGAACACGTCTTCGGCCCAGACGTCGGATCCAAAGTAGCCAAAGCTATGGCCGTCCTGAGGGGAATCGCCGTAGGCGGGATAAATCTTCAGTTTGTACGTCTTGCTCGCCGCGTCCATCGCTGCCGAGAGAGTCTTGCTTGGTGACAGATCAAAATCGTTAGCGGCCTGAAAAAAGAAGATTGGTGCTTTTGCATTTCGCACCGCACGAGTCATACGCAACTGTAACTCAGGAGCCTGCGCCCAACTCTGGGCGCCTCCCGCGGAGTCGATCCCCGCGCAATATCCTCCTCGTTCTACTCCCAGCACCGTTTCGATGCCGCCAAACGAGTTTCCCGCCACTGCGATGCGGCTCGGTTGAACGAAACTCTGTTTTCGCAACCACGTCAGCGCTGCGAACTGATCCTCCAAATGATCCGTCTCCAATAACCGCACCATCGTTGCGGCCGCCGCGGAGTCGCCTCCGGCTTTCTCGGCAGCCGCGATCTGGTCGCCAATATATGGACCTGCGGAGGCGCTCAATCCCTGCCCCCGCCGGTAAGGTCCAAAGAATACCCATCCATGGCTTGCGAACACGGGACCCAGCGCGGCAAAGGCCTGCTGGCTCATCATGCCCGGCGCGCTTCCGTGGTTATAAACAACTGCGGGAAAGGGGCCAGTTCCTTCGGGTTTATAGAGCACTCCGTGCAGAGTAATCTCTCCGCTTGGAAATGTGATGGTTTCTGCCACAGCCAAAACGGGGGGTAAAAGCAATAGTGCGAACAGCGCGGAAAAATAAGATTTAGTCATTTTTGTACCAACCTGGCTCAAATGTCGTCGGTCTCAGCGAACATGAGCATCAGCTCCAACTTCACAAAGCACCGATGAAGGATGGTTTGTGCGCGGGCCGTCCGCAGGATACCGCGAGCCTGCGGGTTTCAGGGTGCGGTTTTTTGCGCTCCGGATGATTTTGCGGAAGTGCGGTCCTCTCCGGCATGGCGGGTCGTTAAATATTTTTCGGCCCCGCGCCCGCCGCCACCGCCCGCGACGACACGTTCTTCTCCGCTTCCTCCGGCGTGCCCCTATCGATTTCGATCGAACCTTTGAAGTCCGCACCGTCCTCGATCATGATCTGTGCCGTAGTCAGATTGCCGATCACCGAGCCGTCCTTCTTGATCTCCACCCGCCCCTTCGCGTGCACGTCTCCCTTCACGGAGCCGTACACCACCACGTCGCGTGCGATGATGTCCGCCGTTACCTTCGCCGCCGGTCCCACCGTCAGCTTCCGCCCATCCAGTTGGATCTGTCCTTCCACCAAGCCCTCGATCATCAGATCCTCGGTCCCGGTGATGTCGCCTTTCACGCGCAGGCTCGACCCCAGCCACCCCGTGGAGTGCTCCGCCGCCACTTCTACTGGACCCATCGCCTCGGTGCCCTTCTTATTCCACATCGAACCCTCCTGGAGACAGCACACCCCACGCCGACTTCCCGGCAGAGTGCAGCAAGCTTACGTTGTGTCTCGGGGACGGGCTGGAGGGGTTCCGGCGAGATGCAGCGTCGCCCAGCATCCTACTCCTGCGCCCCGCCCGCAGCAAGCCGTGAGAAACGCTGGAACACCCTTTGCGCGGGTCAAATTGTGCTTCTTGACAGTGCTCAATTTATTCGCCCAGAATCGCATGCAAGCACACCGAAAGGGTCAGCGGGCCAATCGGCGAGCGTCGCCCCAGGGGGAGTCAGCGCGTGTCAGCGTTCGAGAGCGTCAGAAGAGTGACCGGCAAATGGCAACCGGCACAGTCGGCGAACGAGTTGCAATACCGGAACTCGTTGACTGCATTGCTGCGGGAGCGGCTGCCAAAAGCACAGGTCGAGACGGAGTATCGTCACAGCGGAACTACCGTAGACATCTACGCGAAGGAGCCAGGCTTCTTCGGTTCGACCGAAGTATTCGTGGAACTCAAGCGCAACCTGCTCCAGAAGGCGCAGCTTGACCGTTTGGTGGGCCAGATCGAATCCCTACAGCCCGGCAAGAACGCTATTCTAGTCGTCTTGTGCGGAGACACGAATCCGGCGCTGGTGACCCGATTCAGAGAGAAATATGGAATTGCGGGCAATGCTGTCACCTTCGGTCCAGGGATGGGAGTCGTAGTCAAAGCGGATGTCGGAAAAGCCCCGAAATCGTAGGGGGCACGGCGCCTTAGTCACGCAAGTTTCAGTTTTACGTGCTGGGGTTGCTTTCACCCCTCACCCGCCCAGCCGTCCCGCTTAAGATTGCTCCAAGAGATACTGGAGCCTGCCAGCCACGGTTACCGAGGTGGGTCGGCTCTTGGGGGCCGTGAGAAACATGTCGAGAACCAACTCAAATATTCCGACGTGCTCATACGGACATTTGAGTCCGAGAGAAATGAGTTTACCCATTATCCCCTCGCGGCTCGTACGTGCGCTCATTATTTCGAAAACATGATGCGGACTCTGAAGGATTCGCCCCGTAAAGAGCTCATATAGCGTAATTCCGAACGAAAAAATGTCGGATCGGACGTTCACGTCCTTAGGGCGAACAGCCTGTTCCGGCGACATGTACTTTAGGGTTCCCAACCCTTGCTGCAGTGTCACGGTGAGAGTTCCAGATGCTGCCGTGGCCAGGAAGTCTCCCCACTTGGTGACACCGAAGTCGCCAAGTTTCACCATGGAAGGAATACTTTCAGGAGTAGCAGAGGAAAGGAATATGTTTGCGGGTTTTACGTCCCGGTGGACAACTTTCCGGTCGTGAAGATACTGCAATGCCTTAGCCACCCTGTGCGCAATCGTCAGGGTCTGCTTCGTTATGTGCGTTTGTCCCGGGTTCGAGGACGCACTGATTTTCTTGATTAGGGATTCAAGCGTACGCCCTCTTACATACTCCATCACGATAAACGGATTCTTCACGCGCGCATTATCAAAACAGGAGCCTTCCTCGTTGCCTTCGTAAGCGATAATATCCACAAGATTTTCGTCACGGAGATGAGCTCCCCTACTTCCCTCCCGCTTGAACCTTTGTTCCACGTCGTCGAACACATCTGGGTCGATGTATTTGGGATCTGGCGCGAGGACTTTCACTGCCACCGTTGCATCCGTCGCGAGATTCTTCGCCTTCCGGACCAGACCAACGGCGCCATCACCAATGGCTCCAAGGAACTCGTACCTTTGACGGGCCGCAGTGAACCGTTGTCCAGAGTAAGGACGACAGCGGTATCTTGCCAATTTGTGCATAACATGCCCGGTCGTGAGAATCTATTCTACTGGTATTGATGCGCGACGAATTATACCATCTTACTATCTTTAGGGAGGACGATACGGGAGAACGGGGACAGATGGGACGTTTTCTGATACTTGATGCCGGGTGCCCGCCCCTTAATTCCGAAAACGCCTTTGGGTGCCGCATCCCTGCGGTTTTCAGGCCTGCCCGCCGCAGGAGGGGTGCGGATTTTGACTTTTCTTGTTTCTTGGACGTGTGCCCCCTCCGTGGGTGCCCCATACGCGGGTTAGCGTGTGGGGGTTTTGACTTTGCTCTTTTCTCAATGCTTCGGTCGGCTATCCCGCTCCATCCAAACCACTTAAAGTAATCCTTGACTAACTGTACCCATATGCTATAATCGGGGGTATAGTCGGCACGCTCCTCTAGTGCCCGCGACCCATGCTCGCCCGCCAAGCAGTCCCTCAAGCTCCCGCAAAAGCTTCCCATCCAAGACCCTTACCCTCTCGCCAACACCGCACCCCCATAAGTCCTTTATCTGCAACACTTACAAATCTCCCCGTAACTGTTGCAGTCAAAAGACTTACACTAAACCTAACTCCTTTAGATGCAACACTTACAAAAAACCGGGGGGAGGGGGCTAATCCTTTGACTGGTTCTCTCCCATCTTCAACATTCGGCCCCTTCGCCCTTTCGACGTTCCGAGCTTCCGACGCTTCGACTCTTCAACTTTTTGACTCTTCCACCCTACGACCTTTCGACGTTCCTTCTGCTATCCTGAATCCATGCAGTCGCTTCGCCTCAATCCCATCCTCAACACCGACTCCTACAAGCTCACCCACTGGTGGCAATATCCCCCCGACACGCGCCATATCTATTCCTACGTCGAATCCCGCGGCGGCATGTTCGACGAAACCATGCTCGCCATGCTGCAATACATCGTCAAATCCAATTTCGCCGGACAGGTCTTCACCCTCGACGACGTCGAGCAGGCCCGCCGCCTCGCGCACGCCCATTTTTCCGGCCATCCCAAGTCCTTCAATTACGAGGGCTTCCGCTCCCTCTTTGCCAAACATGGCGGGCGCCTCCCGCTGCGCATCCGTGCCATCAAGGAAGGCACCGTCGTAAAAAGCCATAACGCCCTCATCACGATCGAGAACACCGACCCCGAATTTTATTGGCTCACCAACTGGGCGGAAACGGTGCTCCTCCAAGTCTGGTATCCCATTACCGTGGCTACGCTTTCCCGCGCCATCAAGCAAGTCATCGGCAAAGCGCTGGTGCGCACCGGCGATCCTGGGCTGCTTCCCTTCAAGCTGCACGACTTCGGATTCCGCGGCGTCTCCTCCAAGGAATCCGCGGCCATCGGCGGTGCCGCGCATCTCATCAACTTTCTTGGCACCGATACGCTCGCGGCCATTCAGCTTCTCAATCAATTTTATTCCGCCGATCTCTCCGCCAGCGATCCTGCTATCTGCGCCGGATACAGCATTCCCGCGTCCGAACATTCGACTATCACCGCCTGGGGCGAAGCCAACGAGCTGCAAGCCTACGCCAACATGCTCGAAAACTGTCCCGAAGGCATCGTCGCTTGCGTCAGCGATTCCTACGACATTTACAACGCTGTGCGAAATCTTTGGGGCGGCGCGCTGCGCGACAAAATTCTCCAGCGCAACGGCACGCTCGTCATTCGCCCCGATTCCGGCGACGCCGTCACCGTGCTGGAGGAACTTTTCAAAATTGTCAGTGAAGTGTTTGGCTACGAAGTCAACCGCAAAGGCTGGAAAACCACCGTTCCCTGCGTGCGCTTCATCCAGGGCGATGGCGTCAACTTCTACACGATCCAAAACATCACTGCCCAGCTCACGCGCAGAGGCTGGTCGCAGGATATCTGGAGCTACGGCATGGGAGGCGCGCTGCTGCAACAAGTCAATCGCGACACGCTGAGATTCGCGCTGAAATGTTCCGCGATCGATCGCAACGGAACCTGGCACAACGTCTACAAAAATCCAAAAACGGATCCCTCCAAAGCCAGTAAAGGAGGCCGCTTCAATTTAATTCAGAACGGCAAAGAGTTCGCCACCATCGAAGTGATAAACGGAGACCCGGCAGTTCCCGGCAACGCGCTCGAAACGATTCTCGAAGACGGCACTCTGATGCGCGATCAAACCCTCGCCGAAGTCCGCGCCATCGCTTCTTCCTACGATGCCTATCTCAAGGAAGCCGAGAATTGAACGTGCAAAACAAATGTTGCTGTGAATTTTTTGAATTGATTTTTTTTCAGGTCGCGCGCTTCTGTTTTTCGAGAAAAAAAGAAAGTTCGCGGGCGCACTTTCTGGCGGTCTCAGGTTCCACGCAATTTGAAGCGCTGGATTTTTCCGGTAGCTGTTTTCGGCAACTCGTTGCAGAAGCGCACTTCGCGCGGTACTTTGTAGGAAACGAGCCTTGCTTTCACGTGCTCGCAAATTTCCGCCGCCAGTTTTTCCGAGCCTTGCATGTTTCCGCGCAACACGACATGGGCCACGGAATAGGATAGGCCGCGCTCATCCCTCGCTCCCACTACCGCGGCCTCCGCGATGAGCGGGTGTCCGAGCAATGCATTCTCCACTTCGACGGGGGAGACCCACATTCCGGCGACTTTGAGCATGTCGTCGGCGCGGCCGCAGTAGTGGTAGAAGCCGGTGGAATCCCGGAAGAATTTGTCGCCGGTCACGACCCACTCGCCGCGTTTTGTGCGCGCCGTCAAATCAGGGATGCGCCAATACTCGGCAAAGGCGCTGGCGCCGCGCACCCAGAGATTTCCGGTTTCGCCATCGCCGAGCGATTCTCCGGCGTCATCCACGATTTTGACTTCGTAACCGGGCACGGGGAAACCGCAGCTGCCGGGTTTGCATTCTCCCGGGCGGCTGGAGATAAACATGTGCAGCATTTCCGTGGAGCCGATGCCGTCGAGGATGTCGAGTTCGAATTGGCGCTTCCAGCGATTGAAGATTTCGGCGGGGAGCGTTTCACCGGCGGAGACGCACATTCGAACGGAAGAAAAATCCACGGGGCTGCCAGGCCGCTCCGCTTCCCGCAAGATGGCCGCGTAAAGCGTGGGTACCGCGAAGAAAATGGTCGGGCGGTGATGCGCGATCATTTGGATGACGCGCTCGACTTTCACGCGTTCCGGATTCAAAACGATGCGCGCACCGACGGACAAGGGGAAATACATCCCGTTTCCCAGGCCGTAGGCAAAAAACAGCTTGGAGACAGAAAACGTGAGGTCGTCCGCGCGCAAGCCGAGAACATTTTGCGCGAAGCCTCGGCTGGTAGCCAGCATGTGGCCATGACGATGCACAGCTGCTTTTGGCGTGCCGCCGCTTCCGGAGGTGTAAAGCATGAACGCCGGATCGTGAGCGGAAGAGTTTTCCGCAATGAGATGTTCACTTGCCGCGGCCGTCCATTCGCTCCACTTTGCAGAGGCGACGCCGTGCATTTCCACTTTTTCCGTTCCGACAACGACAATGGGTGTCTGGGTTCGCGCGCTGGAGGCCGGCAACAATTCCTGGAGCGCTTCGGAGTGCACAATCGCGGAATGTGGCTCACAATTCTCGATGTAATGAATATAGTCGGTTGCTCGCGCGAAGGGATTTACGGGCACAGCGATGGCGCCGATTTTTGCGGCGCCGAAAAAAGCGGCCATGAACTCCGCGGAATCCGGCAACACGATCAGAACGCGATCGCCGCGAGAAACGCCTTGCGCACGCAACGCATTCCCAACGCGATTGGCGAGCGCCGCCAGTTCGCCGTAGGTTACCTGTCGCGGTTCGCCGATGATGGCGACCCGCTCCGGATGCGATGCGGCCGGCGCGTCAACAAAGTGCTCGGCAATATTCAATTTCTCTATATTGTCTCGGTGCGGGAATTCATTTAAGAGCGCTGCCATCGTTCCTGATTCAAGAGAAAGTCCGGGCGATCGCGCCAGGAAATGCTTCGGCACGTTTCAGAGCCAGAACCGTCTTAGTGATAACACCGAAGAGTGCGGAAGTCTATCTTCGGAAATGGTGTTTGCAAGTCCGTTTCGCATGAAACGAAATATCTTCTGCGCTACCGGGCGTCCGGCTCGTCAGGAGGCTGCGGCAGACCGACGGCGGCCAAATCCTCATCGCTGTGAATCCAGCCAACTTTTCCGTCAATGCGCACTTGCAACCATGCGTCGGTATTGGGAGCGATGCCGACTTGAAGCATATCTTTCAGCGGCCAGTCGGTTGGGGAGGGCGGGGATGAGGCGTCAGGCTGCTTCATAACCATGTCCGCCCTGTAGGCAAGAAATTCGATCTGAGAGACTGGTTTCACAACAACTCTTTCCGCTCGTCCTGATTTTTCATCCGGAGTCGAATACAAGCGTACGAAGGTCATGGCTTTGGGCCGCTGTAAATAGGCGCTTGGATCGTAAATCTGGTATTGACACGTTGCGTGCGCGCCGCCCGCGGAGGTCTCCGAACATTGAGGGCCCAGCGTCAGCTTTCCCTGCGCCCAATCGAGACGAATGGGAACAATCATGACAAAGCGCCCGGTGCCGAGCGCCATTCGCAGTTCGTCTGCCTGCGAACCCAAAGCTCCCTCGGTACGGACCACGCCGCTGGCGTCCGGCTTCTCCAGCGTTGCAAAAAAGGGCCCGCTAAAAGGCACCAGCTTGCCATTCACGAAGCCAAAAATCTGCTCATAGGACGCTTTCGACTCCGGGTCTGGCACGGATTCGTCGATGCCGGGGCCAGATTTGACCAGCAAGCCTTTGCCGTTCGTTCCTGACAGGACATGCGCGAAAACCCTCCAGAATGTCTCGGACTGCGGGTCTGCCTCCAATGGAAAAGTTCTTCGATAGAGAACGGACCCGGCTGTGTCTACAATTTCCATGGCGACCACGCCGTCAGCCGCTCCCGTGTCCTCGGTAGCCGCAAGGTGTTTCTTGTGCAGCACCACGGTGCAGTTGTTTCCAGAAATCGCGAATGGGCCAAGGCGCTCCTCGGTTTCCTTTTCCATCGCCACAGCGACAGGTTTTGCCATCGCAAGGGTGGACGGCTGCGACGCGTTTGGTTGCTGAACACTCGCGAGCGGCTTGGCACTCCCCTGGGCAGCGGTTACTGACTGAGCAAAGATGGTCTGGTTAGCTTGGTGGAAAGCGCGCGTTCGGGTGGTTTTCAAGGCAACAGCGATGACCACGACTGCGATAAGGCCGATCACAACTAAACGCAGCGCTTTCATAGCTCGGGGCTCCGAGAGGGCAATCCGACGGCGGCGAAATCTTCTTCCGATTGAATCCAACCCGTTTTTTGATCGTCGCCATCAATGCGAACCTGAAGACACAAATCGCGAAAGGTGACCTGCATGAGATCTCCACTCAGGCCCCAATCCACAAAGGCGCTGCCTTTGAGGATCTCCACCTTGGAATTCTTATCCAAAACCAGGTGTTGCGCTTCGCCCTGGTCGAGCCGCCCGGGCTTGCTGGGGAACAATCGCAGAAAGGTCATCTCGGCTTCTGGCGGTTTTCGCTCCGCTTCCACGCGCATGTCGCAGCCGATCTCGTGCATACCCGGTCTTGAGCCACCGGTTCCGGCGCATCGCTTACCCGGCGTCAATTTGCCGTGGGCAAAGTCCACGCCCACCGGCAAAATCAAATAAAAATTTCCGGTCCAGACGCGAAACTCGAAGATTTCGCCCTCGGGGACCATGGGCTTGGTGACAACGCCAGTTGGGGTAACAAGCTGGATCTCCGCGGAGGTATTTGTGCCGTAGTCGCCTCGCTGTGGCTTGTCAAAGACCCTGAACTTGGCTTCCTGCGCCCTGTACCTTCCATCCTGATAGCCGAAGACCTGCCATGCCTCGGCAATCTCTCCCGTAGATAGCCGCAAGCGGTAGCTAATCAGCAGGCCCGTGAAGTATTTGCCGGACAGGAGCCTTGCAGAAGCCTTCACCGATCGCTCGAATCCTTCTGCTTCGACTCCATACGTGAACGTTTTCTGAAAGCGAACGGCACTTGTGCCGTCGCGAACCTCAACGGTATCCAGCGTCTGCGAATAGTGGGGAGCTCGCGCTGCTGGGAATCGTTTTTCATGCAGCACGACAGTAAAGTTTTCGCCTTGGAAGGGAAATGGACCGAGGCGCTGCTCCATGTCCTCGAGCTTTGGAATTTCAGCAGATGTGTTTGCTTGCGCGCGATTTTCTTGCTGATTCGATGGGACCTGGGCTCCAAGCGTGCAGGCGACGGATGACAGCGATACCGTCACAATCACGCTCGGAATAAAGCCTGCCGTTCGCATCAAGGGCCACCGGAATCCTTCCTTTCCAGTGTACAAGGAGCGCGCCGAGCGTCTTGCGCCAGCGCCTTATGTGTTAACGGACGTTCGTACAGGGTGCGTTCATCGTTCGAAACGATTCTCGGGTAGGAGGTGAGACCGGAGAGTTTATTCTTCGCCGATGTCTTCGTGCCAGACGGCGGGGTTTTGTGCGATATAGTCTGCGAGCATTCGAGTGCACTCATCGGAGCCCAAGTCGATGACTTCGATTCCGTTTTCGCGGAGCCAATCGATTCCGCCCTGGAAGTTGACCGATTCGCCGACGACCACGGTGCCAATTCCGAATTGGCGGACGAGGCCGCTGCAATACCAGCAGGGAGCGAGCGTTGTGACCATGATTTTGTCGCGGTAGGTGCGCTGGCGCCCGGCCTTTCGAAAGGCATCCGTTTCGCCGTGCACGGATGGATCGCCTTCCTGCACTCTGCGGTTGCGCCCTTTTCCCAGCAAGCGCCCCTCGCGGTCGAACAACGCAGCACCGATGGGGATGCCGCCTTCACGGAGGCCCACGCGCGCCTCGTCCAATGCGACCTTCAGCATGGCGACATATTTTTCGTTTTTCTTTTCCGGGTCCGTCGTCATGGCCTTATATTCCTTGTGTTTCGGTCTCCGTGATTCATTTCACTGTGCTCGCGGCTGGGAATAACCAGCTCAGGAAAAGATGGGCCGGCCAGTAGAGAAGCACGATTGCCCCGGCAATTGTAGCGGCGAGATGAAGAGGGGCGGGGCCCCAGGTGCGATGGAGGAGAGGATCCTGAAACGCGTAGTTGACGTTGAGGGCCGAAGGCAAGAATCGCGCGGCAAGAATGAGTCCCACGGCAATCGCGGATTGCAAAGCAATCGCGCGGTGGTCGTAGCCGACTTTTCGCAGGGCCCAGAGAAGCGCCAAGGGAAGCGCAAGATGGAAGGTCGATAGCAGGCGCACCCAGATGGGTGCGCGGGCGTCCCACATGTACGCTGTTCCGCCCAAGAGAATTCGTCCCGTGAGCAGGCGCCAGCCCACATCTGCGCCCCAGATGATGCCGGGGATAAGCATGCCGACCGCCTGGCTGGAAATCAGCAGAGAGCTTCCCCACCACAATCCGGCGCATCCGAGGATCACGGCGACATCGCATAAATGGAGAAGATTGGCCCAGCCCCAGACGCGCATGTAGGCGGGGAGCCAGACGACCATCCAAAGCAGGCCGACCCATCGCAGAATTGGAAACGCGGCCGTGCCAGCGCTCATGCGTTATCTCCGCGTGACGATTCGAATGCGGCCAAGCCTACCACATGCTGTTGTTCCTGCATGCTGCGTATCATCCCTTAGCATTCGAAATGAATGCGGGTCACTACGGCAGGTGCGAGGACGGGACTGGCGAAAAAAAACAACGACGATCCATTTGAAGAGCAGCACCGCGCAAAATCGATTTAGGAGCTTGACTCCAAATCTCGCCGGTAGTATATCCGGGGCATCTTGGGATGGGCCGCCCGCGCCTGCGGACGGGAGATGGTCGCTATGACCAGGGGTGGTGTCATGAGAAGAAATTCCGTAGCACTATGTGCATTGGTGTTTCTATGTGTTTGTGCGGCGATTGTATCGGCGCAGGAGGTCACAGGCACGATCGCGGGCACGGTGACTGATTCGAGAGGTGGCGCCGTTCCGAATGCCAAAGTTATCTTGAGCAATACGGACCAGCAGATTGTCGTGCGCACGCTCACGACCGACGACCGCGGCCAGTTCGTGGCGCCGCTTTTGCCTATTGGGCATTACTCGGTGACCGTTGAGATCGCCGGATTCAAAAAGTTTACGGAAAACGGCGTCATGTTGGACGTCAACGACAAGCTGGCCGTTAATTTCAAACTGGAAATAGGCACGGTGAATGAAACCGTGAGCGTGGAAGCCGACGCCCTGCACGTCGACACGCAAAGTGTGGTGCCCACCGGTTTGATTACTGGTACGCAGATCCGCGAGCTTTCGATTGGTACGCGCAACTACGAACAACTCGTCAGTTTGATGCCCGGCGTCTCGATGGGCAATGTGAACCAGCTTTACATCGGCAATTCGCTCCCATCCGGCCTTGCAGCCACGGTGAGCTTCTCGATCAACGGACAGCGCAACGGCTCGAACTACTGGACCATCGACGGAATCGACAACGTGGACCGCGGCTCAAACCTGACGCTCAGCAATTTCCCAAGCGTGGATGCCATCAGCGAATTCAAGGTGCTGCGAAGCGAGTACGACGCGGAGTTTGGGCGTGCGGGCGGTGGAATCATCAATGTCGTCACCAAGTCCGGCGGGAACAGCTTCCACGGGGACGCGTACGAGTTCTTTCGCAACAACGTGCTAGCAGCCAACAACTTTTTCAACAACGCGGCAACTCCGCGAGTGGCGAGGCCCCCGCTGCGTTACAACGACTTTGGCTACACTATCGGCGGGCCGGTATTTATCCCCAATCATTACAACGCGAACAAGAATAAAACCTTTTTTTTCTTCTCGGAAGAATTCCGCCGGGTGATTACCTACTCGACCTTCAGCGCGAACGTGCCAACGGCGGCGATGCTTACGGGAAACTTCACGAATAAAGTCTGTGTGGCCTTTAGCGCCAGCGGAACCTGCACGGCGAACTCCAACACGATTACAAATTTCAACCCCGCCGCCGCCGCATACCTGAAGGACTTCTATTCGAAGTTTCCAGGTGCAAACAACACAGCCACCAGCATCTTCTCGCTGGTGACTGCGCAGCGCAATATTTTCAACGGGCGGCAGGAGGTAGTGCGCGGCGACCATGTAATCAGTTCGAAACTCTCCGTGTTTGGACGCTACGAGCATGATTCAATTCCGACGCAGGAGCCGGGGGGACTCTTTACGGGTGACGTGCTTCCCGGCGTGGCTACGACCAGCACGAACTCACCTGGCTGGCAGGCAATGGGTCATTATACGTACACGATCAGGCCGAATTTGCTGAATGACGGCGGGTATGGTTTCAACTACAGCGCGATCATCAGCGATCCGACCGGCCTGGACCTGAATTCGCAATCGCCTGACATCGCGAGCGCGATAACGCTTCCATTCGCCTCCACACTAAATCGTGTACCGTCTGTCGCCATCAGCGGCATTTCGACGATAACGGGGTTCGGGTCGTACAGAGACTACAACCGCGATCACAACATTTTCGACAACTTCACATGGGTCAAGGGCAAGCACACGCTTAAGTTTGGCGTAAGCTACCATCATTATCAGAAGGCAGAGAATGCTGGTGGAAACAATGTGGGGTCCTTCTCCTTCCTAAGTACCGGGGCTCCGACCGGTGCAAATTGCGTGACCACAGCAGCAATCTGTTCTACGGAGCAGGCCTGGGCAAACTTCCTGCTCGGCAACCTGGCGACCTTCACGCAGTCTTCGCAAGACGCCACTGCCGACATCCGCGAACATCAATTCGAAGCGTACGGGCAAGACGAATTCCGGCTGTCTTCGCGCGTGACGGTTACGCTAGGCTTGCGCTACTCATGGTTTGATCAGCCCTATTCCGGCAACGGACAACTGAACAACTTCGACCCAGCGCTGTACAATCCGGCGCACGCTCCAACAATCAGCACGACGGGACAATTGTGCCTTGTCACCGCATGTCCAGGCGGTGGAACGCCCAACCCGAATTACGACCCGCTCAACGGATTTATCATTGCGGACAAGAACTCGCCCTTTGGATCGCACATCAGCGGTAACGACAACAAAAACTTCGCTCCGCGCATCGGTGTCGCATGGGACCCGATTGGTGACGGCAAAACGTCCGTGCGGGCGGGCTACGGGATATTCTACGACGCGACACTGGTTGGAACCTTCGAGCAGAACGTGTTCAATGACCCGCCGTTTACCACGACAGCGTCAATCGCTAAGGCTCCGTTCACGAATCCGTCCGGCGGAAACCTCAACATTTCGGCTAACCCGCCCGCGTTTGGTGGGTCCGGCAGCGCGGCGTTCATATCCCTCCCGTGGCACACGCCGTACACTCAGCAGTGGAGCCTGGATGTTCAGCGCCAGCTCAAGAAAGACATGATGGTGGACATTGGCTACTATGGGAACAATTCCCACCACTTGCTTGGCGTCGTGGACATCAACGAAGTTCAGCCGGGCGTTGGGGCGGCGAATGGTCTTGATCCTACCAAGTTCACGAGCACCGCTGGGGAACTCCCGCTCAACCGGTTCCGGCCTTTCCTTGGATACGGAGCGATCAGCGGCATCGAGAACGAGTTCAATTCGAACTACCACTCGTTGCAGACGCAGTTCCAAAAGCGCTGGGGACAGAGTTCCCTGTTTGTCTTCAACTACACCTGGTCGCATAACCTGACCGACAATCCGAGCGACCGGTCCAATGCTCCTCAGAATGTTTACAACATCCTCGCGGAGTACGGGCCCTCTTCGCTCGATCGCCGCCACAACGTAACCGCAAGCTATGTATACGACTTGCCGTGGTACAAGGCCCAGGAAGGTGCGGGTGGACATATTTTGGGCGGCTGGGAGGTATCCGGACTTATCTACTACTACACGGGAACGCCCCTGACTGTGACCACTTCCAATACCGATCCGGGTGGCCTCGGCCTACTGGGGGCAAGCGCATCTAGCGCGCGGCCGGATATAACCGGCAACCCGAATCAGGGGGCAGCCCACACCGTCGCCTCATTTTTCAATACGTCGGCGTTTACACCTAACCTGCAGACTTCGGATCGGCCGGGGAATGCCGGCCGTGGCGTAGTGACGGGGCCAAGCTTCCAGCGTTGGGATTTGTCCCTTTTCAAAACCACCAAACTCCCGTGGGAGAACATGAGCCTGCAGTTCCGTGCCGAAACATTTAATGTCTTCAACCACACGAATTTCGGAACGGTGGGCACGAACATTACGCTCTCGACGTTTGGCAAAGTAACCTCGGCTAATGACCCGCGAATCTTGCAACTGGGGTTGAAACTCTATTTCTAATGAGCGATCCTCGTATCATGCAACTTGGCCTGAAGCTCAACTTCTAACCCTGCGCAAGGAGACTTACCCAGGTTTCAGCGACGGCCCCGAGCGATTCGGGGCCGTTCTTTTTTGCGGGTTTCGAAGCGGGTCTTGCGTGTCACGCACCAATATGGAGCTTGGCCTGGCTGGTTAGCGCTCCTACGATGCCGACGATGAGCGCAGGACGAAGTGGCGGGGTGGTGTGGACGGACGTGATTCTGTCCTGGCTCCGGCAGCGCGAGGAGGAGATGGCCACTCTTTTGGCGGAGCTTGTGGCCATACCGACGGAGAATCCGCCGGGGAAAAATTATCGCCCTTGCGCGGACCTTCTTGAGGGGCGCGTGCGAGAGTTTGGGCTGGAGTGCGAGCGATTCGAGCCGGCTGGGCAAGAGAAGAATGAGGATGCTCCCGTTTGTCTTCTTGCCCGTTATGGGAGAGGAAGCCCGACTTTTTACTTTCATGGGCATTACGATGTGGTTCCGGCGCAATCGGCGGAGCAGTTCCGGCCCGTGCGAAAAGAGCATTTCTTATTTGGGCGGGGCGCGTGCGATATGAAGGGCGGAATTGTGTCCATGCTTTACGCGATTCTCGCGCTAAAGGCGTGCGGGGCGGAACTGAACGGCAAGATTGGGCTGACGCTGGTTCCCGACGAAGAAACGGGCGGCGAAAGAGGCTCGGCATGGCTGGCGCGCGAGGGATTGTTAGGCCGGGATGGGGTGGGGATGCTACTGGCGGAGCCCACCAGCGGGGTGGTGTGGAATGCGAATCGCGGGGCGATTTCGCTGCGGGTGCAAGTCTTCGGGAAATCGGCGCATGTTGGACTGCAGCATCAGGGGGAAAATGCGTTTGAGCGCATGCATCGGGTGGTCGAGCGGCTTCAGGAACTGAAGCGGGAAGTGGAGCAGCGCACCACGCAACTTTCTATTGGCGCGGAACAAGCACGCAACTCGATTCTGATGCTTGGCGGGCAAAGCGGCGGCGGAATCAACTTCAATGTGGTGCCGGAACAGTGCTGGTTCACGGTCGACCGGAGAATCAATCCGGAGGAAGACCTCGACGACGAAAAGGCAAGGTTAGTGGCAGCCCTGGAGCAGTGCAGGGCCGAGGGGATTCCCCTGACATGGGAGATTCTGCAGGAAGGCCGAGCCGCGGCGTGCCCCGAGAATGGAGTTCTGGGCCGAGCATTGGCAAGGAGCGTGGAAGCTGTGAGGGGAGATGTGCCCCGATTTGAAACGTGCCCGGGGCTACTGGAAACCCGCTTTTATGCTTCGCGGGGCATACCGGCATACGCGTATGGGCCCGGGCTGCTCTCCGTGGCGCACGGCCCGAACGAATACGTGGACATGCGAAAAATAATCGAGTGCGCGGGAATCTACGCGCTGACCGCGCGCGAAGTGCTCAATCGTTAACTAGTTTTGCAAACTCTTGAAGTTCAGCCACTTCCGGGAGCCCACGGCACTTTTTTTGCGGGTAAAGCGCAAGTCAGTTTGGACACCTGCACTGAAGTACTATTCATGCCTCGGCATCTTTTGACGATGATTCCCACGTATGCCAAACCTCTACTTTTGCCAACCTCACGCCAAAAACCAGGGTATGTTGCGCGCCGTACTTTCCGTGAAAGAGTGTGATCGCGTGGTGAGCCAGCACCCCGCCACGTATGTGGGAGATAGCTTCCCGGCGCTGGCTAACGGCCAAGGTTCAGCACACGACTTCGCGGTGCTGAGCGTCCGCGCAGATGAAACGACGCCGGTGTGGCGCCCCGGCTATTACCGGCTGGACTCCGACTTGACCCAGCTGAACGAATCCCTGCTGGCACTGTCGCGGTAAGCCCCCGGCTGGCCGGGCGCGCCGGGCAGCTACTATTTCCAATTCCCCACCGTGGCGAGCAACCTCAAACCAATAGCAAATTCATCTGTGCCCAGCGGTTCGCAATAGACCACGCGGGCGCGGGCGCGGAAGTCTCCCGGGAGGGAGCGTACGTCCAGGCGCTGGTTCTTTTTCCACGGCTGGCCTGAGACCACGCGAGCGCCATGCGCACTCACGTTCTCCGTGATGCCTTCTTGCGGGCGCTGGCGGATATCCAGGCTGCAGAGGTTCACGCTTATTTTGAGAGGGAGTCGTTCGTCCAAGCGGTGCGCCACCGTTTGCATAGGACCTCAGGCGATCTTCCAGGGCTGGAGAGGAGGGGCGCCGGAGCCGGTGGCGGCGACGGGGCACATCATACTCCCAGAGGCAGCCTTCTTGGCAAGAAATCAGTTGGCGCTGACTCGCCCTCCTAGACCTACCTATGGATCGCACTTATGGTTACGAAAACGACGGGCATACGGATGGTATTGGCAAGACGGATACACGGTAGTACTGCAGGGCTATCGCCCTCCACAAAGGCGCCAGCGAGAATCAGGACAAATCAGAGAATCCTAATCCTGACAGAAGGTGGCTGGATTTACGATTTTCCGGTTTCGGGCCAAATCTTTTGGAGGTTGCCATGAAACCATTTAGTTTGTTGAAGTTACCAGCCGTATTGCTGGGACTCGGGGCTGCCCTTGTGCTCTCTCCTGCCTGCAAAGCGCAGTCGGAAGTGAGCCCGGATCGTTTTGACGGGACGGACTCCTGGGTGGCGGCAGCCCAAAAGCCTGCTCCGGGGGCGAAGGCCAAGCCAGCGACGACCCACTCGAGTTTGCAAGCCCAGGACAAAAAGGCCGACTCAGGCCCGACGGTTCAGATGGCTGCGGCGCGCGAGGTATCCCAACCGACGAAGCATGAAGTGGTTGCGATTCCGGACAAGCGAAAAACGGCTCCGCGTAAACCGGACAAGGAATAGCTGAATAAGACCAGTCCCAGGAAGGCGAAAGGCTCGGTGCTGGCCGCTCCAGCGCTGGGCTTTTTGCGCTTTACTCCCCTGCGGGAAGCCAATTCTGCAAAATGGTTTGAGATCCAAGCGGGACGTCGCGAAAGATCAGTCCCATGCCGAGATGGGTGTGCGCGTAGACCACCGTCGCCGGGGCTTCAAAATGTTGTGATTCGGTGAAAATCTTTACTTGGACGAAGGTGCCGTGGGGCAGAGGATTGATGGTGTCCACGTAGCAGCCGGTCGCGCTAAGGTCGCTGATGCGAGCGGTGGTGCGGGTGCCGACGGTTTCGGATAACACTTCCGCGGAAGCGATGAAGGAGAATCGGGGGCTGAGGCGGCGTTCGTGCTCCATGAGAATTGCCTTTCCGGAGTCGCGGGGGTTTTATACCAAGTTCCGACGTTCCGTGCTACAGGAGAAACCCGTGGAGCGGCCCGCCGCCAGGCGGCCGGCGATTTAGAAATCCTTCCGGGCTTGAGCCGCAGTAACCGAGCGCGGCTGCGCGTGGCGATTTCGAAGCAGCGCCCCACAAAAGCAGTGACTTGCCGGAAGCATCCCAAGTACCATCGTTTCAGGCTTTCCTCTCCCCGCGGGTGGCAGAATGGCTCCAGAAAACATGCGCCGGAGCAGCCGTATTCCGAAGGAGATTCCGATTCTCCTGGTCGGAAGTGATATGGAAGGCAAAATGTTTTCGGAGCCGACCAAAACGGTGCTGCTCAGCCGGCACGGAGCGGGCATCGTTTCGAGTTACAAGTTTTCCCCCGAACAAGAGCTGATTGTGCGATCTCTGGTGACGAACAAAGAGGCAGAAGTGCGCGTGGTGGGCCAGCTCGGGGCGGTGGACGAGATTTACACGTATGGCGTGGCATTCATAGACCAGAACATCGATTTCTGGGGAATCGTGTTTTCGCCGGTATCGCAATCGGAGAAAGAGGCAAACCGCGTTTTGTTGCGATGCTGCGGTTGCAAGGCCAGCGAAGTGGTGCAGCAGAGCGATCTGGAATCGGACGTGTATATCGTGAACGAGGGGATCGTTCGATTCTGCAAAGGCTGCGGCTCTTCGACGCTGTGGAAGCGGCCTGAGGCTGGGGAAGCCGAGCCGGGCCCGACGGAAGCGGTGTTGGTGGCGGTGGAAAGAGAAAAAACGTGGGAACCGGTGGAAGATACAGAGGCAACGGCGCCAGAGGTGGAGGTGAAGGCTGCGTCCAAACCCGCGGCGCGACCAGAAAACCGGCGCAAGCACTTGCGCACCAAAGTGAGCTTCAAGGGATGCGTGCGGAGTTTTGCGTTTGGCGACGACATCGTTACTTGCGAGGATATTTCCCGGGGCGGGCTGCGGTTCAAAAGCCGCAAGCGCTATGCGGTGAAGGCAGAGGTTGACGTAGCGGCGCCCTATTCGCCGGGATCGCAAAATATTTTCGTGCGCGCGCGGATTGTGTACGTCGAGGAGTCGGAGAAGGAACGCGCGTTCCGCTGCGGAGCGGCCTACCTCAAAACTTAGGGACCTCGAATTTGTTAGACTGTTTGGACCATGAGCGTTATTGACGAGGTCCTTGCAGCCAACGAGATTTATTCCCGCACGCATGAATTGCGGAAATTAACGCCGCGCCCGGAGCGCAAGCTTGCGGTGTTGACGTGCATGGATACGCGGCTTTCGATTCGAACGCTGGGGCTGAAAACGGGGGATGCGCACATTATCCGCAATGCCGGCGGGATCGTCACGGAAGACAGCTTGCGGTCGCTGGTGGTTTCGCACTACCTGCTGGGCACGGAAGAGATCATGGTCATCAATCATACGGACTGCGGGCTGATGCACACGAGTGAACAGGAGTTGCGGACGAGGGTTCAGAACCGGGCGGGGACGGCGGCGATTTCCCCGGCTTTCTTTTATGCGTTTCAAAACATCGAGGAGAATGTTAGGCATCAATTGGAGAAGCTGCGAACGCATCCGTGGATACCGAAGGAAGTGGCGGTGCGCGGCTTTGTTTATGATGTGGCCAGCGGACGGCTGCGGGAAATTAGGATGGCTTCCTGACGAAGAAGGCTTTCGATTCGAAGGATGGATTGGCGGTTGTGTTCGAAGCAGCTACTGCTTCAGAGACGCTTCGATTTTGGTTTTGTACTCTCGGGCTTTGGCGATCGCGGATGGTTCGTCCACGGTGAGCAGCTTTTTGTCGCGCATGACTACGCGACCGCCGATGAGGACGGTCTCCACATCACTGCCCTTCAGCGCATAAGCTAACTGGGCATAAATGTCGTACATCGGAACGGCGTTGGGCGCGTCTAGGCCGATGAGAACGAGGTCCGCCTTTTTACCGACCTCAAGCGAACCAATTTCTTTTTCCAAATGCAGGGCGCGCGCGCCGTCAATCGTGGCCATTTCCACGACGCCTTTGGCATTGAGGGCCAGCGGATCCATTTTGGCGATTTTCGCGAGCTTCGCAGCCAGGTCCATTTCCTCCATCAGATCAAGATCGTTGTTGCTACCGGCGGGGCCATCGGTGCCGAGACCCACGGCGACACCGGCGGCGCGCAATTCGGGCACGGGAGAAACGCCGCTGGCCAGCATCATGTTGCTGGAAGGGTTGTGAACGCAGCCTGTTTTGCGCTGCGCCAGGATCTTGCGGTCGGCGTCGTCCACAAAAATGCAGTGCGCCGCGACCACGTCCGGGCCTAGGATTCCGATTTTGTCGAGATACTGGACCGGGCTCAGGCCATTCTGCGCGCGGCTGTCGTCCAGTTCCTTTTTCATCTCCGCGACGTGGATCAAAATCGGCGCGTGGTATTTTCGCGCCAGGGCCGCAGCGTCCTGGAGGGTTTTCTGCGAGCACGTGTAAATGGAATGAGGCGCGGGCGCGGCGTGAATCAGTGGATCGCCCTGCCAGCGCTTCAGAAACTTCTCGGTGTATTCTAGGACGGCGGCGTTGGTTTTGTTGTCCGGGGCGGAAAAATCGATGAACGTTTCGCCCAGAACGCCGCGCATTCCTGCGGCCTTGGTTTCTTCGGCGACGGCATCCTCGAAATAGTACATGTCAGCAAAGGTGGTGACCCCGCCGCGAATTTGCTCGGCGGCGGCGAGGCGCGTGCCCCAGCGGACGAATTCCTCGGTTACGTTCTTGGCCTCCGCGGGAAAGATGTATTTGCGGAGCCAGTCATCGAGAGTGACATCGTCGTGGAGGCCGCGCAAAAGTGTCATTGGAACGTGGGTGTGGCCGTTGATGAAGCCCGGAAGGATCAGCGCCCCTTTTGCGTCGATCGTTTGCTTCGCGATCAGGGTTCCCTTCCCCACACTCGGGTGCCCCGAACCCAACGCCGCGATGGTGTCGCCTTGAACCATCACATATCCGTCCTCCAGGATACGGCGTTGTCCATCCAGGGTGACAATCGTGCCGTTGGTGATTAAGAGATCGACGCCGACGGCTACTTTTGGACGCGTTGGCGCGGCTGCGACAGAGACGAAAAAAATCGGGCTCGCGAACGACGCGAAGAGAATGAGGACAATTTTCGTTGCGGATATTCGATTCGTTTTCACGGGCGGCGTCCTGTGTTTCAGAGGTTAGAAGAGTCGAACGGTTTTGGGAAAAGAACTTTCATCTGAATAATTTCCACTTTGCCTTTGAGATTCGAAAGGATTACGGGAACGTCGCCGCAGAATTCCCAGATGAGTTGGCGACAGGCTCCGCACGGAGGGGTGAGAGTATCCGTGTCGGTGACGACGGAGATGGCGTCGAAGCCGCGCTCGCCTTCGCTGATGGCTTTGAAAATGGCAATGCGTTCGGCGCAGACGGTGAGGCCGTAGGTCGCATTCTCGACGTTGCACCCGCCGAAGATTCTGCCCGAAGTCGCACGGAGCGCGGCGCCCACGCGAAAATTGGAATACGGTGCGTGCGCGTTTTCGCGCGCTTGCCTTGCTGCCGAAATCAGAAGTTCGTACTCGCTCACGATCCCACCTCGCGGCGCACCTCGACAAGCCTTATGCGAGAGCTGCCGTCATTCTTGGAATCACGGCCTTTAGTACGGCGATGAATTGCCCTTTCACGCGCTCGGCGGTTTCCAGAACTTCCAGATGATTGAGCGGCTGGTCGAGAATTCCGGCAGCCGCATTCGTCACGCAGGAAATCCCGAGGACGCGAATGCCGCTGTGGCGCGCGGCAATCACCTCCGGCACCGTGGACATGCCGACAAGATCGGCGCCGATGGCGCGCAAATAGCGGATCTCCGCGGGCGACTCGTAACTGGGTCCCGCGAGCGCCGCGTACACGCCTTCGTACATTCCGATCCCCAGGCGGTTACCTTCGCCGACGGTGATTTCGCGGAAGCGGCGGTCGTAGGCAACGGTCATGTCCGGAAACCGCGGGCCAAAGCGTTCGTCATTGGGGCCGGAAAGCGGGTTCACGCCCTGCAAGTTGATATGGTCTTTGATCACCACCAGACGGCCTTGCGTGAATTCGTGCTTGATGCCGCCGGCGGCGTTGGTGAGGATGACGGCTTTCACTCCCATGCGAGCAAAGACGCGAAGGGGAAAGGAGACGTCTTTCACCGAATAGCCTTCGTAGAGATGCACGCGGCCCTGCATTCCGGCGAGGGGAATCGAATCCACGTTGCCGATGACGAGATTGCCGGCGTGGCCGATGGCGGTGGACCGCGGAAAATGAGGAATTTCGGCGTAGGGAATCTTGACGGCGTCGGAGAATTCATCGGCGAAGGCGCCCAGGCCGGAGCCCAGAACGAGAGCGATCTCCGGGCGAAGGGACGTCCGCGAAAAAACAAAACCGGCGGCAAGCCCGGCGCGTTCGAATTCGCCAGCGGCCGCGTTCGCTGCCTCCTTCTTGCCTGTCTTTCTGGGATTCATGTAAGAATTCCGACGATGGAAGCGGACATGAGATTAGCCATGGTGCCGGCGAGCATGGCGCGAATTCCGAATTTGGCGAGCTGGCCGCGCTGCTCCGGTGCGAGGGCGCCGATGCCGCCAATCTGAATGCCGATCGAGCTGAAATTCGCGAAGCCACAGAGGGCAAATGTTGCGATGGTAAATGAGCGCGGATCCAGAGTTCCTTTCATGGGGCCCAGCTGGGAAAACGCGTAGAGTTCATTCACGACCATGCGCGATCCCAGCAGATTTCCGATAGTAGGAGCGTCATGCCAGGAAATTCCAATGAGCCACGCGACGGGAGCGAAAACCCAGCCGAAGATTTGCTGAAGGCTCGACGGAAACCACGGAATGCCGTGGTTGGCCAGTGAATTGTGCATTCCCATAAAGAGATAGTTCACCAGCGCGACCAGTGCCACGAAGGAAATGAGCATCGCAGCCACATTGATGGCGAGTTGCAATCCGTCCGATGTGCCGCGGGAAATGGCGCCGAGGAAATTCGCTTCCTTCTCCATTTCCGGCATCTGTACGTGGCCGGCGGTGAGCGGCTCTTCGGTTTCCGGCACAAGCATTTTTGCCATCAACAAAGTGCCGGGCGCGGTCATGATCACGGCGGTTAGCAGATGTTTGGCCTCCACGCCGTACGCGATGTAGGCGGCCATGATGCCGCCGGAAACGTGCGCCATCCCGCAGGTCATTACGCACATGAGCTCTGATTTGGTCAGACGGCTGAGAAACGGCCGGATGGTGAGCGGGGCTTCGGTCTGCCCCATGAAAATACTGGCGGCAATGTCGAGCGACTCCGCGCCGCTGGCGCCCATGACTTTGGTCATGGCCCAGGCGAAAACGCGAATGATCAGCTGCATGACGCCGATGTGATACAGAAAGGCGAAGACTGCAGCGATGAAGATGATGGTGGGAAGCACCTGGAAGGCGAAGATAAAGCCGAGGGACGATTTCGCTTTGCCGAGGTCGCCGAATACAAACTCGGAGCCGAAGAACGCGAAACTCAACAGTTTATTCGCTCCCCTTCCCGCGAACTCGAAGATGGCGCGGCCGATCGCGAATCGCAGGACGAAGAAAGCGAAGGCAAGCTGAAGGCCGAGGCCCCACAAGACCGTTTTCAGGCGGATGGCTTTGCGATTCGTCGAGAACAGATACGCCAGGCCAAGCATGGCAGCCAGGCCCAATACTCCGGTAAATCGTCCCATGCATTCTCCTTTTTTCCTGGAGCGACTGCATCTCCCCTGATCAGCCAATTCGAAACGGTACTACTCGCTGATTCGCCGCTCTAACGAGATGGCCGTCATTTCTTTTTCAGCTCGGCGGGCCAGTTGACGACGAAGGTGAGCGTGCTGGAGGACTGGCTTCCTTCATATACAACCACGAAACGCTGGCCATCCGCACTGACACCATAACGACCGAAAACACCGTACGAGTGGGAGTCGAAGAGCGCATGAGTCTCTCCGGTCGCAAAGCTACCGCCCGAAGTCTCCACTTTTACGGCCATGAGCTTATTATCGGCAGAAAGATAGAAGATTTCCTTGCCGTCGCGGCGCCAGAGCGGGCCGCGCCCGTCGCCGCCGGAAACCTGCCATTTTCCGCCCGGTCCCGGGAAGGGGACGACGTAGATGCGGTACTCGCCGGATTCATTCGAGCAGTAGGCGAGCCATTTTCCATCTGGAGAAAAACTCGCTTCCCGGGCGCTGAAGGTGGATTGGAGGAACGGATAGGTCTTGCGGTCACCAAAGAGGGGCAGGATCCAAATGGACCAGCCTCCCGGTACGCCGTTCGCATAAGACCCGCCGGAAACACCTTCGTGATAGACGAGAAAATTTCCGTTGGAGGACCAGGAGGTTGGGACCCGGAAGTGGTCCGTCCCCTCCAGGAGCACCGTTTCGCTGCCCGATCCATTGGCGGACTTCTGGTAAAGCCCGTACTTGCCGTTGCGAAAGGAAGTATAGGCAATATGCTTTTCGTCGGGAGACCATACGGGATACAGGTTTCCTTGTGCGGAAGAGGCGCCAAATGTCAGGGGAGTCTTGACACCACTGGCCAGATCGAGGCTCCAAACGTCAAAGCCAGTTCCATCGAGATAATAGGCGAGCTTTTTTCCGTCCGGAGATAGGCTGACGCCGGAGTACGCGTCCTCTCCCGGCACCGCTCCTGTTTGCTTCCCGTCGCGATCAAACCAAAGCAACTGGCGATCCTTGGCCGCACCCTCAGCGTAGAGAAGCAGTCCGTTTGTGGAAGGAGAGAACCAAGCGTGGGCAATGCTGGGATCCTCGCGCACTTGTTCTGCGATTGGGGCGGCTTCTCCCGTGAATTCGAAACGCTCTACGTCGAAAGGCTGGGCCATCAATGAGGACTGGAGCAAGAACAGCAGATGTCCCGATGCATACGCGGCCTGGTAGTGAGTGTGAAAAAGCAGCTTCGTCTCCTTGGAATCAAGAGAACCCATGAGGATGGAGTTAGAGGCGGCTTCGCGTGGAGTGAACGTGCTCCCGGCCAAAAAGATAAAGTGACGCCCGTCGGGCAGAAACCAGGGCCAGCGGTGAGTGGTTTCATTTTTGGAAGGATCTTGGGTCGTAAGCTGCGAGATGGGGCCGCCGGAGGCGGAGACGCGATAGATTGGAGAATTGACGGTTGGAGTAAAAACAATATCACCTTGTTGGTTCCAGGAGCCACCACGTCCATCCGGGGCGTCGCAAATAATGGCAGGAGGGCCACCCTGGGGATCAATTTTCTTCAGCTTGCCACCGGCAAAAAAGGCGATATACCTCCCGTCCGGCGACCAAAAAGGAAATCCGGCGGCTTCTGTTCCGGGAAGCAATCGAGCCTGAAGCGAATCCACGGGACGAATCCACAAAGCGGATTTTGCATCGGGAGTTGCGGTCGAAGCGACATAGGCCACCTTGAGGCCGTCAGGAGAGATTGCAAAGCCTTTCTGGTCTCCTGAAAAAATAAAACTGGAAGTTCCCTGGGGCTTGATGTAGGTGCGCGTGACGCGAAGGTCGGGCGCGGGCTTTCTTGCATATAAGATTCCCAGAACGGCCGCGATTACAGTAGCCAGGGCGAACGCGGCGAAAGTCAATTGGTTGGAATGCTTGCTGCGCTCGATGCCGGGAGCAGTCGCGCTCGATTGCAAGCCGGAATCGGCAATCCATTTCAATTCGATAGCAACATCGCGGGCGGTTTGCCAGCGTTCCTCCGGGTCTTTGGCGAGGCAGCGGCGAATGGCTCGATCAAGTGCGGGCGGAGTCAGTGGCTTCGTGGTGCAGATCGCAGTCGGCTCTTTTTCCAAAATCGCTGAGGCCACGCTCAGTTGGCTCTTTCCTTCGAACGCTCGCAGGCCCGTGAGCATTTCATACAGCACGGCGCCGAGCGAAAAAATGTCGCTTCGCCCGTCCAGATCCTTGCCCTCGATCTGCTCCGGCGACATGTATTGGAATGTCCCGACGACCGTTCCTTCCTGCGTCATTGGCGTGGTCCGCATCGAAGTCGCGGTGAGCGTTGCCCCACTTGTCAGCGGTACCGCCGGCTTGGCCAGGCCGAAATCCAGCAGCTTCGCGCCTGTCGGCGTCAGCATGATGTTGCCGGGCTTCAAGTCGCGATGGACGACGCCACTGCGGTGGGCTTTGTCCAGAGCATCCGCAATTTGCGCGCCGAACTTCAGCACTTGTTCAAGGGGCAGCGGACCTCTTTCAAGGCGCTGGGCCAGTGCCTCCCCTTCCATGCATTCCATCACTAGATAGTCGATGCCGTCCTGCTGGCCGACGTCGTGGAGGACACAGATGTGGGGATGATTCAGACTGGAGATTGTTTTCGCTTCGCGTTCGAAGCGTTGCTTGCGAACGGGATCAGAGGAAAGGTGGACGGGTAGAATCTTGATCGCGACCGTCCGCTCCAGCCGCGTGTCTCGCGCACGATACACTTCTCCCATTCCTCCCGCTCCGAGCGGAGAGAGAATCTCATACGGCCCCAGGTGGGTACCTGCAGAAAGGGACATCGCGGGGCAGATTATAGGTTAGGAAGCTCTGTGGAAGCCATCTTCGCGTCGCGACTGCAGATATCCGCCAATCGAAGCTTTCCGGCGCATGTCCATGGGAGAGGATGTCTATTCGTTTCCAACGTTTACTTCAAGTGCTCTAAAAGCCATTCCGACCAGCGGCGATAGACATCCATCTGACGAACGGGATCATTGGGAAAATGCCCGCTCACGGGATACGCAAAGAAGCGCACGGGAACGCCGTTGTCCTTGAGCGCGTGAAATAGTTCGTACGACTGCGTAATGGTCACGCGGAAATCGCCGGTGTCGGAAAGAATCAGCGTGGGCGTTTTCATTTGAGCGGCGTAGGTGATGGGCGATTGTTCGCGATAGCCTTTGATGTTGTCGCCCACATAAGGGGAGCCGCTGAAGATGTAGCGCTCGGTGACGTTGAAATCGGCGAGATTATATTGGTCGTACATGTTGGTGACGGCAGCGCCAGCCACGGCGACTTTCCAAATCTGGTAGTGGCCCATGAGCCAGGTGGTCATGTATCCGCCGTAGGACCATCCGGAGACGGCGATTTTGCTTTCATCCACGAAGCCCAGTTTCTTGAGGGCTTCGATTCCGGCCATGACGTCGCGGCCGGGACCGTCGCCCGCGTCGTTCCAGATGGCGCGGGTGTAGGCATTTCCGAGATTTTCGCTGCCGCGGTAGTTCGGTTGGAAAACGACGCAGTCGTGCGCGGCGACGAATTGGGGCAGAAAACTATATTGCGTGGTGGTGGTAGCGCGCGGGCCGCCGTGGATGATCAAGACGAGAGGATACTTTTTGTCTTTTTGAAAGCTGGGCGGGTAGATGATTACCCCGTCTTCGTGGAACTTGTCAGGACCTTGCCATTCGAAACGCTCCGTGCGGCCAAGCGCGAGCGCGGCGATTTCTTGATTGTTGTTCGTCAGGCGTTTGGGCGGGTCGTTCGGCGTGGCCATGTAATACAACTCGGAGGGTTGATTGGGAGTGCTGCCGGCGAAAGCGATCTCGCCGTTGCGCCCCACTGTGGCATCCACCCAGAAGGACCATGAGGGACTGACGTCACCGAGCGGTAGTTTTTTTGCGGCGCCTCCTAACGGCTGAAGCCACAGCGAAACCTGTGTGCCATCGTGCCCGCCGACCAGGAGCGATTTGCCGTCGGGCATCCAGATGGCGCGAAGAATGTTGCGGTCGATTGCGCGCGTGACATCCTGCCCATCGCCTCCTGCCACGGAAGTCACATGGATTTCATTTTGGTTGGCGCGCTCGCCGTCGCGCGGGTACCAGAAGGCGAGCTGGGAGCCATCGGGTGAAAACAAGCCGAAGCCTTCAAACTTTTCGTGCTTCGTCAATTTCCGGATTTCACCAGTATCCAAGTTGAGAATCTGCACGGTCCGGCCATCGCTGTCGCCGGAATGCGGGTCTCCCTGTTTTGTGAAGGTGAGGAGTTTTCCGTCCGGCGAGAAGGAAATGGGCGAAGAGGGCGAACTGGGCGGCAAAACTTTCGGCAGCGTCCATGATCCGGAAGTAAGGCGGCGCGGCTTTCCTCCATCGGCCGCAATCAGCCAAATGTGCGACGGCGTGGGAGCTTTGGTTTCGAGATAACCGTTGTCGCCGACTTCGAAGGCGTCCAGATGCTTTTCGATATCTTTTTTGTTCTCCGCCTCGTCGGCGGTGACGTAAGCGATATCCCCGCTGACCGGCCGCCAGGCAAATTGCTCTACGCCATTGGGCGCATCGGTGATTTTCAGGGCGTCGCCCCCACTCATCGAAAGAACGAAGATCTGCGCTTTCTCTTCTTTCGCGGGGCCAACGGCAGCAAGAAAGGCGATGCGATCTCCTGACGGCGACCAGCGCGGGGATCCGGCGTCTTTGCGATCGTGGGTCAAGGTGCGCCGTGCACCGCTGGCGATCTCCTGCAGAACCAGATCGCGATCGTTGCGGTCTTGCTCGAGATTCATGCGTGACACAACGTAGACGATGGACTTTCCGTCGGGCGAGATTTGCGGATCGGAGACCGAAACGGCCTTTCCAAAATCGCCGAGCTCGATCCGCCGCGCCTGGGCTCTTGCTCCCTTCGGGCAGAGAACGCAGAAAGCCGCCAGGATGATCGCAGCAAACTTTCTCCAGGAAAACGCGGCTGTGCGATTTTGCGACCGAGTACCTTCCAACTGATTTCTATTCCACTCGCGTGCGGTCATTCCTTTTTCCTCCTGCCGATACATCGAATGTTCGAACAAACTCAGTCAAGCGCCAAGAATGCGGCGGATGAGAGGACGCTTCTCCCGCGGCGCGTTGTCTCCCACGTGGTAGCTGCCGGAAATCAAGCTGCTGGCTTCGGCCAGTTTGGCGTCGCTATTGTAATGAATTGTGGCCAGCGATTCGCCTTTTTCCACGCGGTCGCCGATGCGCTTGTGGAATTCCAGGCCGACGGCGTGATCGATTTTGTCTTCCTTTTTTTCGCGGCCCCCGCCGAGCATGGCCAGCGCGATGCCGAATTGATCACAGTCCGTGCTGGTGATGAAGCCGGCGGCGGGGCTTGCGACATCGGCGCGATGGCGCGCTTGGGGCATTCGTTGCGGTTCGTCAATCACACGTGGATCACCACCTTGCAAACGAATTCCCTGCCGGAATTTTCCCTTGGCCTGTCCGTTGGCAATCATGGCCTCGGCCAGAAGGCGGCCTTCGTCAACGCTCATGGTTTTTTCGCCGAGATAAAACATCCACGCGGAGAGTTCGAGGCTGAGCTCGCGGAGATCGGCGGGCCCCCCGCCATTGAGAACCTCAATACACTCGGCGATTTCGTTCGAATGGCCGGCCATGCGGCCGAGCGGCTGGTCCATGTCCGTGATGAGCGCGACCACTTTCTTGCCCATGCGCTTCCCGGTCTCAACCATGACTTCGGCGAGCCGCACGGAGTCCTCTTCTTTTTTCATGAACGCGCCCGAGCCGGTTTTCACGTCGAGCACCAGCGCGTCAATGCCCTCGGCAAGTTTTTTGCTCATGATGGAAGCGCAGATGAGGCCGATATTCTCAACGGTTGAGGTAGCATCACGAAGCGCGTAAATTTTCTTGTCGGCGGGGGCAATCTCGGCGGTCTGACCGATCAAGCCCATGCCGCATTCGCGAAGGACGCGGCGAAATTCTTCGAGCGAGAGATTCACGTTAAAGCCGGGAATGGCTTCCAGCTTGTCAAGCGTGCCGCCGGTGTGGCCGAGGCCGCGTCCGCTGATCATCGGGACGGTGAGGCCGCCGGCGGCGACGATGGGAGCGAGGATGAGAGAAGTTTTGTCGCCAATGCCGCCCGTTGAGTGCTTGTCCACTTTTTTGCCAGGAATCTCGGAGTGATTGAGAACTTCGCCGGAATAGAGCATCACCTCGGTAAGGGCCGCCAGCTCGGCGCGATTCAGTCCGCGAATCCACACGGCCATAAGCCATGCGGCCATCTGGTAATCGGGGATTTCGCCGCGCGTGTAACCGGAAACGAGGAAATGGATTTCCTCGCGGGAGAGTTCCCCGGAATCTCGTTTCTTGCGGATCAGGTCTACGGCGCGCATTCGAATGGAAAACGAACGGCGAGCGTAACATCCGCCCCGCCAAGCGTCAACGCGATGGAGTTTCAAAAAGCCGCTTGAACACTACAGCGGCTGCTGGACGTCGGGAGGCAGGTTGGTCGTCTGGCCAGCGACCACATGCCAGCCCCTCGGCGTATTGAGGTACACGTGCATGGCGCGGATCTGGATGTTGACGCGCTGGCCTCGGATGATGCTGCGCACGGACCAGAGGCAGGTAGCGATGGCTGATACCTTGTAGATGCGGACCTTTATATCCGATGCGGTAAAAGACTCGTACTTCACGTCGGGAGATTGAATGGTGTTAATCCACTGTCTTCGGTCTACCTGCTGGCCGTGTGAAAGCGTGCCGGCAAAATCGTCGCTATACACGCGCCGAAAATAGGCGGGATCGTTCAATTGAATCGCGCGGGCGGCTTCTTTTTCGAGGTTGACGATCTCCTCGCGCTGCATCTCGGGGTTAATCGTCGGATCGTCGGGCTCCTGCCCGAGGCTGAGCGAGGCCAGCGTTAGTCCCAAAACAAGCAAGGCTGCCGGTTTACGCATGCGGTGAAATCTCCTGGAACTCTTTGCCGGGTTCTGCCGGTTTTTTGTCAGGAAGAGGGGCGTACTGTCCACTCTAAATCTTACGAGAGAAGATTCCGCCACGGCAATCCGGGCTGTGAATCAAAGGTTAACCCCGGCGACCGCTAGGAACGAATGTAAAGAGACGCTGGATCCGAAGCACCGCGATCAGCCGGAGCACTGGAAAAGGATACTGGATCCATATTTCAGAAATGGCAGCGCCGATAAAATACTCCCGCGTTGGCCGTTGAATCCGTCAATTCCTACCTGGCCCCGCGGGAACGAAGACTGCAACGTGAACCGCCAGCAAGTTTGATGAGGGTGTGCTGGCGATTTCTAGTTTTCTCTCGGGTTAAAAGTCCAGCCGCAGCGAGACTTGCCCCGTACGGTTGCCGCTGTTCTCTGCTGTCTGCACGCTTTGCACGATGCCAAACGATGACGCGGTTACGTTTGTCGGTGGCGGCGCAAAGTTGGGATGATTCATCAGGTTCGTGAACGTGCTTTCAAATCGCAGCCGAAGCCGTTCCCTAATCTGGAAATTCTTGGCCAGCCCCGCGGCGATTGTGGATGTCCCTGGGCCCACAAGAATCCCGACGCCACAGTTCCCTACTGGACCGGACGGAATTGGATTAAACGAAGCGAGAGTAAACATGCTGCCGGTCGCAGGATTCGCGATGTTGCCATTTCCGGTGCAATCTGGACGCTGAATCGCGCCGCGATAGGAGATGTTCAGGTTTCCTGGATCGTAGCTCGAGCTGGTTATGGGTGTGAGATAGGGCCCGGTCTCCCACAGACTAACTGTGCTCAAAGACCATCCGCCAGCCACGGCGTCGGCGATTCGATTCATGCCTGAGAAATACTTGCGGTTCTTGCCCACGGGAAGTTCGTAAACCGCAGAGAGCAGGAATCGGTGCCGCCGCGTCGCGGACATGTTGCCACGATCGGCCGCGACGTCAAACCGGTTGGCAACGGGAGTGCCATAGATGATCTCAGGGTTGAACGTCGTGGGCGCATCGCCACCGACATTGCCAAGGCTTTTCGCCCACACATGACTTCCCTGAAAAGTTAGTCCGCTTCGCGCGCGCAGGTTCAGCTCGGATTGCAACCCCTGATATCCGACGTGCCCTTCATTATCCGTCGAAAGAATTCGGCCCCAGTTCGGATACGGCTTGGGATTCGGATTGGGGGAGATCGCGCTTGGCGCGACCTGGTTCAAATCGATGGTCTCGCTCATGCGATAGGAGCTCATGCCCACGTAGCTCTCGCGCAATGTCAAGTCGCGCGCCAGTTCGCGTTCCACCGTCAAGTTCCACTGCGCCGATTGCGGGTCGCGATAATTCGTCAAAGTGTTTTGGTAGAAATCGCCCGTGCCAGCGATGAGCGACGGATTATCGGGAGTGCGCACCGACGGGAACTGGTACGTCGGCGCATTTGTCGTGGGATTCGGATTGAAAGTCGTGCGCACGACCGACACATCAATGTTTGTCGTGTTGAAAGAGAGTTGGCCGAGATTGGTCATCGTGAAGATTCCAACTCCCCCGCGCACCACCGTCTTGTTATTCGCAAACGGACGGAAAGCAAACCCGATACGTGGCTGAAAATTCTTTTTGTAGAACTCCCGCAGGCCAGGCCCGAGTCCCACGGTGTTGGCAAATTCCACCGGTGCGCAAGGCAGCGCGGCGTTTACCGGCAAACAGCCTAATGCGTTGTCCGCCGCCGTGGGTTTCGCACAGGGAATGCCGCTGCCCGCCACGCACGTATTGATCGTTTCGAGGAAACCCGCGCGCGGCTGATTCCCCACGGGAATGATGACGCCGCCGTTGCGCACATCAAACGCCGTCAGATTCGCCAGGTCGCTGACGAACGGCGGGAGCGCCTGCCAGCGCATCCCGAACGAAAGTGTCAGCCGGTTATTCAGGCGGAACTCGTCCTGCCCATACAAACCTGTCTGGATCGTATGCGCGTGCACGTCGGGTCCGGACTGCGCCACATACGTTTTTGTTGGAAGGCCCAGCAGGACATTGGCGAACGCGTTTCCCGTGAAGACGCCCTGGTCAAACGTAAACGCGCCAAAATCGTCGGCGCCACCGAAACTTTCAAGGTCCTGATAGCGGACTCGGCGGACATCGGCGCCAAACTTCATGGTGTGCCGCCCTTTGATCCACGTCAGGTTGTCCGCAAACTGAATCGTTTGCGATTTCGTCGTTCCATCCTTGTCCCGACCGATGGGCGAATAATTGCCGGAGTCATCGCTGAAATTGAAAATCGGGAAGGCTCCCGCATTGGGATGATCGCTGAGGTTCAGCCCCGTCAGTCCCAGGGTCGAAACGGCGGTCGCGCCCTGGATGGGAAAGTGAATCTGCAACTGCCACAGCGACACCCCGAAGCGCGCTTCGTTCACCAGATTGTTGGTAATCAGGTAGTTGTGCGAGACGATCAGGTTGTTATTGTTCTCCGTGTCCTGGTCCGGCGGCAAAAAACTGTTGAGCGTGCCCAGATAGGAATCGGTCAACGATTGCCCGCTCAAGCGTTTCCAGCTCCAGCGCACAAACAGGGACTGCTTGGAAGTGATCGTACGATCGATGCGCGTGTCAAAGCCGTTGGTGTTACTCGGCGTCGGCGTCTGCTGCAAATAATTGGCCTGCGAGCCAAAGTTCGCCGCGGTTACATTGATGTTTGGCGGCGGAATGTAGTTGAGCAGGCTCGTCGCCACGGGGTTGATGCAATCCTGGCTGCTGGTGCACTGGCTCCCGCTTGGAATTCTGTTCCCAGGATATGGCTTCCCGGTGAACGGATCCATCAACGGAGGAGCCAGCGCCGAAAAATCCCCATTCCGCATGGCAACCGTCGGGACGAACAGGAACAGCGGCGTGGAGTATCTCTTGCGATTGCCTTCGTAGTCCGCGAAGAAAAAGGTCTTGGCCTTGCCGCGCGCCCACCCTGGAATCAACACGGGTCCGCCAAGGCTCCCGCCAAAGGTATGAAACACTTTATTCGGCTTTAGGGTGCTTCCATTAATGCTCGATCCCCAGACCGCCGCATCCAGTGCGCTGTTCTGAAAATATTCGAAGGCGCTTCCGTGAAATTTCTCGGTGCCGCTCTTCGTGCTGATGGTCACGTCGCCCAATTGCGAAAACTCGGCATTGTTGTTGAACTGCGTCACCTTGAATTCGCTGATCAGCTCCGACGACGGATTCATATTCCCCAGCGCGCCATTTTGCCGGATGTTCACTGTCGAAGATCCGTCTACCGAATACTGCACCTGTGACGGGAGGCCGCCGCCCACCGACACGTTTCCATTGGCGTCCTGCTGCGCGCCGGGAACGGTGGCGAGCATCGCCAAGGGACTGGTGGTAGCGCCACGATAATTGACGGGCAGATTTGTGATCTGCGCAAAATCCTTCGTATCTCCAATCGTCGCGTTTTCAGTATTGATCACCGGTCCAGCGTCACCGCCCACCTCGATGGTCTGCGATGCAGAGGCCAATTTGAGCGCCACGTCAAATCGCAGCGTTTGTCGCGCATCCAACTGGGCGGTAGTAATCTTGAAATCCGCGAAGCCCGCAGCGCTGACCATAAGTTGATAGTGGCCGGGCTTGAGATTCACGAAATGGAACGCTCCGTCGGCATCTGTTGTTGCCACGTGTTGGGCGCGCTCGTCTGTGTTGGTAAGCACCACTTGAGCGCCGGGGACCACTCCCTGCCCCGGATCCTTGACCACGCCGATGATGTCGCCAAATGTGGACTGGGCGCGCATGGGCGCGGCCGAGAAAAAGATAACCAGCATGCATAAACAGGCGGCTGACAAACCTGGATACTTCAACGAATTTTTTTTCATGAGGACACCTCGTGGGAACAGCGTGGCGCACGAGGCGTAAGGAAGCCGTAAGAATTTCCATGGAAAATCCTACTGGACTGTAGAAATTTTTTCTCTGCCAGTTGAGCAGCGCAAACCTGCAATCAAAAAAGGTGATTCGATGCAGAAAAGTTTTGGCGCGCTGGCCGTAAAGCTCCAGGTCTTTGCTAGAATAGGGCCGCGCCGAAACCGGTTATTCGAGCATGGTTGCGACCACAATGGAGGAATCATGAAAGAAGGAAATGCAGGAAATCGCGAAGGGATCCCATCGGGTGCCTTTTCACGCCGGAGCTTTTTGGCCAACGCATCAAGTTTCGGGGCGTTTTACGCGGCGGCGCAGCTGATACCCTTGCCCGCGTTGGCGGCAGAACTAGCGGGCGATTCCCGGGTTTCGCAGACGCCGATTGTGGACAAAGGCTTTGCCTCGGTGAGGAAAGTCGGGGAAGGGCTTTACGCCACGATTTCCGATCCCTCGAAGGGCTTGCAGACGATGTGCAACGGCGGATTTCTCGCTGGAAAAGATAGCGCGCTGCTGCTGGAAGGATTCGTGAGCCCGGCGGGAGCGGCGTTTCAGATGGACGCGCTGCGGATGTTAAGCCAGGTACCGGTGAAGGGCGCGCTGGACACGCACTACCACTTCGATCATTCGCTGGGAAATTCGTACTACGGGGCGAATGGGATTCCTCTTTGGGCGCACGCGGGAGTCGCGAACCGGATGGTCACGGAATATGGCTCGCTGCAGGGGAAGGAAAAGTCAGAAGTGCTGGCGCCACTCGAAAAGCGCGTGAGCGAGGCAAAAACGGAACTCGGAAAGAAGCACGCGCAAGAGCGGCTGGGAATCACAGGGAACGTCTACCAGATGTCCAACGCGAACGTGCTGGCCCTTCCAAATCACCCGATTGATCCGGCAACACTGCCTATGAAGATTGAATTGGGAGGGTTTACAGCCGTGGTGGAGAGCTATCCCGGACATTCCGGAACGGATCTGATCGTGCGTGTACCAGAACAAAATGTGGTGTATGCGGGGGATTTGCTGTTCAGTGGATCGTATCCGGTTATGTTTGACAAGCAAGCGACAATGAGCGGATGGATGGCCACGCTGAAAACCTTTGCGTCGTGGGACAAGGACACCGTCTTCGTGCCGGGGCATGGACCAATTTGCGGACAGGATTGGATTGCGAAGTTCCGGGAAGTGTTCGACGACATCGTTCAGCAAGCGGAGATGCTGCACAAGGCAGGAGTGCCGGCGAGCGACGCGGCAGATCAATACGTGGTTCCGGAAAAGCTGAAGGGCGTGGGAATGTACGCGTACACCTTCACGGTGGGACCGGCGATTACCAAGCTGTACGCGGAGTGGGGCGCGAAATAGGAAATATTGCGGAGCGGAATGAACGCGGCCCTCGGGAGCGTTGATTTCGTCAGTGGGAATCGAAGGTGAGTATTAATCCGGCAATCAGCAGTTGTTGCGTTGGCGTCAATATGTCGATTCCGGGCTGTATTTGTGCACCATAAAAAAAGCCACCGGCTTTCCCTCGCGAATCATCGTAGCGGTGTTCAAGCCGCACAATCGTGTTGGTCCGGCGGTACGGAAAGCGATATTCGAGCGTGCTCGTAACCGCCTTGATGGTCTGCGGGAAGCCTGTCCAGCGGCCATCGCGGTCCCAGGCAAATTCGGGGCGAAGCGTCACGCTCCACGGGCCGCGCACAACCAAATGCATAGGCAACTGCGCAGACATCCACAAAGCGCGCGGGCTCCCGGCGGCCGCCACTTTTTCGGTTCCAACTTGATATTCAAACGCAATCGTCAGGGGAGTTCGCCTCCACTCTGCAACGCTATCGGAAAAGAAACGCCAGAATTCGGGCGCAGTGTCGGATTGCTGCGGCCCGGCAAGAGCCGTTTCTTTTAAATTGAGGTGTTCCGTCACGCTGTAGGCGATCTGCCCGCCCCAACTGGGAACGCTGTTTGGATGCGCCAAATGAGCATAGTCATTGACCACAAACGCTGTCGCAGTGATTTTCTTGCTGAAGGGATAGCTCAAGCTCACGCCCATCATCAAGTAAGGCGTGTAGTCCGCCCCCCACGGGCGCGTGTAGTTGAAATTATCTTTGGCGTAAAGCGAATCGTAGCCAATCAGGCTGTTGAAGATTCCTCCCTGCACGGCGAGGCCATTCCCCACCGGCGCGAGATAGGAAACGTCCGCTCTGCCGATTTGCCGCAGCCAATTGGCGCCGGCGAGATTCGGTGCCGTGGGGGAGAATCCGAAAGCCTTGGAGTCTTCGCCGGCCTGCACCTCCAGTTCCATGCCCCAGCGTGAATTGACGGTGGCATCTTTGGTGAGATAGAGCGCCGCCATGTTCAAATCCAGTTCATTTACGCGCGGTGTTGTGCTGCGATTCCGGAACAAGTGATTCGAAGGATGATTGAAGTCCAACAAATAACCAAGATCAACGAAGCCTCCATAATTCCATCGAGGCTTCGTTTGCGGGTTTGCCGGTGCTGGTGCTGACTGCGAATCTTGAAAAAACCCGGCGGGCGGCTCACCTGGGTTGAGCCACGCGCAGTCCTGCTCAGTCTCGGATAAGAGCCATGAATCGCTTGTAGGGAGCGGGAATTGCGCGCGGGCGCAAATGCCAAAGAGGGCAAACGCGAAAAGAACAAAGAAAGCCCGGAGAACTGCCCCGATCGGCGAAGGCTTTCGAATCATTGCCTTCAGAATGACAAATCAAGCTTCCTCCCGCAACGCCGAACCTTGGGAATTCATTTGGGCACCTGCATAAGATTATGGATGGGACTCAATCTAATTCCTGAATCCTGGTAGGTCTGTTCGAATGGAAGCACCGGAGAAGCTCGAATATTCCGGTGCCTCTATTCCAACTTGCAAGCGCTAGAATTTCACGAGAATCGACAAGTTGATGCGGTTCTCGATCTTCTTCAGATCCGGCGCAAAACCCGGCACAAAGGCTCCCGGCGATCCACAGATATTTTCGACAATAGGCGCAGTGGGGCAGGACGTCGGTGTAACTCCTCCCGGGCCCGAGAAGTACGGCACATTGGCCGCGCGGTGATCGAACTCCCAGCGAAAAGTAATGTATTGGCTGGGCATATAGTCGAACGTGCCGGAAGCGTCCCAAGCTTTGAATGGATCACCCGGGTTTTCCGTGAAGTACGGCGTGCCCGAGGCCGCCGTCGCGCCGTTGATCGGTGGCAACAATACCAGATAGCGTCCCGGATTGTTGATTTTGCCGCCCCCAAGGGTTAGACCAAAACGGTCGCGATCGAACCACAAGCGGTTGTAGAACATGAAGCCCAGGAAACTCTGCTTCGGCCAAATTACCTTTTGCCCGGCAATGACATGCACAGAGTTGGTGTAGCAGCTCACGCCGCCGCCGTGTTCGCAGCCGATATCGCCCGTCAACGAAAACGCCATCTTGTCCAGCCCGCTGTTTTCCGGCTTATCGAAATACTTGATTTCGATACTGTCATCGCTGTGGTAACGCACACGGCCCGGCACGCCCAGGGCTTCTTCACCTACGCCGTATTGATTTCCGAGGACCGACAGCCATCCGTTGGGCCGCCATAGGATTTGCATTCCTAATCCCGGGCGCCCGTTAAATCGGCCGTAGGACTGCCAGCCATTAATAAACCATGGCTCGATCTTCAGATGTGCTGTTGGAAAAATCTGCACGCGCACGCCGTTGAAAAACCACGGCGTGTTGGACGAAACATAGGACGGTTGATACGCCCAATTGTCGAATTGGTAGTAACTGAAAAGCCCGATGTACGACATGAAGATTCCCGCATCGACGTTGATCCCATGCAGTGCGTTAAAGTGGTACCCGCCATAAGCCTCGGAAATATACCGGTAGGCATTGTCTAGCTGCCATTGGCCGCGCGCCGGGCTGGCGTCATTGCGCGGCGTCGTTTGCGAATACAGACCAAACTGCGTCATCAATCGCGCGCGTACATTGTCGTAATGGAAGTCACCGCCGACACCCAGCTGCGTTACCTGAACTTCGCCGGATCGGAAAACCTCGCTCGATCCACCAATCGTGTCGTCCTTGGGATGATTAAAACTGTAGTTGTAAGCCACGTCCGCCCTGATCTCCGGGCTGAAAAAGCTTGTGGCATACGGCGTGTCTTTGGTACGTGAGTTACCGTTCAGCCAGGTGAAATCGGCGAACGCAAACGGCTCCGTCGCGGCCGTTTTTGCTGCGCCAGACTTGCCCTTCTCCGTGGCTTGCCGATTGGCGGAAGCGAGCGCCTTGTCTGCGGGAATAACATTTGTGCCCGGTTCCATCACAGCTGTCGCGGAGGCACTCGTGATGCTTGGCGCAGTCGGGGAGACGCCAGAATTCGGCGAAGCAGGCGGTGCGGCGCTTGCTGGAGTTGCGGAGGACGCGGACGAATTGCCTTTCGACTCGAGTTCGGCGACGCGCTTTTCGAGTTGTTCCATGCGGTCCAGCATCCAGCGCTCACGCTCGGTGAGCGGAGCGGGCGAATCGGGTTTTGCCGGCGCAGGTTTTGCCGGCGGAGTGTTTGCGTCTTTGTCGTCTGCGAATAAAGTGCCGGGAACCGCGCAGAAACACAGCAAAGTAATTGCGAGGAGCCAAACGAATGATTTCTTCTCAGCGGACACGGGCATTTCTCTCTCCTAGAAGGATTGATGCATGGCAACGGATTTTTGGTGGAACTAAGTCGCGCCTTTGGCAGGCGCACGATGCTTCGTCATTGCCTGGGAATGCTAACGTTGCTGGCGTAAGGAAATCATAAGCCGGGCGTAAGGTTGTGATTAGGGCGCAAACGAATTGTTTTCAACGCTTTGCGGACGAATGAGGCGGAGCGGAGGAGGTGCGGCGGGAGATTTCCAGGGCCATGGCGCGCATCTCTTCGTGGATGAGGCCATTGGTGGCGAGGATGATGGGGCCGCCGAGTTGATACGGATAGCCTGCAAAATCGCTGACTCTGCCGCCGGCTTCTTCGATGAGGAGGACGCCTGCGGCGGTGTCCCACTTTTGCAGGCCAAATTCCCAGAAGCCGTCGAAGCGGCCTGCGGCGACGCTCGCGAGATCGAGCGCGGCGGAGCCGTCGCGGCGCACTCCGTGGGAGTGCTGTGTGAAGTCGCCGTAGTATTGAAGATTGGGGCTGGCTTTGCGGTTGCGCACGGGAAAGCCGGTGCACAAGAGGCTTATCGAGAGCGTGGCGTTTTTCGAGACATAGATTCGTTTGCCGTTGAGCGCGGCGCCTTGGCCGCGCGCGGCGGTGAAGAGTTCGTTGTGGACCGGATTGAAGATGACGGCGGCGAGAAGCGCGTTGCGCTGGGCGAGCGCGATGGAGACGCAGAAGCAGGGATAGCCGTGGGCGTAGTTGGTGGTGCCGTCGAGGGGATCAACGTGCCAGCGGAATTCCGAGGCGGACGCGCTCTCGTGGCCGGTTCCCTCTTCGGCAGCGACGGCGTGGTCGGGAAAATATTTGGTGAGGCGTTCGACGATTAGCTTCTCGGAACGTTTGTCGGCCTGGGTGACGAGATCCACCTCGTCGCCTTTGTAGTGAAGGTCGAGAGGGCGCGACATTTCCTCGAGCAGGATTTTGCCGGCGTCCTGGGCGATTTCGATGGCGACGGCGAGATAGTTTTTGGTCATGGGAATATGGTTCGATCGACTTCGGCTCCGCGTCGGTGCGCCTCGCGAAGGCTCGCTCCACTTTACCACCGGCTGCAAGGCGGATGACGTTGGTGAGAGATGAAATCCGAGGGGATACCCCACCCCCCGGTTTTTTGTAAGTGTTGCAGCTAAAGGAGTTAGTTTTGTCGTAAGTCTTTTGTTTGCAACACTTGGGCTCTGTTGACATCCTCGGCACAGTTTTTGTTGGTAGCAGTCGACAAGAAAGGCTTGCGGTGTTTTCTGATGAGGCAGGAGGGACGATGGCCGAGGTCGGACTCCTGCCCTTTGCTCGCGTGGCGCTGCAAGTGGCCACGCAGGTTTTGCCGCCCTACCGCACGCGCTTCAGCAA